>Ga0302178_10000613_pt1 | contig 31735 bp, 26 predicted proteins | sample I_Palsa_E1_3_FD_198790 | JGI IMG/M metagenome (GOLD analysis project Ga0302178, IMG submission 198790) | Peat permafrost microbial communities from Stordalen Mire near Abisko, Sweden - I_Palsa_E1_3 | ecosystem: Environmental > Terrestrial > Soil > Palsa > Peat permafrost | place: Sweden... | reverse complement strand
CTGCTGAAGATTATTGACGATGAACTCAGCTTGCCAGGCCACCTGACCCGGAAGTGAGAGTCTCGGTATTGGTGCCATGCTGCTTCTCCTCCGACCAGGTCCCCGTCATGGGGCTCCTCAGGTCTACCGATCATGCCGGCCGACTCGCAGCCGGGCGATCGTCGGTACGGAGAGGTCAGGGAACCGGGTTGATACACGCGGATTTTCGGCTGTCCGAGGCCAGGTGGACGTGGCCGGCGTTGACAGGGTGGTGACGGAGTTTTGACGGGGCGCTCACGCTGCCATGACAGCTGGAACACGGCCGCGTTCGTATGGTGGGACTGACGCCGAGCGACCCAGGTTTGGTGTGCGAGACAAGGTCGCGTTTGAGGAGGGGCACATGACGGTCACGACGTCGTATCCGGGGGTCTACATCCAGGAGCTCCCGAGCCTGGTCCATTCGATTCAGCCCGCGCCGACATCGATCGCCGTGTTCGTCGGCTACACCCACCCGTACGCCACCCCGCCCGCCAACTACAAGACCGCGATCCAGCTGTTCAGCTTCGCTGACTACCAGGCAAACTTCGGCGGCTTGTTTTACAGCCCCTGGCTGCCCGACTATGTCGGCCAAGCGGTCTTCCAGTTCTTCCAGAACGGAGGACCGACCTGCTACGTCGTCGGGATTAAGGCCCAGACTTATCTCACCGGATCGGCAAAGATAGCGCCTGCCGAGGGAACCGAGATCGCGAACGCGACTGCCGTCATCGGGGGCATCACGTTTACGGCTTTGCAGCCCGTCGCAAATATTCCACCTGCCGCCGCGCCCGCCGCCCCAGCCGTCAGCGCAGGCACAAGTGCCAAGGGCGCAGCCGCCACAGACACAAGCACGGGCACAGCCGCCAAAGACACAGCCGCCAAAGATACGGCGGCAGACGGCAAAAGTGCCCCGGCAGCGCCAACGGTAACCGGAATCGCCCCGGCGAACGGCGCCATGGCCGGAGGGGACACCGTGACGGTGACGGGCACGGGCTTCACCGGTGCGACGTCGGTGTCGTTCGGCTCGGTCTCGGCCACCAACCTGATAGTCCTGAGCGACACCCAGCTCGCCGTGACCAGTCCGCCCCCCGCGGCCAGCCCGGCGGCCAGCGCCACCAGCGTTGCCGACGTCACCGTCACCACGCCGGCGGGGACTTCAGCCACCTCGGCAGCCGACCAGTTCACCTACGCGGACGTCGTGGGCATCCCGATGCAGGTGCAGATCTCGAACTATCAGCAGTCCGGCACCAACCCCGCGACGGCCGACATCGTCATCATCTACGGAACGACGGTCGAGACGTACCGAAAGGTAACCCTCGCGAGCCTCCAATCCACCGCGGACGTTCAGGGTGGAGGATCCGCTCTCCCCTCAGTTTCTCCAGCACTGCAGAACTCGGCGCTCGTCACCGTCGCACTGGCAACCGACGCGGCCTTGCCGACGACTCCGGTACTAGCAACCCTCAGCTACGGGGATAGCCTGCCGCTGGCGGGATGGACCCTCATAGACCCCACCGACTTCGCGGCGGTCTTCGAAGATAACGCCTCGCTCGACAAGGTGCCTATTTTCAACCTGCTCGCCACGCCCGGGGTCAGCGACAACAGCGTCACCTCCGAGGCGGTCGCCTACTGCGAGCGCAAGCGGGCCTTCTACATCATGGACACCCCATCGCCGGATACCACAAACTGGGGACCCGACAGCAACGTGGACTGGGACGTTGACGACGTGGTCACAAACATCAGCAACGGCAACTTGTCTTTGTCGAGCAACTTCCCGGTCAGTACCAACGCAGCGCTGTACTACCCCTGGCTCTCGACGACCGACCCGGTCACGGGGGCCGCTTCCTTCGCCCCGCCGAGCGGCTTCGTGGCCGGGATGTACGGCCAGGAAGACAATAACCGCGGGGTCTGGAAATCCCCGGCCGGCATCGAGACGACCCTTCTCGGCACCACGGGCGTCCATCCAAAAGGGGTCATGACCGATCCCCAGCAAGGTATTCTCAACCAGAACGCCCTGGACTGCATCAGGCAGTTCCCGGGCATAGGTACCGTGATATTCGGCGCGCGGACAACGGCGGGCGCCGACGCCAATACCGCGCAGCAGCAGTGGAAGTACATCGCGGTTAGGCGAACGGCGTTGTTTATCGAACAGTCCCTTTACGCCAATCTCACCTGGGCGGTATTCGAGGGTAATTCCACGCCGCTGTGGAAGGCGCTGACCCAGGAGGTCACGGCGTTCATGCTTAGCCTGTTCCGCCAGGGCGCGTTTGCCGGGGACACGCCCAGCCAGGCATTCGTCGTGCAGTGCGATTCGACGACAACCACAGCGCAGGACATAAGCAACGGCATAGTCAACATACTGGTCGGCTTCGCCCCGCTCGTGCCGGCGGAGTTTGTCGTCGTCCAGATCGCGCAACTCGCCGGTCAGGCGCAGAGCTAGGGGCCATCATGGGCAGCGTTATCTTTCCGGCGAACATCAACCGTTACGACCCGTACAAGGTGTACCGGTTCCTCGTCTACTTCCCGATCGTGAGCCCGACGATACCCGTGGCCGCGGTGAGCAAGGTCGGAGCGCTCAAGCGCTCCTCTGATGTGATCGAGTACAAGGAGGGCGGCAACGCCATCATCCTGAAGGGGCTCGGGCGGACCAAGTACGAGCCGATCACGCTCGAGCGAGGTGTCACCCAGGACGCGGAGTTCGCCAACTGGGCCAACTACGCCCAGGTCCTCGACCAGGGGTCCCCCACCACCTCACTGGCGAACCTGCGCAGGGAGGTGAGGATCGAGCTCCTTAACGAGGAGGGCCAGCCGGTGCTGCAGTACGCGGTCCACCGCGCCTGGGTGTCGGAGTTCCAGGCCCTTCCGGATCTCGACGCGGGCGGGAACGCCGTCGCGATCGAGCACATCAAGATGGAAAACGAGGGCTGGGAGCGGATTCCGCTCACCGAGCCCACGGAGAAGTGACCCTTGCTGCCAGTCAGCGGCGTGGTGCTGGCCGTCCGGGAGCCCACCGGTGAGGACGAGCTCTTCGTGGTCGAGACCGAGCTGGAGCCCCTGCCTGCGCTCCTGGAGCTGGCGCGCCGCGTCGGGCGGACCGTCGCAGGAGGTCCGCTCGACTGGACCGCTCTGCCGAAAACCGACCTGGACGCGGCCGCGCTGGTGATCCGGCAGTGCTGGATCGGCGAGGTGATCCGGACCGATGCCATGTGTCCCGGTCCGGGCTGCCGGGAACGGATCGACGTGAGCTTCAGCATCGGGGATTACCTGCAGCATCATCGGCCGCGGCGACCGCGCGGCGTCACGGGCACGCCGGAGGGTGACTGGTTCACCCTGACCGGGACGATCGTCAGGTTCCGCATCCCGACGATCGCTGACCTCTTGGCGGCAACGTCGGACGACAGGCCCGTGGAGGCACTTTCCGGCCGGTGCGTCGACACTCCCGAGATATCACGGGCGCTCGCCCGCCGCCTTGACCGCGCGCTCTCCGCTCTCGCGCCGAGCCTCGACGATCTCCTCGGCGGGAGCTGTCCCGGTTGCGGGTATGAGGTGGCGATGCGTTTCGATCCGCTCGCGTATACGCTGACTGAGCTGCGGAATGCTTTCTCCGGCATCCACCTGGAAATCCATGCGCTCGCTTCCGCGTACGGATGGCCGGAAGAGGCCATCCTGGCGCTCCCGCGCGGCCGGCGCCGACGTTACGCGTCGATCATCGCCGACGAGCGGTGGGTGGCATGAGGACCCAGGTTCCCTATCTGGCCAGGCTGGCCCGGCAGGCCGGCGGGCAGGCGGCGCTGCGGCCGCCTCGCCAGGTATTCGCCGGTGACACCTATACGCCAGGCCGCTCGCGGAACGGTGACGGCTTGCCACCGCGACGCGCTATGAAGGCGACCGCGCCAAGCTTCCCGACGGCCATACCGCCCTCCGCCACCACCGAGGAGCCGCTGGCGCCTGAGGGGATCATGTCATTGCACAGTCCGGACCCCGGCGCGGACCGAGCGGGCAGTGCTCCAGGCGCCACCGTGGCCCGCACCGGACCAACGTTTGACACGAGTGCCCCACGGCTACCGGTCGCCTCAGGTGTACAGGCGGCGGCCGCAGGCGGCCCGGCACCGCAGCCGGCGCCCCGCGTGCCGTCCGGTGCGCGCACCGAATCCTCCCCACCCGCCATTACCGCCCCGACGACGCCGGTGAACGACGGCATCACCACGTACGCGGCCGGGACGTCACCGTCAGGCCGTTCGCGGCCTGGGGGCGACGCTGCGCAGGCACGGCCGCCGGAGTCCTGGGCGAGCCCGCTGTGGGGAACACCTGTGGATCTGCCCGGGACGCTCAAGCCAGCCCCGGTGACCGCTGAAACCGGCCGCCGGGAGGTGGCCGCGCCGCCGCCTGGGTCCATCGCGTGGCCGGCTGAGCCAGGAGCGGCCAGCACCGCCGGCTCGCACCAGGGCCGGCGCGCGAAAGACACGGATGTCCCGGTGACGCCCGGCGCCCGGAATACCGCGGACCCGGATCCCAGCTGGAGGCCAGCGGCAGTCCGCGAGCTCGTACCGACGGCCCCTTCGACCGGGCTCGTACCGCCGGCCGCCTCCGCCGGGCTCGTACCGCCGGCCGCTTCGACCGGGCTCGTACCGCCGACCGCTTCAGCCGGGCTGCCGGCCGCTTCGGCGTCGCCTTCGAGCGCGCTGGCCGACCCCGAGGCCGACGATCCGCGCCAAAGGTCCCGGGTTCCGGGGCGGCCCCGGGTATCGATCGGCACGATCGAGGTCACGGTCGTCCCGCCGGATCCGCCTGCCCCGCCTGCGTCCGAGATCCGGCCTCCGGCGCAGGTGGTGCCGGGCTGGTCGCGTCCTGCCTCCCTGCTCGCCGCGGACGCGGCCGCCGGCTGGATGCGGGACGGGCTCCGCCGCTGGTACGGAACCGCACAGGGCTGACGGGAGCGCGTGATGACCCTCGACCTGTCCGCGGTGACTGATTCCCTGATCGGCCTGGTGAAGAGCCAGTGGACGGCGGCGCCGATCTGGACCGAGGTCGGCGGGAGCCCGGCCGGGCCGACGTTCACTCCGACGTTCACCGGGCTGGCGCCCGACGCGGTGCTTCAGCAGCCGGGCACGCAGCTGAGCATGTACCTGTATCACGCCGAGTCGGACAACGCGCGGGAGGCCCTGTTCTGGCAGCCTCAGATGCTCGACGCCGCGACCGGTGAGCCGACCCGGTACCTGCCGCTGGCGCTTAACCTCTTCTACCTGCTCTTCGCGTACTCGCAGACGAGTTACACCGAGGAGCAGGAGGCGATGAGCGTGGCCTTGCGCATCTACCACGCCAACCCGATCGTGCGGAGCGACCCGGGGGCAGCCGCGCCCTGGGAGCTGACCCTCACCATGGAGCACCGCTCCTACGACGAGCTGAGCCGGCTCTGGCAGGCGACCACCGCACCGCTGCGGATGTCCCTGGTCTACCGCGCCGCGGTGGTTTTCATCGACCCGGATCCGATGCCCGCGCCCGCGGGGGAAACCAAGTCGTTCTCCGTGGCCGCGAGCGCCGTCCCGCTGCTGCCCGCCGGGCTCGGCACGGACGGATACCCGGTCGTGTTCGGCACCTTCCGCGAGGGCTCCTACGTGGGAACGGCAGGCTCCGCGGTGCCCTTCTCCCAATCGCCGGCGAGCGTGGCGCCGGGCCAGGCCGTCTGGCTCACGGGGGCGGACCTTGGCACCAGCGGCGTCTCGGACCACGTATACCTCCTGCCACCAGCCGGGGGCGCCGAGGTGGACGTGACGGCGTGGGCGGTGCCCGCCGACTCGAGCGCGTCCAAGTTCGTGCTCGCGCTTCCGCCGACGGCCGGAGCAGCCCCGGCCGACGCCCCCGGGCCGGGCGTCTATCAGCTCCGGGTCGGCAGCGGGACGCCAGGCTCGCCCGGGGCCACCCGGAGCGGCTCGGTCCCGGTCAGCGTGGCCGCTTACGTGGACCCCGAGGGAGGCCCGGTCCTGGCCGGATCGGCCCCCTTCACGGTGCACGGCGCGGGCTTTACCAGTGGCGCGACTGAGATCCTCGTCGGCACGGTGGTGCTGACGGAAACGACGGGGTCCGCAGCGCCCGGCGAGGTCGCTGTCGACCCGTCCGGCACGTCCTTTTCGTTCTCGCCGCCGACCGTCGGGGGCGAGCCTGCCGGGACGGTCGCGCCGGTACGGGTCCGGGTGAACGGCATTGAGTCGGATCCGGCCTTGTGGGTGACGCTGTGAACCCGGCTCCGGCGGTGCTGGCCAGGCCGGCTCCCGACCGCGAGGCGGAGCCGCGCTGGCTCACCGAGGTCCGGTTGCGCGCCTCCCGCCGGGTGCTCTGGCTGCGGCACCTGTGGGCCGGACACCACTATGAGGGCGAGCACGTGCTCGGGATCAGCCATAGCGAGGTCGACAGGACGCTCACCTCAGAGACCGAGGCGGCCGAGGCGGAGCAGGCCTTCTACCGGTCGGACAAACATGCCGCAGCAGCGTCGGCGCAGATCGCCGCCCTCGCCGAACGACCGGAGGATGCCCGCCTGGAGCATCTCATGGTCACGCTTGGCCTGTCGCGGATGGACACGGCGCTCTTCGCCCTCACCGCCGCGGCGGCTCTAGACCCGGCGATCACCCGGGTGTTCGGGTACCTGCTCGACGTCACCGAGGCCGCCGATCCGACGCCCTCGCTGGCCGCGACGCTGTTCGAGCTGACCGGTGAGTTGCCGCCGGGCCCGGACTCGGCGCTCGTGCGCTGGCTGGTCGCCGAGCCGGTCGTGACCGGACGCGACGCCTTCGCTTGGTCGACCGGCTGGCGGGCGGACGCGCTGCTGCTGCGGGCGATCGCCGGACCCGCCCCGGGCCAGGAGAGCGACGCGGCCAGCCGCAGCGCTGTCCTGGCGAAGACCGACTGGTCGGCCGGCCTGACCGGGCGGGTCGTTGAGCCTCCGGCTGGCCCCGTGCTGCGTCCCGAGGCGCTCGAGGAGATCGTCGGCTTCGTGCAGCGGCTCGGCTCGGGCGGCGAAGCCGGGCTGCCTATCGAGATCGAGCTCGCCGGGGCGGGCGGGTCGGGCCGGACGGCCCTGGCCGCGCAGGCTGCGGCCCGGCTGGGGTCGCCGCTCGTAGCGGTGGACGCGGCGGCGCTCGCGAACCGCGCGGACGCCCTGGCCGCCGCGACCCGTGAGGTCCGCCGGGCACGTCTGGCCGGCTCGGTGCTGGCGTGGGAGCACGCCGAAGCGCTGCCGGCGGAACTGTGGAAGGCCATCCCCGCGGCGCCGCTGACGTTCCTGTCGGTCGAGACTCCCCTGGCCGGGACGGCAGGCGCCGCGGGGTATCGCGCGGTCCGGCGATCGGTCCGCTGCGGGCCGATCGGCCGCCCCGAACGACTGCGGCTTTGGTCCTCGCTCGCCGCCACCCCGGCTCCCACGGCGGTCGCCGAATGGGCGCTGCGGCCCGCCGAGATCTGCGTGGCCGCGCACGTCGCGCACGCAGGTGACCGTGAGGTCGATGAGGTCTGCCGGCGCCTGCTCATGGCCGGCACGCCAGATCTGCTGAGCCCCCTGCCACTGCCGTTCCGATGGATTGATCTTGTCTTGTCACCGGGAACGGCCGCGCACCTGCGCGAGCTTGAGGCGCAGGCGCGCGATCGTGGCCAGGTGCTCGACGACTGGGGTTTCGCCCGGCTCTCTTCCCTCGGCCGCGGAACGACAGCGTTGTTCGCAGGCCCGAGCGGCACCGGCAAGACGATGGCCGCGCAGGTCCTGGCCCGCTCGCTCGGGCTCGGCCTGTACCGCGTCGACCTGGCGGGAGTCGTGAGCAAGTACATCGGGGAGACCGAGAAGCACCTGCGCGAGCTGTTCGAGGCCTGCGAGCGGGCACCGGTGCTGCTGCTTTTCGACGAGGCGGACGCCCTGTTCGGCAAGCGGACCCAGGTGAGCGACGCGCACGACCGGTACGCGAACATCGAGATCGACTACGTGCTCCAGCGGATGGAGCAGTTCGACGGCGTGGCCGTCCTGGCGACGAACCGCAAGGGAGACCTCGACACCGCGTTCGTTCGCCGTCTGAAGTTCATCATCGACTTCGCGCCGCCGAGCGCGGCCGAACGCGAACGCCTGTGGCGGCTCGCCCTCGAAGGCGCGACTGACGTCGAGGGAAAGCCGCTGGTGGCCGCGCTCGACTGGGCCAGCCTGGCGCGCGAACTTGACCTGACGGGTGCGGGCATCAAGTCGGCGGCGGTGGCCGCGGCGTTCCTGGCGCGGACCGAGGGCGGGCCGATTTCGGAGCGGCACGTGCTCGCGGCCGCCCGGCGCGAGCTGGAGAAGCAGGGCGTCGTGGTGCGGCCCGGCCGGCTGGAGCTTCGGTGAGTCCCGCGGCCGGCGGCTCCGGTGCCTGGGACCCAGGGACGGGCGCCGAGGTTCACATCGACCGGCTGGCGTTGCGGGTGGCCGGCCTCGACGAGGACGCGGCGCGCGCGCTCGCGCGCCTGGTCGCCCAGGGCCTCGCGCCCGGAGTCCTGCGGCCAGCCGGCCTGGCCGGCCTTGACTCCCTCCAGGTCAAGGTGACGACCGGGGACGCCGACCAGGGCCAGCCGGAGCTGCTGGCACGTCGCATCGTGGACGAAATCGGGCGGGTGCTGGCGGGCGACGGGGCGGTGGTCCCGTGAGCGGCCTCGTCCTGAAGGGCGCGCTGGTCGAGTTCATGCCGACGTTCCTCCCGGTCCCGCTGCCGAACGTGATCGTCTTCCAGTACAACCCCGAGACGATGACCCATACCTGGACCCAGCCGGAGGCTGCCCCGGCCCCGGCGCGGGCGGGCTCGGAGGGCAGCAATCCGCTCGCGGTGAAGGGGATGCCGGGCGAGGAATTCTCCTTCACCATCGCGATGGACGCGAACGACGAGATCGCCGACGGCAGCCCGCCGACGGCAGAGCTGGCCCAGACCACCGGCATCTACAGCCGGCTCGCCGCGCTGGAGATGCTGCTTTACCCCACCGGCCCGGGCAAGTCCGGGCTGAAGGGTGCGGTGTCGGCGGCGATCAAGTCCGCCACGGCAGGCCAGACGCCCGGCGCGACTCGCGTCGTCCCGCAGTCCGTCATGCCGGTCACGCTGTTCATCTGGGGACCCGGGCGGATCGTGCCCGTCCGGGTGAAGGGGCTCACGATCACCGAGAAACTCTACGACTCGACGCTCAACCCCACCCACGCCGAGGCTCAGGTCTCGCTGCGGGTGCTCACCCCGGCCGAGCTCCAAAGCGCGAGCAAGGATGCCGACGTGCTCGCCAAGCTCGCCACGGTCTCCTACTACTACACCCTCGGACTCCGCCAGGCGCTCGCGGTCGCCAACCTCGCGAACGCGGCGGAGTCGATCATCGGGATGATCCCGTAAGGAACGCCGGAGGACCGTCATGTTCACGCCCGACAGCCGCTACCTGAACCAGCCCGCCTATACCGTCACGCGGCGGGACGGTACCCAGGTCACGGCCGTGATCCCGCCGGTGCCTAATCCCGCGCCCATCGTCGGCTACTACCAGCGGATCGGGCCGGGGCGGCTCGACCTCGTCGCGGTGCAGTACCTCAACGCGCCCACCGGCTTCTGGCGGCTCTGCGACTCCAACAACTCGATGGTGGCCGGCGCTCTCGCCGCGCGGGCGCTGATCGGCATCCCGGCCGGGGGCCCAGGGTGAGCGTGAACGTCCAGCTGGGCATCGGCGGGATGCCGGCACCTGACGCGTTCTACGACGCGATCGCGCAGCTGGAGGTCGAGGAAAGCTCGGACCAGCCCGGCGCGCTGCTGCTGCGACTGCCGGTGGACCGGACCTCGGCCGGGGATCTCGAGTTCGTCGGCGACGGCACCTTCGAGCCCCAGACGAACATCACCCTGGTGGTCACCGCGCCCGGCTCCACGGCCCAGTGCATCTTCGACGGGTACGTCCTGTCCTGGCGGCTGCACCTGGACCGCGCGTCGACCTCCTCGACCCTCGACGTCTGGGCCCAGGACGCATCGTGGCTCATGAACATCAACGACTCCATCGTCGAATGGGCCGGCCAGACCGACGGGGAGGTCGCCAACGCCATCTTCGGGAGCCACGGGTTCGCGCCCGCCGCCGGGAACACCAGCGACGACTCCCCCAGCCACACTCCCGACGGGCACACGCTGTACCAGCGAGCGACGGACCTGCAGTTCCTGCGCGGCCTGGCCCGTCGCGGCGGGAAGCTGTGCCGGGTGGCCTGCACGGACACCCCGGGCGCCCGGACGGGATATTTCGTCAACCCGGCCGTCGACGGCCAGTCCGTGGCGACGATTTCCCTGGTTGACCCCGACAGCTGGACGGTCGATACCCTCGACTTCGACTGGGACGTGATGCGCCCGACGCAAGTGAGGTCGAGCCAGGTCGACCTCACCCAGAACTCCGCCACCGGCACCGGGGTGACCGCTGACACCAGCGGCCTCAAATCGCTCGACGATCGCGACTACCCCACCTACCTCGGCGGATCCTCGACGCTGGTGCTAACGGCGCCGACCGACGTGCCGGAACTGAGCGAGCGCACGGCGGCGGTGCTGGTGGAGTCCGGGTTCTTCGCCCGCTGCACCGGGGAAGCGGACGCCGAACGAATCGGCACGATCCTGCGGGTCGGTGACGTCGTGACGATCGAGGGCGCCGGCAGCATCCAGTCGGGGGACTGGCTGGTCTGGAACGTCCGGCACCAGTTCTCGCTCGACTCATGGAAGATGAACTTCACGCTCGTCCGCAATGCGATGGGCCCGGCGGGCGCCGGCGGCGCGCTCGCCTCCTTCGCCAGCACCGTGGCCGGGCCGGCCGGGACGGCGGCGCCGTGACCGGGACCGGCGACCGCGCGCTCGAGGACCTCCTCGAGCGGCTGCGCACCCGTTTCTACGGCAAGTACCGCGGCATCGTGTCGGACGTCGACGCGGCCACGATGCGGATCAAGGCGCAGGTGCCTTCGGTACTCGGCGATAAGGACACCGGCTGGTGCATGCCGTGCGTGCCCTATGCCGGACCGGGCGTCGGCTTCGCGTTCCTCCCCGAGACGGGCAGCGGGGTCTGGATCGAATTCGAAGGCGGGGACGTGTCCTTCCCGATCTGGGTCGGCGGCTACTGGCGCCAGGGCGAGTTCCCGGCGGACGCGGCGGCCAGCGTCAAGGTGATCGTCACGAAGGCGCCGAACAAGCTCGAGTTCGACGACGACCAGGGCACGATCACGCTCTCAGACAACAACGGCAATACCGTGACCCTCGAGAGCTCGGGCATCAATCTGGCCAACGGAGGGTCAACGGTCGTGGTCAGCAGCTCGAGCGTGTCGGTGAACGACGGTGCCCTGGAGGTGCAGTGATGACGACGCCCCGGCAGGACTTCGCGTTCGGATTCCAGATCGACTCGGCGTCACAGCAGACCGCGCAGGCCGGCTACGCGGCCCACGTCGACCAGATGGTCCGCCAGCTGCTGCTCACCAGCCCCGGTGAGCGCGTTAACCTGCCCCAGTTCGGCTGCGGCCTGCGATCGCTGGTGTTCGCCCCGAACTCCGATGCGCTGGCGGCGACCGTTCAGCTGCGCGTCATCCAGGGGCTGAACCAGTGGCTGGCCGGCATCGTGACCGTGGTCGACGTCACGGTGGGCAGCGGCCCGGGCGGCGCGGTACTGGAGCCTGGGACCCTGCAAGTGACCGTCACCTACACCCTCGTCGAGACCCAGACGAGCCAGGCCGTGACGGTGGCGGTCGGATGACTCCGGACCCCCCCGCCCGGGACCGGCGCCAGCTGCTGCTGGCGCCCGGCGCCGTCCTCAACGGCATCGACTACATTCACGTCGCCCGCGGCCAGACCCGGCTCTTCGTGCATTTCCTGAACAGCGTGACGGTCAAGGGCAGCCTGTCCGGCCGCCATCCGGTGACGATCACCGGCGGCGCGGTCGTGACGGGCATCGAGGTCAGGCCGATCGACGAGGAGGCGGACTGGGGCACGGACAGCCAGGGGCGACCGGTCCTGGCCCTCGCAGTGAGCCGCGGGGACTCCTCGGTCTACCGCCTGACCATCTCCAGCAGCCAGCTCGATCCGTTCTTCGACCAGGCGCCGTTCAGGTTCACGGTGCACGACCCCGCCACGATGGACGGCTCAGCGGCCGGGCCGGCCGGGTCGGCGCCGGCCCAGCAGCAGGTGCCGATCAACTACCTGGCCAAGGACTTCGCCAGCTTTCAGCAGGCTCTGTCGGACTTTTCCGCCCAGCGCTACCCCGCCTGGGTAGAGCGGTCAGAGGCCGACCTCGGGGTCATGCTGATGGAAGCGCTGGCCGCCATGGCTGACGAGCTCAGCTACTACCAGGACCGGGTCCTCGCGGAGTCGGCGATCCAGACCGCGACCCAGCGGCTGTCGGTCGTCCGGCACGCCAGGCTCGTGGACTACGAGCCGGCGCCCGCGACCGTCGCCACGACCGTCCTGCAACTCGACGTGTCGCCTCCACCCGCCAGTTCACCGCCGGCCGTAGCGCCGGCCGTCCCGCCGCCCGTCCCGTCGGCCACGGGCTGGACCATCGATTCGAGCACGCCGCTGCTGGTCCGGGCGCTCGCGGCGGACGGGTCGGTCATCGACTTCGAGATCGAAGATCCGGCGACCGGTCTGGCCGGAGCCGTCAGCCCCACGCCGCCCGCCTGGGCGACGGTCGACACACGCTGGAACCGGGCCAGCCTGGTGTCCTATTACTGGGACGACAGCCGGCGCTGCCTGCCCGCGGGCTCGACCGATTTCTACGTCATCGGCCATAGGCTCGGGCTCTATCCCGGTCAGCTGCTGCTGCTCGACTCAGCCGCGCCCGACAGCGCCGATCCCGCAGTCCGGGAGCTGGTCACGGTCTTGGCCACCGAGGAGTCGTCCGATCCCCTGATCGGCGACCCTCCCCCCACTTCGCTAACGCGGATTTTCCTCCAGGGCGCCACCACCGCCGACCACGACCTGGCCGGCACCGCGGTCGCCGGAAACATCGTCCCGGCCGTCCAGGGCCTGCGTCAGAGCGAGACGTTCACGATCCCCGACCCCACGATGATGCCCCCCGGACCGGTGGTCGTCCGGATCGGGGCGAACTGGACACCGCAGGATCCGCTGCCCGACTACCGCTACTGCCTCGCGTCCGCGCCGCTGGCCTGGCTCGCCACCACAGGCCAGGACACCTCCCTGCCCGCGCAGCCCGAGATCATCCTCAGCCAGGTCCTGGCCGACGGGGACACCTCGCCGTGGGCGTTCCAGCACTGGCTGCTCGGCGCCGGGCCCGCCGACCAGGTCTTTACGCTGACACCGGAGCAGTACTCGCCGGTGCTCACCAGCAACGGCGCGACCTGGTTCGACTACGACGGCGACGGCGGCACGACGATCCGGTTCGGCGACGGGACCTTCGGCACGTCCCCGCGGCCCGGCACGTTCTTCAGCGTGCTTTACCGGGTCGGCGGCGGCTCGGCCGGCAACGTCCCCGCGGGCGCGATCGCCAACGTCGCGGCGGGGCCGGCGCAGGCCGCGTTGATCAGTACCTGCACCAATCCCTTCCCCGCCGCCGGCGGCGCGGACGCCGAGACCAACTCGCAGGTATGCGACCGCGCCCCCCAGATGTTCAGGGCCGAGCCGCTGCGCGTCGTGCTGGCCGGGGACTACGTGGCGGCGGCGCAGTCGATGCCGTCGGTGCAGCAGGCGGCCACGTCGTTCCGCTGGACGGGCAGCTGGCTGACCGTGCTCACCTGCGCCGATCCCGCCGGGAGCGAGGAGCCGACGCTCGCCCAGCTCGAATCGCTCACCGGGCTGCTCGACCAGGAGCGGCTGGCTGGCTACGAGAGCTACGTGCTGCCCCCGAGTTACGTCGCCATCGACCTGAAGATCACGGTCGGCGCGCAGCCCGCCTACTTCGGGACCGACGTGGCGGCCGCCGTGCGCGCGCGCCTTCAGCCCGGTCCGCTCCCGGGCGGCGCCGTCGGGTTCTTCGACCACTCACTGTGGACCTTCGGCCAGCCGCTGGAATCGAGCACCCTGCTCGCCGCCATCCAGTCGTGCCCGGGCGTCGACGGCGTCCGCCAGATCCGGTACCGGGAGCGCGGCGTCCAGCTGAACTGGGCGCCGCTGCCCGACACGCTCACCTTCGCTCCCGGCGAGATCCTGCGCGTCGACAACGACCCGAGCCGGCCGGAGGCAGGATCGCTGCAGGTGACGGCGGAGGGATCGAAATGAGCGAAGAGACGGTCGCCGCCTCCCCGGGCCCGGCGACCCAGGACCCGCAGGTCGTCAGCAACCCGCCGGGCCTGCCGGAGATCTCCTACCGGGTCGACGACTTCACCGGGTTCCGCCGGGCCCTGCTGCGGCCCCTCCCCGGCGAGCAGGCCCTAAGCGCCTGGCGGCCGGCGCCAGGCGACCTCGGCCTGCAGGTACTCGAGTGGTGGGCCTACCTCGGCGACGTGCTGACCTTCTACAACGAGCGCATCGCGAACGAAAGCTACCTGCGCACCGCCACGCAGGCGAGCAGCATCGCGAACCTGGTGGCGCTGCTCGGCTACGAGCCGGCCCCGGGGGCGGCCGCCACCGGGACCCTGGCCGTCCTCAGCACGGCGGGACACCCCGCCGAGCCGCTCGTGATCCCGGCCGGCATGGCCCTGTCCAGCACGGCGTCCCCGGGTGTTCCCGCCCAGACCTTCGAGGTCGACGCGCCGCCCGCCACCACGGGTCAGTCCAGCGCGCCGGCCGGCTTTACGTTCACGGGGCAGTCCAATGTGCCGGTCACGCTCAGTCCGGACAACGACCTCAAGCTCGGCGCCGACGGCTCGCCGCAGTCCGTCCTGCTGGCCGGCCGGGTGAGCGGCGTCAAGGCCGGGGACCGGCTTGTGCTGGTCGGCAGCGGCTTCGACGGGACAGACGATAACTGGTCGCTGGTCACAGTGACCGTCGTGGCGCCGGCGACGGACCCCGGCACGGGTGTCGTCAATACCAAGGTCTCGTTCTCCACCGCCCACGGCGGGTGGGGGCCTACGCCGCCGCCGGAGAAATCCACGGCGGCACCCGGTCCCGGGTCGTCCGCTGACTCCACCACCTACCGGCTGATGCGCCCGGCGGCCGCGGCCTCGCTCTTCAATGCGATCACCCTGCACGCGACCAGCGAGGAGCGGGCGATCGTTCAGGTCCGCGATTCGAAGCCGCCCAGGGTGCAGGAGGTGCATCTATCGGCGGCGGTCCGGGCGATCGCACCCGGTGACATGGTCCTGTTCGACTTTGGTGCCGGGCAAGCGTCGGCCCTCGCGATCGTGACCGGAACCTCTGAGGCTCTCTACACAGTCCCCAACCCCGCAAGGCCACGCTCTCCCGACCCCGGCCGCCCACCTTCCGGGCCCAAGCCCGACGCTGTCACGGGAGAGCCCGCGCCGCCGGAGAGGATCATCCTCCCGCCGCCGGACATCGTCATAGCTCACACGGTGCTCTACCCCGCGCTCGCGCCCCTGGATTCGGAGGTCCTGCTGGCCGCGCCCACAGAGCCCGAGGCGAAACTCCAGGCCTGGATCGCGTCCGTCGCCGTCCGCTACGGCTTCAAGGACGTGGGCACGATCATCGGGGTCCCGACGCCGGAGCTCACGCTCAGCAGCGAACCGGCGCACGTCACCGCTGCCTACCCACCGCCCGCAGGCACGACCGCGTTCCTGCAGGACACGACCGGCGCGGGCGTCCTGGTTCAGGTCGGCGACGCCGATTCGGGCCAGGTCACCATCTCCGCGACCGACCCCTCGGCCACAGGATCGCTCGCGGTGCCGCTTCAGCTCCTGGTCAACCTGATACCGGTGTCACGCGGCACGACCGTGACCGGCGAGGTGCTCGGCAGCGGGAACGCGGCGCTGGCCGGCCAGTCGTTCACGCTGTCGAAGTCGCCGCTCACGTATCTGGCCAGCGGCAGCGGCCGGTCGAGCACCCTGAAGGTGTATGTCGACCAGATCCGGTGGCAAGAGGTCCCGAGCTTCTACGGCCAGGCCCCCACCGCCCAGGTCTTTGTGGTAACCCGGTCGCCGGATCAGACCGTCACCACCGTGACCTTCGGCGACGGCGTGAACGGCGCCCGGCTCACCTCCGGGACCGTCACCGCCACCTACCGCTACGGATCGGGGGCGGCCAGCCCGCCCGCCGGGCGCCTGACGACGATCAGCCAGCCGCAGCTGAACCTGGCGTCGGTCCAGAACCCCGTGGCCGTGTCCCCGGGCGCGGACCCGCAGGCGCCCGAGGACGTCCGCACCGACGCCCCGGCCAGCGTGGCCAGCTTCGATCGGGTCATCTCGGCGACCGACTACGAGCAAGCCGCCGCGCAGGCTCCCGGCGTCAGCCGCGCCGCCGCCTCCTGGGCCTTCGACCGCGCCGAGCAGCGCACGCTCGTGACCGTCTACGTGGGCGACGATCAGGCGGCCGTCAACGCGGCGACCGCCGCGCTGGCCGGCGCTGAGGACCCGAACCGGCCGGTCTCGGTGCTGGGCGCCAAGCCGATCAACCTCAGCCTGTCGTGCACGCTTGTGCTAGCCGCGGGCCAGTCGGCCAGCACGGTGAGCACCGCGGCGCAGACGGCGGTCTCCAGCCCGCCCGACGGCCCGCCAGCCGGCCTGTTCAGCCCGGGCCGGATGGGGATCGGGCAACGGCTCTACCGCAGCGCCATCGACGCCGCGCTCATGGTGCCTGGCGTCACCGCCGTCCGCGACCTCGTGGTCACCTGGGACGACCGAGTCCTCGACGAGTTCTTCGACCCTGGCCCGGGCTCGTTCTTCCTTCCGCCGGACAAAGTCCAGATCACGGGGGTGAACGCGGATGGCTAACGTCGACGACGGCTACGACACCTACTACGCGGAGCGGCTCTGGCTGCTGCTCCCCGAGGTCTACCGAACGGCCGACACCGCCAGCCTCGAGGGCGCCGGGCCGCTGCGGGAGCTGCTTAACCGCATCGGCGCGCAAGTAGCCGTCGTCCGGCGAAGCATCGACCGGCTGTGGGCGGACCAGTCGATCGAGACCTGCGACGACTGGGTCATCCCGTACATCGGCGATCTGCTCAGCGTGAATCTCGTCAACCACCTCGACCCGCAGGCGCAGCGTATCGACGTCGCCAAGACGATCCACTACCGCCGGCGCAAGGGCACCCTCGACGTCCTGGAGGAGCTCGCGCGGGACGTCACCGGCTGGACCGCGCACGTGGTCGAGGGCTTCCGGCGCCTCGCCCGGACCCGGCACGGCCTGGATCCGGCCGTCGGGCCAGCCGCTTTCCCGCACGCGAGCCCCGCTGAGGTGGCCCAGCTGCTGCAGACGGAGGGCCTGACCGGCCTGCTGACCGGCGGGCCGGCCGGCGGATTCGCGGACCTGCGGTCCGCGCACGGCGCGACGCTCACCGGCACCGCCTTTGACGAGGGCTTCCACACCGCCGATGTCCGGGCCGGCCACGGCGCCGTCGGCCACTTCGGGATCCCCACGCTTGTCGTGTTCTTGTGGCGGCTCAGCAGCTTCCCCGTCCTCACCGGGACGCCCGTCGCGGTGGCCGGGCACCCGGGCCAGTACTCCTTCGATCCGACCGGCCGCCAGATTCCGCTGTTCCTGCCGCCCGCGCCCGACATCGGCGACCTCTCCGGGGCCCGTGCCTCGGTCCGCGAATGGCAGGTTCCCGGCCCGCTGACGAGCTCACTGGCGACCGCGATCACCGACAGCGGGACATCCCCGCCGCCGCCGGCCCGGCCGCCTTATCCCGACGCTGATGTTCCGGCTCCCTACCGCCTCGGCGGGAACTGGCGGCTGACGTCGATCTGGCCGGAAGCCGGCCGGTTCGCAGCGACGCCCGGATCCTCCGCCCAGCCGCTCACGGTCGACTACCAGTACGGGTTCTCCTCGACGATCGGCGCCGGCCCCTACGATCGTGACCTGCTCGGGGATCCCCCCGAGGTCGTCGGCGCACAGACCATCGTGACCGGCGGAACGGGCCTAGACGCCAAGCTTAGGGCGGCCGGAACGACCGGGACCGTCACGATCGGCGAATCCAGCGCCCCTGACTGCGCCACCTACACGGCGCTGGCCGATGTCGGATCGAGCGCGGAACCGATCGTTTCGCTGCTCGTGCGCGCCGGTCCGGGTATGCGCCCGGTCCTGAGGCCGGCCGGCCGCGCGGGGCCGTGGGTCTTCACCGGCGGCGGCGAGGCCCGGCTCGTCCTCGACGGGCTCACCGTGTCCGGGTGCGACGTCGTGCTGCGCGGCTCCTTCGACACGGTGCGCATGACCGCGTGCACGATCGACCCGGGCACCGCCGGACCAGGCTCGCCGCCGCTCGCCGCGGCGGTCGACGGCGCTTCCCTCGCCCCCTGCCGGATCTTCGTCGAGGCCGATCCCGGCGCCCCGCCGGGCGAGGGAGGAACGATCCGCCGGCTGCTCGTGGACCGCTGCATCCTCGGGCCGGTCCGGACGCGTTTCGGCGGAGCGGTGGAGGAGCTCACGATCACCGACAGCATCGTCCAGGGCCTGCCCGCGACGGCCGGCAGCGCCTTCACCGCGCCAGACGTCTTCGACCCGTCGCTGCTGGCCACGAGCCTCCTCTCACCCGGGCCGCGGCCGGCCGCGCTGCTCGCGGCGATGCCCGCCAGGACCGTGGCCGCCCTGCGGGCGTACCAGGCCAGGCCGCTGGCCAGGCAGGAGTCCGGACTCCCCCGGGGGCTGCTGACCGCGCTCAACGCGCTCGTGGACGGGCCGTCACTTTACGACCCGGCGCTGTTCGCCGGCGTCCATCTCAGCCCGGCCGTGCGCGCGCTGGCCGAGCAGGCCGGGACGCTCGATCCGGCCCGGCTCGCGACGCTGAACCGCGGCCTGCTCGGCGAGGCGTTCCCGGTCGCCCTGGGCGTGGCCGCCCTGGCGGTGGCGGACGCCAGGGTCCAGCTCACCCGGGTCACCGTGCTCGGGCGCATAGCCGCGCACCGGCTGGCGGCGAGCGACTCGATCCTGGCGGACTTCACAGCCGTCGAAGACGCCCAGGCCGGCCGCGTGCGCTTCAGCGCCTACACCAGCGGCAGCGCCGTCCCCCGCCCGTATGCGTCGGCCGTGATCCCGCCGGGCGCGGCGATCTTCACGAGTGACTCGTACGGCGAGCCGGGGTACGGGCAGCTGCTCGAGACCGCCGACGCCGCGATCGTCGGCGGCGCGACGGGCGCGACCATCTCCTCGGGGGCCCAGACGGGCTCGGAGATGGGCGGTTTCTCCGCAGACCTGAACCCGGTCAAGGAGCAGGGCCTGCTCGTCAAGTACGCCGAGTACATGCCATTGGGGCTCACGCCCGTGATTGTCCATGTCACGTGATCGTCGTCCCGTCCGGGGCAGGAGAGGGGCACGGCCATGGCCAGCGACCGCGCACGAGTGAGCTACGACCCGAGCCGCCAGTGGCGGGGGGTCATAGCCCAGCAAGGCCGGGTGAGCGTCGAAGCGGACTGGAATGAGGCCGCGACGATCGGCGAGGAACGCGACCGGCACGCGACGCTCGACATCGTCGGCCCCGTCGGGACGCCCGACGGCGGCTATGCCGTCACCGGTGTCCCCGCGGAGGGCGGATCGACGCCGGAACATTTCACCATCGGCAAGGGCACGCTCTACCTCGGTGGTGAGCGTCTCCGCCTAGATGAGGAGGTGCATTACCGCACGCAGCCTGACTGGCTCGACCATTCGACGGATCCGCTCTGGGACCCCCCGGCGTCACGCGACGGGAAAGGCGGCAGGCACGAGCTCGTCTACCTGCTGGCGTCCGAGCAGGAGGTCTCGGCGGTCGAGGACCCCGCCCTCGCCGACGTCGCGCTCGGCGGCCCGGACACCATGGGTCGCCGGCGCATCCTGCAGCGCTTCGCGCGCCATCCGAGCGAATCGGGCAGCTGCGACGGCGCGCGCGGTGTGCTCGAGAGGTCACTCGCGGACCACGGGCTGAAGCTCGACCCGGCGTCGATGATGGCCGAGTCGACCGCGAGGCTGAAGGTGTCGTTCCCGAACAGCCCGGCGACCCGGCCGCACAGCCGGCCCGTGCCGGGCGGCGGCTACCTCGGCGCCGAGAACCAGATGATCCGGGTGATGGTCACCGAGACCGGTGACCAGGACGGCGAGCCCACGATCGTGTGGGGATTCGACGACGCCTCGTTCCTGTACCGGGTCCAGGCGAAGCCGGGCTCAGGTACAGCAACGACCACCGCTCTCACGCTCGCCAGCGCGCCTGTGGACAGCTACCACTACCCGGTGAAGGACCAGGCCGTCGAGCTGCTGCGGGACGCGGTCAAGCTCGGCGACGCCGGCCACATCGCGTCGTCGCACGGCTTCGTCTCGGCGGTCACCGAACCCTATGATCCGACCCTCAAAGAGCTCGTGATCTCGGGCTCGCCGCCGGGCGACTACCTGGCCCCGGAGAAGACCCCGCAGCTCTACCTGCGGGTGTGGCAGGCCACGGCCCAGGCGCCGGCGGGAAAGCCGGTCCTGCTCGGCGACACCGGCGTCGCCGTTACGCTCACCACCAGCGAGCGTTTCCATGCTGGCGACTTCTGGCGCTTCGCGCTGCGGCCGATCCAGCCGGCCATCGTCTACCCGGAACGCTACCTGACCGAACCCCAGCCGCCGGCTGGCCCGCGCCTCTGGGCCTGCCCGCTGGCCGTGCTGACCTGGGACGACGAGGGGTGCGCGAGGACGTCGAGCTGCATACCTGAGTTTTCCGGCCTGGCCGAGACGGCGGGCCGGAAGGGTGGCTGCTGCACGGTGGACGTCGGGCCGGCAGATGTCGACGGCGGGGCCTCGCTGCAAGCCCTTCTCGACGGCTACGCCCGTCAGGGACCCGTCACCGTCTGCCTGGAACCAGGCACCTACACGCTCCGGGCACCGCTCGTTCTCGGGCCGGAACTGGACGGCATCACGCTGCAGGCCTGCCGGGAGCGTGTGGTCTTGCGGGCTCCGAGCAGGCCCGGAGAGGAGTTCGTGTTCGGGCTCATCGCCGTCCGGGAGGCTGCCTCGGTCACGATCCGCGGCATCGAGCTGGAATTGCCGCACGTCAGGTTCTCGGCCACGGCACGTTCGTTCGCCGGCCTGCGCCGCGCCAACCATGAGCTCCTCACTCGATTCTCGCGCGGGCTGCACGTCGCGATCGGCATCTCCGGGCACGACTGCGCCGATCTCGCCGTGGAGGATTGCACCTTCCTGTACCCGGATCCCAGCGGGGCGAATAGCTTCTGCGCCGGGATCTTCGCGACCGGGGTGATGGAAGGCGTCGAGATCACGGGGTGCGCCTTCGGTCCCGCCGGCCCGGCCGGGACCGACCAGCGGCGGCGCCGGCGGGAGCGCTGGCCCGCGGACCGGGTTCGGGCGCCTCTGTTCCACGACCTCACGACGGGCGGAAAGGTCGACTCCGCTCATCAGCTGAGCTTTGGTTACCTTCAGGTGCCGACATTCTGGCCCGATCGCAGGACCAGAGCGCACCGCCTCGACGACGTGACGATGGAGCAGTGCCTGTTCCAGGGCATGACGGTGCCAGCGTTCGTCATGGCCCACATCGGCGCGGTGCGGATCAACCGGAACACGGTCCGCAGCTCTTACGGCGGCTTCTGGTTCGTCTCGCTCGCCGACCCGGAGCTGTACGTCATGTTCGACCGAATCGCGGTCGGCGACGCCGGTGCCTACCGGGAGTTCTCCGCCAACCGCGGGGGCGCCGCGCTGCTTGACCGGATCCTCGTGATGGCTACCGCGATCGGCCAGGTCATCCCCCCGCCTCATCGGGCCGGCGGTCGCCCCGCCGCCGGAAGGGTCTTCACGGCCGATGCGGCCATGCTGGCCCTGGCGCGCCAGACGTTCAGCGACTTCTACACCGCGGAGTCAGCCGAACTGCCGCGCGCGATCAATGCTCTGTTCAGGAACCTGGACGCTGAGGAGCCAGAGTCTGCCCTCGAGGGCACGGAAGCGGCACGCGTCCGCTTCGGCGGTAGCCGGCGGGACCGCGGCGGGCCGCTGGCCCTGAGGCTGGATGTCGGTGATTGCCAGGTCGATGACATCATCGCCCGTGCGCATGGCGGCGCGGGCCTGCTGGTCGCCAACTTCACGGCCGAAGCAGGATCGGTCCTCCTCCATGACAGCCGGATCAAGAGTCGCTTTCCGGGAGGCGAGACGGTATTCGTCGCAGGGATCGGGGAGGCCTGTGTCACAGGCAACGTGATAGCGAACGAGGCCGAACATGAGGACAAAGGCTGGAAAAGCCACAGCCTCGGGCTGTTCCTGGTGCGGAGCACACCGCCTGCGGTGGCTATTACCGGCAACGTCTTCATCGGCCAACCGCGACTCCCCGGGCGCCACGACATGCCGCACGATCTCGAAAACTGGAACGGGCTGAACACGGTGATCCATTACGTCCCGCGGCAGGAACGAGAACTCGAACGGAACGAAGAGTCCGAGCAGGACGAAGAGTCCGAGCAGGACGAAGAACCCGAACAGGATGAAGAACCCGAACAGGACGAATCCGAACAGGACGAATCCGAACAGGAAGAACTGGCCGGCCAGGAGGAGGGGACCCAGATCGTCCCGTCTCTGCCGACGCGATCAGGACTACAGCTCCTCGTAACCGAGGGTGCTGACGCCGGGCGGGTGTTCGACCTCACTCAGGGTGAGCAGACCATCGGGCGCAGGGCGGGATCGGATATCCGGCTTGAGGACTCCGTCGTCTCCCTCCGCCACGCCATCATGCGGCTGAGCGGCGAGGACATGACCATCGAGGACCTGCATTCCACCAACGGCACCACGGTCAACGACGTGACCGTCGAGCACGAGGTGCCCGTGGTGCCCGGCGACCAGATCAACGTCGGCGGCGTGAAACTGGCGGTCCAGGAGCGTCAGGATCACTGATCGCTGACGGCGACCTGACCGGCAGCGCTCACCGTCACCACACCGTCCCAGGCACAGGTGCACTGGGACGCGTCGTCGAGCGCGCTGACCTCGCTGACCGTCACCTGCGCGGAGCCCGGCACCCACGGTGACGCCAGCACAGGCAGGCACGGCTGAGGGGTAAAGGTCTCCGCCGCAGCGGTGGCCGTAGCCACCTGCGGGTTAGACAGCGACAGGCACATCCCGAACGGCGGCACGTTCGCCGCCTCGATGTCGGTGACTACGCCGACCGGGGTGCCCGCCGAGGTTTGGGTGCCTGAGGCCGCGAACGTCGCAGGCGTCGAGCCGAACGAGCACTGCAGCGTGGCCCCGGTGCAGACCAAGTTCGGCATGACTCGCTCCCTCGTTCGTCCCGGCAATTCTACGCTGGAGCCCCGCGGAGCGCTTCATCTGGAGGTTATGGCCGGGGCGGGATCAGCCGAGGTCGCCGCCTCCTACGGGCAAGGTCGAGCCGACGATGTAGGACGCTTCGTCGGAGGCGAGGAACAGTATCGGCGCAGCCTGCTCGTCCAGCGTCGCGTACCGTTTGAGGTGCGTCGATTCGACGGTCTGGTCCACGATCTGCTGGTACCAGACCTTCTCCTCGTCGGTCTGGGCGGCCGGGCCGCGGGCGTTGCGCCGCTCGGGTGCCGCCGTCCCGCCGGGTGCGGCGGCGACGACGCGGATGCCCTGGCCCGCGTATTCGAAGGCGAGCGACGCGGTCAGGGCGTTGACGCCGCCCTTGGCGGCGGCGTACGGCACGCGGTTGACGCTGCGGGTCGCGATGGAGGACACGTTGACGATCGTCCCGGAGCCCTGCTCGAGCATGTGCGGCAGCACCGCGTGGCAGCACCACAGGGTCGGGAACAGCGAACGCCGGATCTCCGCCTCGATCTGCTGCGCGTCATAGTGCTCGTACGGCTTAGCCCAGATGGTCCCGCCGACGTTGTTGATGAGGATGTCGATGCGGCCGAAGTGCGCGCGGGCCTGGGCCATGACCGTGTGGCAGTCGGCGTAGCGCTCGAGGTCGGCGACGACCGCCATGATCTCCGCGCCGCCCGCCGGGAGCTGGTCGCGTAGCTCGTCGGCCAGCTCCTCGCGGACCTCGTGAATCAGCTCGGACCGGTCAACGAGGGCGACCCTTCCGCCCTCGCGGGCCAGGTTCGCGGCGACGGTATGCCCGATGCCTTGCGCGGCACCGGTGACGACGGCGGCTTTCGCCTCGAAGCGGCCCGGGTGGATCATGTCGTTCTGGTCATGTCCCGGCCGCCTGCTGTATCCCGGCCCGCATCGTTTCCTTGCTCCGCTCGTTGTGCTCGATGAGGATGCGCTGCGCGGCGTCCAGGGCACCGCGCTCGAAGGCACTGACCAGGTCCAGGTGATCCTGGGTGATCTTCTCGCTCGCCGCCAGCCGCGGCCGCAGCGCCTCGGCCATGTATTCCGCGATGGCCAGCCGCTGGTAGGCGTCACGGAGCGCGGCGTTGCCGGTGCATTCGATCAGGAAGGCGTGGAAGGCCGCGTTGGTCCGCCGGAACCTTTCCACGTCGGTGAACCGGCCGTCTTGAATATACGGAACGGTCGCTTCGGCCAGCCGTCGGTATTCGGCCAGCTGGTCCGTGGTGAGCTTGCCGATGACCAGCGACGCCGAGCCAAGTTCCAGCGCCAGCTTGGCGTCGAACGCCTCGTCGGACGCTTCGGCGGTCAGGTGCTCGGACCCCGTCTCGGTCACCAGGCCGGTGTCGGCGAACTTCTCGTAGTAGAAGTTCTGCGGGCTCACGCCCTGCTGCTTGAAGTACTCCCGGACCGCGTCGACCATCACGGGCGGCCCGCACAGGTAGACGTCGACGTCACCGCCGTTCAGGTGGGCCGGCTCGATGAAGCGCGTGACGTAGCCCTTGTTCGGGTTGGTACTGGCCTCGTCCGCCACGCAGCAGGAGAAGCTGAAGTTGCCCAGCCGCTTCGCGGCGTCCTCCAGCTCGTCCACCTTGACCAGATCGGTGTCGCTGGTGACGCCGTAGATGAGGTGGATGGGGAACGCAGCGCTGTCCGGGTCGATGGTCGCGAGCATGGCGGTGAACGGCGCCAGCCCGGTGCCGCCGGCCAGGAAAAGGACCGGCCGCTTTATCTCGCGCAGGTAGAAGGTGCCGAACGGCCCGTGGAACTCGATCGGGTGGCCCAGCTCGGCGGGCCCGCGCAGGAACGTGGGCAGCGCGCCGGTCGCAGTGTCGCGCAGCAGGAAGGACACCTGGTCGCGGCCCGGCCGCGAGCTAAAGGAATAGGAGCGGGTCTGCCCGGTTCCCGGCACGGCGATGTTGACGTACTGGCCGGGCAGGAAGCCGATCGCGGTTTCGCCGTCGAGCCCGATGCTGAACGTCACCGTGCTTTCTGACAACCGCTGAATGGCGCTGATCCGCCCCTGGTGGGAAGAAGGGCCGGTCTTGGCGATGTCAGAGGTGGCGAAGATGCGCACCACGCAGTCCGTCTCCGGCATCATCTGGCAGGTCAGGACGTAACCTTCGGCCTCCTCGTCCTCGGTCATGGCCTCGTCGACCACGTAGTCGCCGAGCTCGTACCGGCCCGACTCGCAGAAGCTCTTGCAGGTGCCGCAGACGCCGTCCCGGCAATCCAGCGGAATGTTGATCCGGGACCGGTAGGAGGCATCGGCGACCGTTTCGTTGTCGCGGCACTCGATGAAACGGGTCACCCCGTCTTCGAAAGTCAGCGCGATCTGATGGCTCATCTGCAGTTCCCGCGGCAGCTCTGGGTCGCCGGCATTACACGTGGTAGATGTCGACGACGTGGTGGATGTAGTCGTTCTTGAGGATGACCTTCTTCTTCTTGATGAGCGGCTGCCCCCCGGAGGTATCGAGGGTGTAGAAGGAGGTGCCGAAGTAGGTGTCCACGGCGTCGTAGCGGAAGTAGAGGGTGAACCAGTTGAACCGGACCTCGCACTGGCCGCCGGCCTGCCCGAGGATCTCGACGTTGGTGATGTTGTGGCCGGTCCTCGGCTCCGGAATGCTGGTCGCGCTGGAGCGTTCGGTCCTGATCCGGAACACCCGGTCCTCCAGGCCGCCCCGGTTGCCGTACCAGATGAGCGAGATTTCCCGCTGCGGATCGGTGCTCAGGGTGTCGTCGTCGTCCCAGGCCGGCATCCAGAATTCCGAGTCCGGCGCATAGCATTCCAGCCAGCCCTCGAAATCGCGGTCGTCCAGCATGCGCGCCTCGCGGTAGAGGAACTGCTCAACGGCTTCGATAGAAATCGGCATCGGTGTTCCTTCCGGGCGTTTTACAGGGACCGCGCTTTGGACTCGGCCACGACGGCCTGCTGCATCGCCGTCTGCCAGTAGCGGTGCTGGATCGGGTACAGGCCCTCGTCTTCCACCTTGACGCCGCTGCGGAGCGGGTTGAACCCGATGGCCCGCGCGTCCTCATCGGGACCCTCGATCCAGTGGGTCGCGCCTCGGCTCATGTCGTTCCACGGCGCTGAGGCCGCGGCCAGGTAACCGTTCTGCGAGGCGCGGAACTCCTCCAGGTCATCGGGGGTGGCCATGCCGGTGGCGTTGAAGAAGTCCTCGTACCGGCGGATCCGGGCCGCCCGGGCCTGCGCGCTCTCGCCCACCGGGGCGATGCAGTGGATGGTGACCTCGGTCTTGTCCACCGCGATCGGCCGGTACTGCCTGATCTGCGAGCTGAACTGGTCCATCAGGTACACATTCGGGTACAGGCACAGGTTGCGGGCGACGTTGATCGCCCAGTCGGCCTCGGTCTGGCCGACCCGCTCGATAAGCTCGGCCCGGCGCTCGTACAGCGGCTCGTCTTCGGGGTTGGCCCTGGTCGTCCACAGCAGGACATGGCCGTGCTCGAAGGCGTAGAAGCCGCCCCGCTGCTTGCCGTAGCTGGACGGGTCCATCGCCTTGGTTTCCGTCGCCGAGTCCCCGGTCAGGCGCCGCGCGGTGGTCGCGCCGTAGTTCCAGTGGGTGGAGGCGACGTGGTACCCGTCGGCCCCGTTCTCGGTCTGCACCTTCCAGTTGCCGTCGTAGGTGTAGGTGGAGGCCCCCTTGAGCACCTCCAGGCCGTCGGCGGACTGGTCCACCATCAGGTCGATGAGCTTGGCGGTCTCGCCGAGGTGCTCGGTCAGTGGCAGCACATCCGGGTTCAGGCTGCCGAACAGGAACCCGCGGTAGGACTCGAAGGCAGGCACCTTCACCATGTCGTGGGAGCCATCGGTGTTGAACTGCTCCGGGTAGCCGGCCCCCTTGGCGTCCTTGGCCTTCAGCAGCGTGCCGTCGTTCCGGTAGGTCCAGCCGTGGAACGGGCAGGTCCAGGTGGCCCGGTTGTCCTTCTTGCGCCGGCAGACCATCGCGCCGCGATGAGCGCACGCGTTGACCACCGCGGCCAGTTCCCCGGTCCGGGTCCGGGACACGATCACCGGCTGCCGCCCGATCCACGTCGTCAGGTAATCCCCGTTCGCCGACAGCTGGCTCTCATGGGCCAGGTAGATCCAGTTGCCCTCGAAGAGGTACTTCATCTCCAGGTCGAACAGCCCGGGGTCGGTGAAGATCTCGCGATTGCAGCGGTAGATGCCGCGGGCTGGATCCTCGACCAGGGCCCGGTCCAGTTTCCGCGTGACATCATCGAGCGGGATTACGGTCATGATCTGTCGTCCTCGTCCCTGCGGCGCGGCCGTCCCAAGACGCCATATTCGGGAAATGATGCCTAAAACGCCCAGCCGGGCCAAGGCTTCATCCACTGGCCGGGATACGGGGTACGTCTGGCCCCGCCTCAAGCGGTTTCGGACCGCCCGCTAAGGCCACTCGCCGGCTTGGTCGATGTACCGGGTGGCGTCGAGCACGGTCTTGAACCGCGGCCAGTCATCGTCGCTGATGAGCAACCCGAACCGGTCCTCCGCCGCGACGACGACCTCCACCATCATCAGCGAGTCGATGCCGAGGTCGGCCAGGGACGTTTCCGGGGTTATGTCCGCCTGGCTGATACCTGCCACGCCGCCGAGAATCTCGGTGATACCAGCAAGCACCTGGTCCTGGGGCATCAGCGCGCCTCGTTCCGTGAATGTCCTACGGATACCACCCCGGACGCTTCTAGTGCCCGCTGGACGTCGTACTCGTGGATCCACCCGAAGTCCTGCGGCACCGCGGCCACCTTCGCGTCGCGGGCCCGGGCGGCCGGCCCGTCGGGCAGGTGGAGCAGGGCGCTGGTGACCTGGGAGCTGCGCTGGATCTTGCGGGTCCGGGCCCGGCGCAGGACCTGGTAGCGGGAGAACGTGGCCTCAAGGTCGTCACCCCGGGCGCTGGCCAGCAGCCCGGCCAGCGCGAACGCGTCCTCGACGGAGGTGTTCGCGCCCTGCCCGTGGTGCGGCAGCATCCCGTGCGCGGCGTCGCCCAAGATGACCACCCGGCCCCGGTACCACCGCAGCAGCGGACGCACCGTGAACAGGCCCCACCGGATCGGGCTCGACGCCGCGTCGATCATCTCGGTCACCGCCGGGTGCCAGCCGCGGAAGGACGCCACCGGGACCTCGTCGGCGACCTCGGTCACGCTGCTGTCGTGCAGCCAGATGCTGGGTGTCTCCACGACCGCGAAGAAGTTGACCGCCTCACCTGCGCCGCCGATGGCGTAGTGCAGCAGGTGCGCGTCGGGCCCCATCCAGAACTGGATGGCGTGCGGGTCAGGTAGCGAGGGCAGGTTCTCGGTGGGCACGATGCCGCGGAACGCGCTGGTCCCGGAGTACACCATGTCGTCGGCCCCGGTGATCCACCGCCGGACCACCGAACGCACCCCGTCGGCGCCGACCACCAGGTCGGCCACGTGGGTCCGCCCGTTGGCGAACTCCAGCACCACCGAGTCGGCCTGCTCGGTGATGTTGACCAGCCGGCACCCCAGGTGCACGTGCTCCGCGCCGAAGGCAGCGCTGAGGATCTTCTGCAGGTCGGCGCGGTGAACACCGAACCACGGCGCCCCGAATTGCCTGGCGTACCAGTCGTCCTGGCGCACCGGGTGGGCGGCGATCCGGCTGCCGTCCCGCCAGTGCCGGTAGATCAGCTCGGTCGGGATGGTCGACGCTGCCGTCAGCTCGCCGGCCAGGCCTAGCCGGTCAAACTCGCGGATGGCGTTGGCGGCCAGCCCGATCGCAGCGCCGATCTCCGTCAGCTCGGGAGCCTGCTCAAACACGTCCGCCTGCAGGCCACGCTCCCGCAGCGCCAGGGCAAGGGACAATCCCCCGATACCCGCTCCGACAATGCCGATACGCACCATCGGTCGATAGTTGCACAAGTACCTCCAAATCGGCCAGCGGTAGGGCATCACGGGTCATTTGGCGCGGGGGCCTAGCGCGCGATCCGCCCAGTCCGTGAACGAGGTCCATGCCACGGTGGGGTAGTCGTCGCGGGCACTGCGATATCGGCCTGGTTAGCCCGGCGCCTCAACCGCGAGTTGTGTCCTGCAGGCTGTCGACCGCCTGCCTGATGACGGCGAACGCTTCCTTGGGGTGGGAGAGCATGACCAGGTGGGAGTCGATCTCGACCGGGGTGATCCCCGCCCGGGAATAGCCGAACCGCTCCACGTCGGGGTTGATCGTGTGGTCGGCGACCGACAGGGTACCCCAGGCCGGCTTGGTTCGCCAGGCGGCCGCGGCGGCTTTCTCGGTGAACGCGGCCGCGGCGAGGGGGCGCTGCGACACGGCCAGGACGCGGGCTAGGTCCTCATCCACGTCGGCGGCGAAGATCTCGCGGAACTTCGCCGGGTCAACCGACACGTCGGTGCCCGGGTCGGCTGATCCCTGCACCGGGTAGGTGCGGTAGACCAGCCCGCTGGCCAGCAGTGAGTCGGGGAAGCGGCCCTGAAGCTCGGCGAGGCTCTCGCCTTCGGTCAGCGCGTAGCCCGACAGGTAGACCAGCGCCTTGACGTTCTCCTCGGTTCCCGCCACGGTGATCACGGCGCCGCCGTAGGAGTGCCCGGCCAGGACCACGGGACCGTCGATCTGCCGGATGACCGAGGCGATTTAGGCCGCGTCGCCGGTCAGGCTGCGGTTGGGGACGGCCGGGGCGAGCACGCTGATCCCGTCGTCGAGCAGCAGCGGGATGAGCCGGGCGAAGGACGAGGCATCGGCGAAGGCGCCGTGCACCAGGACGACGGTGGGATTGCTGTCAGTCATTACTGCTGTCCCTTCTGGTGCAGATTGAGCGGAATCTCGCCGACGCGGAACTCAGCGCGCAGACGATCGCGCGGGCGCATAACATCTCAGTCCGGCACCTTTGCACCGTATGGTCGGATAACCCCGTGCCGCTCCGCGAGTGGATCATCCGCGCCCGCCTAGAACGGGCACGCAGGCAGCTGACCACCGGCACGCTGCTTCCCGTGGCCACAGTGGCCAGCCGCTGCGGATTCACCAATGCCACTCACTTCGCCCGCCGGTTCCGCGACGCCTACGGGATTCCTCCGAGCGAGTGGCAGCGTCAGTTTGCCGCCTCCTGAACTACAGGATGTGGACACCAGCTTCGGACAGGCCGGCGCCTTGGAGCGGGGGGAGCGCGTGTGCGCGCATCCGCCGCAGGAGCCGGGTGCGAGCGGATCGCACGAGCGGGTGGGTACTGTCGTTGCGCTCGGCTTCGGCCTGCCACCGTGCCTGTCGCGCCGCGAGTGTGGCCTCGTCCTGCAGTTCTGCGCAGTCCAGGGTGTCGTGGTTGACGTCCACGATGATGGTGTCGCCGTCGGCGATGAGCGCGATCGGGCCGCCCAGCGCCGCTTCGGGTGAGACGTGGCCGATAACAAGTCCTACCGATCCGCCCGAGAAACGGGCGTCGGTCATCAGCGCGATGGTGATGCCGCGGCGGCGGCACAGCGCGGTGATCCGCGAGGTCGGATCCAGCATCTCCGGCATGCCCGGAGCGCCGCGCGGACCCTCGTAGCGGATCACCACCATGTCGCGGTCCTCGAACCGCTCCGGCGCGGACGACAGCGCCTCGATCAGCGCCGCCTCGCTGTCGAAGACGCGGGCGCGCCCGGCGAACCGGCCGTCGGCCATCCCGCCCTCGACCCCGGCGAGCTTGATCACCGCCCCACCCTGGGGCGCCAGGTTGCCGTGCAGCATCCGCAGGCCGCCTGTCGGCTTGAACGGCGCCGACAGCGGATGGATGACCTCGCCGTCCGGGGCGGGCGGCCCGAGCCGGGCCACCTGCTCGGCGAGGGTCTCTCCGGTGCAGGTCAGGCAGGTGCTTTCGAGCAGCCCGGCACCGAGCAGCTCGCGGACGATCACCGGCAGGCCGCCCTTGGCGTCGATGTCGACCATCGAGTAACGACCGAACGGGCGCGCGTTCACCAGCACCGGCAGTGTCCGCGACGCGCGGTTGAATTCGTCCTGAGTGATGACCTCGCGCCAGAAGTCGATGCCGGCGGCCCGGGCCAGTTCCGGCGCGTGCAGCACGACGTTGGTGGAACCACCCATGGCGATCGCCACCAGCGTCGCGTTCCGCAGCGACGCCGGAGTGACAATGTCACGGGGCCGGATGTTGCGCTTCGCCAGCACCTGCAGCGCATCCAGCAGCTGGGCCGGGAATTCCGCGATACGGCGAGGGTCCTCCGAGGCCGGGCTCACCATGTGCAGCGGCTCCATGCCGCAGGTCGCGATGAACGACTGCATCGTGTTGTAGGTGAACATGCCGCCGCAGCTGCCGTGGCCGGGCGAGGCCTCCAGCGCGATGCGGCGCCGTTCGGCCGACGGCTCCTCCGCCGCCTGAAAGCAGGAGATGATGTCGATCGGCTCGCCGGTGACCGAGTCGATGCCGGGGCGGATCGACCCGTCGGACATG
>Ga0302178_10000610_pt1 | contig 31821 bp, 33 predicted proteins | sample I_Palsa_E1_3_FD_198790 | JGI IMG/M metagenome (GOLD analysis project Ga0302178, IMG submission 198790) | Peat permafrost microbial communities from Stordalen Mire near Abisko, Sweden - I_Palsa_E1_3 | ecosystem: Environmental > Terrestrial > Soil > Palsa > Peat permafrost | place: Sweden... | reverse complement strand
CACCAGCTCCACAGCCTCGTCCTTATATTCCTGGGTGTACTTCTTGCGAGCCTGTCCCACTTCCGGTTCTCTCCTCGTAGACCATCGTGCCACTTCGGATGGTGTCTACGAAACCGGTGGGGGTCCATACTAACGTCCGGGGCCCTCGGCGCTCTGGCCGACACCCGCCGGCTCGGCCCACCAACCTCAATCAATAAGTCGTGCAGCGCTCTGAGTCCTTCAACGCTGCCGAGGTCGCTGTGCTTACAGCATCCGGTCGGCGGCGAAGGCCTCCCGTGGAAGAAGGGACGCCCCCAGGATGCTGGCTCGGATCACGAACAGAAGCTGAGGTCGCCTGGCCAGGGCGGAATGATGATGATGGTTATCACCTGGTCGGCGGACTGCTCCGGGCCCCGCTCCGGACTCGGCTAGGCCGAGCGTGGGCACGTCTGCCTGCCACTTCGAGCGGAACGATAACCGTCATTATCATTCCGCTTTCACCCCCACGGACCGGCAGCGGCGGGAGGGCATAGATTGTAACGGTTTGACTACTTTGGGTATTCTGATGGTATGGGAGTCCTGTTGTGGGTCGGGATCGTCCTGATCATCGTGGCGGCCGTCACCTTGATCAGCCGACGATTGAAATGGGAGCTACCCGCGACCCTCGCGCTAATCGGAGTGTTGCTGACCGCGGCGCAGATAGTCCAGGGCGCAGCCTTCAATGAGAAGCCCTCAGCCCTCGGAACGTCGTCAGCAGCATCTTCGGGGCTGTCCTCCTCCTCACCGCCAGTATCCTCACCGCCAGCGTTCACACCGTCTGCGTCCCCGACCCCCGCAAGCGCGGCAGGCTATGAAATCCGGGCTACGCGAGCCTCATACGCAGGTCTGTGCATGGCCGTTGACGGAAATACCGTTGTAACCGCCGTATGCACCGGCGCTGAGTCGCAGCAGTGGACGACAGACGACTCAGGGCACATCGTGAGCAGCAACGGACAGTGCATGGATCCGGCAGGCGCGGGAGGGGGGCAGCCGTTGCTGGTGACATCGTGTGCCGCAAGTGCAATGCAAGAATGGCACTTCGTCGGCGGCCGCATCATGTCAGGAGAACTATGTCTGACTATTCGGGGACCATCTACAACGCCCGGAACCACTATCCAGACCTGGAACACCCAAGAAGACTCCACACTCGCAGACGAGATGTACTGGGCGTCGGCATGAGGTTTCGGGTCAGCGCCATGACGGACGGACCCGGGTAGGGGGGCAGGACCCGGCTCAAGCTCGGTCACTTCGCTCCGGATCACACCGCACCGAAGATACTCGGATTGCCCGCGGCCAAGTCGACGAGGGCAGACAGCATCTCGGCGCGGTCGAGTTGCCGCGTTCTAGCTCGCGCTTGACCCTCAGCATCAGATTATCCATCATGAGTGGCTGGTCCGCCTATTAAGACGGCGGCCCTCGTTCATTTAGTAACCCTTAGATCACTAGCCCTGATGTTTCACGGAGGCTGATGGCTGCCGCTGGCAGTCGTCTGGCGGGTTTCTGGTCCTGGATTTTAGGGGCGGGGTATGACAGTGGCCCGGCTGCCGGGCCGGGCGGTCGGGGTTCCACTGGCCCCGGGTTTGCCTTCCTGCTCGCTGGGATGTGCCTGGGCTGGTCAGACGGGGTGCGGGATGGCGTGGATGCGTTGCCAGGCGGCGGTGATCTCGCCGGTCCAGGGCCAGGCCGTGGCGATCTTGAGGATCCGGCAGCGGCCGCCGCGGACCAGGCGGGCGGCGGCGTGCAGGAGGCGGTAGCGAAGTGTCTTCGGCTCTGCCTTAGCCATGTCGCCGTCCAGGGCGATGAGCTTGAGCCAGGCCAGCAGGATGCAGGCGGTCATGGCGGCGTCGAGCCAGGACCGGTTGACCGTGTAGTCGTGCGAGGGGAAATGGCCCAGGCCGGTGTCCTTACCGGTGCGGATCGTTCCCCGGGGGTCGCTGCGGCGAGTGGCGCCTGATCTTTGCGTTTGCGCAGGTCAGAGGCTGATGGTGAGACGTTACCGTGCGCGACAGGTGTGGTGCAAGGGTGACACGCGGGTTCACCGGCGTGTCGTGGTGTTGAGCTGTGCCATGAGCTCGCGGTTGGCTGCCCTGGCGGCGGCCAGGTCCTGGTCGCGTTCGTCGAGCTGGATGCGCTGGTCGATGACCTGCTGCTCGAGGATGGTGATCTTGTGGTTGATGGCATCGATGTCGGCGGGTGCGCCGAGCCCGGATTCTTTCCATGCCTGGGCGCCGAGGGCTTCCGATAGCCGCTGTTCGAGCTGGCGGGCATGAGCGGTGAGCCGGGCGGCGCGTTCGTGGGCGGCGAGCAAGTCCGCTTGCAGCGATGCCCGGCTGACTGCTGGGCCGCTGCCGTCTGCGGTGACCGGCGGCGCTGCTTCGAGTGCGTGGAGCCTGGCCAGCAGATCCGGGTGACGGTAGAGGAAGGTGCGGTCGACTCCGCCGGCTCGGGCGATGCCCGACACGCTGATTTCGTCGCCGGCCGCTGCGGCGCGGTTGAGCGCGGTGATGACGCGCTGCCGGCGGCGCTGGGAGTCGGCTTGCCGTCCGGCGAGCATCGTCGTGGTGTTCTTGCCGGTCCCGGAGGGCGTGGTGCTGGTCATGAGACGTCCTTGATTACGCGGGTGTGCGGGGCTGCGCCGGGACGGACTGCGGGCATGGCAAGGTTCACGGCCCGGTGCTTGCGCAGCACGGCGATTGCCTCGTCGATGGCGGTGTTCTCGGTTCCTCCAAGTTCGGCCAGGTCGCCTTTGATCCGGTTGATGAGCCTGCGGATGCGGGTGATCTCTTCCTGGGCCGGGGTGGCGTCGGCTCGTGCCCATTCATCGACGCCGTCGATGGCTGCGGCGAGCTTTTCGCGGCTGCGGAGCAGGTCCTCGAGGTAGGCGGTGAGGTCGGGCAGGTAGGACACGTCGGTGCGGAAGTGGTCGCAGCCGGCGCAGCGGAACCGGATGGGGCAGGCGCCGCCGCCGGCCGCGACGTTGGACGGTTCGGCGCAGCGGCCGTAGGGGACGGCGACCTCGCCGATGGCGTAGCGGGCGTGCTCGGTGTCCAGCAGGTCCTTCACGTCCCGCCAGATCCGGTTGCCGTGCCGGTCGAACTGCATGGCCGCGACCCGGTCGACTGCCTCACGGCGGCGGTCCTCGCCGATCCGGTAATAGCCCAGCGTGGCGGTCATGTTGCTGTGGTTCATCAGGTCGCGGAGCACGTCGGGAGCGATCCCGGCATCAGCGTGCCGCTGGGCGTAGGTATGCCGGTAGCAGTAGGGCACGATCTTGGCCTTGTCGAACTCGCGGCCGTCGGCGAGGGTGAACGGCGGCATGCGGCCGATCCAGTCATGGTGACGCTGGATGAGGCTTTCGGTGCTGATCGGCCTGGCCCCGCCGGGATTGCCGATCACGGTCGGCAGCAGCGCGAGCGCGCCAGGGGACGCGGCGGGAAATCGTTCCCGGACCCGCTGCTGCTGACGGATGATCACCGTGGCGGTGGTCTCGCTGACCGGGAGCCGCCGCCCGTCGCGGGCGTTCTTGCGGTTGTCGTAAATCATGACCGGGCTGCCGTCGCTGTCGCGGGTCAGGCAGTCGAACGCCAGCGCCGCGATCTCTGCCGGGCGGCGGCCGGTATCCATCAGCAGTTCGATGCCGGTGCGGATCTCGGTGCCGCACGAGCCCCGCTCCAGGTCCTCCAGCCGCGCGGTCAGGGCACGCATGATCTCACCGGGCAGGTCGCGGCAGGGCTCGGGCCGCTCCGCGGCCCGCGGGACATCGCCGGCGGTCAGCGTGAAGCTGCCGGCGAGCCCAGCGGCGGGCTCGCCGGGCGCGGTCAGGCCAAGAGCACGGATCCGGCTCAGCACCCGTCCGGCGTCCTGGCAGAACCGGACCCGCCGGTCACGGGTGAGCTGCCCATCGGATTCCAGGTAGGCCAGGTGGTGCAGGAACGACTCGATGTCGGCCCGGCCGAGTTCGGCGGCCCGCTGGCCATGGTCGTCGCGGGCGGCGTGCAGGTGCGCCGACAGCCGGGCCACCGCAGCAATGATGTGCCGGAGCCGTGCGTGCGGGCGCTGCCCCCGGTGCCGGGGCAGCTCATCGGCGGCCCACCGCTTGACCGATTCCCGCAGCCAGTACTGGGCGATGCCGGTGAAGGTCAGCTTCCCCGGTGATCCGAACACGATCAGGTCCCACTCGTCCTTGGCTGCTTCGCCGGCCGTGTCGCCGGCCGCGGCCCGTACGTAGCGGGCGAGCGACCGGCCGATCTGCCCTTTCTCCCGCGCCATCGGCCCAGACGACTGCCAGGCGGGGTCCAGCGAGAGCGCCCCGCACCGGCGGAGATCCTCAACCAGCGCACGAAGCACGTGCAGACGGGTCGACAAACCGCTCCGGGTCCGCTGCTGCAGCCCGAACAGCAGTTCCGCGGCGAGCCGCGGCGGCAGCCCCCGGAAGCTGACCTGCCCGCGCACCGGGACCGGTGAGGCGACCGCCCGCCACTGTTCCTCGTTGAACTCGCCGCCAGCCGCGTCGCGGGCGGCGCGCAGCTGGTACTGATGGGCCTCGCAGTACCGCGTCCGGCTGGTCCGGTCCCTAGGGCACGACCGCACGTGGCACGGGCCGGTCGCCAGCAGCGGGCCGGCCTCCTCGCTGGAAAGGAACTGTTCCAGCGGCAGGTCACCGCTGATCCGCTGGCGCCGCCGGTGCTCACGGCACAAGTCCCGGCCGGCCGCGGTCACCCGCCGCGGGCACCCCGCAGCAGCGCAGCCGCCGGCTGGCGAGGCCGCCGCTGCCTCTGGTCCCGGGCCGCAGCCGTCCCGCAGCAGCGGGTGCGAGCCCGGCGGCACGAGCACCCGCCCCGCCGGATCCCACCCGGCCACGGCCAGGAATCCCGGATCCAGCGCGCCAGCAAGCGAGAGCTCCGCGGACGACCGCCGTGCCGCGCCGGCCGTGACGTCCGCGACACCGGCACGAGCGGCCGAGACTCCCGCGCTCACAGGGTCACCGCCGGACCGCCGAGCGGGCTGGGCACGCGGTCCACCGCCTCGCGGAGCCGGGCCGGATCGGGATGCATATACACCTGCGACGACGACACCCACCGGTGACCGAGCAGATCAGCGATCACGTCGATGCCGTTCCCGGCATCAGCGACATTCGACCCGAACGCGTGCCGGAGCTGGTGCGGGCGCACCGGCGGATCGATCCCGGCACGCCGGGACGCCGCGCCGATCAGCTCGTTGATCGCATCCAGCCGCATCGGCGCCCCCACCGGGCGACGGAACAAGTTCACCAGCACGAAATCGCTGTCCGCGGCACCAGCCACGGCCGACCGTTCCAGCTGATACGTGTCGAACGCCAGCACCGTGAGAAAGTCAAGCGGGACCATCCGCTGCCGCCGGGACTTCGCCCACGCCCCGTTCGGGTTGTCCTCCCGGCGGACCACGTGCAGGTGCGCCCGGCCCACCGCGCAGCCCAGCGCCCGCGAATCGGCCAGCAAGTGCACGTCGCTGCGCCGAAGACCGGCGGCCTCGCCCCGGCGCAGCCCGGCGCGGGCCAGCAGCAGCACGATCAGCCGGTCCCGCGCCGAAGCGCACGCCGCCACGAGCGCGGCGATGTCGGTCTCCGCGGCCCGGCTGACCGGTGCGTCAACCTCACATGCGCGATGCCGTACCCGTACCCGCCACGACATCCGCCCGTCTCCGGCCCGTGCCTCGCCGGGCAGGTCACGGTCGTCCGCCACCTCATACAGAACAGGCACCAGACGGCCCGGTCCGGTGCCCTCGGCGACCGCATGAAGGGTCATCCCGCGGACTGCGGTCAGTACCGCGTTGACCCGGCGTGCCCCGCGGGCCGGCACCGCACCAGGACCGTGCAGCACCACGCCGGCTTCCTGCCCCGGCGCGGCGGGCGCGTGCGCGAGCCAGGTCATGAACAGCCCGATCTGCTCGACACCCGCCTGCCAGGTCCGGCCCGACCGGCCGCACCAGCGCAGGAACACCGCGATCGAGTACGCGTAGCTGCGCGTCGTCGTCTCCGCGCCGTCGCGCCCGAACCGGACGTGCCGCAGGAAACTGTCCGCGACCGGAACCACCCGCAAGTCCTCGTCAAGCACCGTCCAGTACCTCGCACCCGACGGCAGCCGAACCGGGAAAGCACGCATCCTTGAAACCCCCGTCACTCGTGACTGATCTACTACCAGCCACGAGCGCCACACCCGTGCAGATCCGTCGCAGAACCCGCCGTGTGTCGCACCAGAGCAACGTCACGCAACAGGTCAGCCAACCCCCGGGGAAGGATCACGTCCTCGACGCGGGCGTGGACCCGGTGGGCGGCGTCGGCGTAGGCGCACTGGCCGCGCCAGCCCCTGGTGCCGGCGGGCAGGTTCGTCGCCCACAGCGAGTAGCGCCAGCCGTCGGCCGTCTCGAAGAGCGAGAGCTGCGCGCCTGGGTGCGGGCGTTCCCGGCGGGCGAAGACCCGCATCGCCTTCGGCCATGCTTTGAGCTGGTCGCCGTCCGGGCCTTCGCGCAGCAGCCCGGTCAGCTCGGCCACGTGCGCTTCTTCGATCCAGCAGGCCCGGTGGGCGCAGTGCGGGTTCGGGCAGGCCTGCTCGGCGCGCCGCTCGCGGACCTGGCCTTTCCCGTCGATGGCGGTTTCCCAGGCGGACTCGGGGACCTTGCCGATCGCGGCCTGCTCGCGGGCACTCAGCGCCCAGCCGACGGACCAGGTGACCTGGTACCCGTGCCGGGACGCGAGCCGGTCCAGCTCCTTCACCAGGTCATGGCTGGCGCCGGCTCCGTCGCAGGTGACCATGATCTTGCGCCGGAAAGCGGGCGGCAGTGCGGCGATGGCCTCGCGGAGCAGCCGCAGGTGATCAGCGGCCGTGTTGCTGCCGGCTGAGCCGGGGCGAAGCATCCAGGCCAGCGGCTCGCCCGTGTTATCGCAGGCCGCCAGGAGCGGGTGATGCCCGTAGCCTTTGAAATCCGCTTCGGCTAGTTCCTTGTCGCTGTGCGCTGGCACGACGGTCGCGTCCAGCCGGATGCACGTGACGTCCTTGAGGACCCGGTCCGCGATCCGGACCAGGGGCAGCGGCCCGGCCTGCGCCCACGCGTGACGCCGTGCCTTGTTCACCGCGGCCGTGACCTTCCGCCGGGCCCGGTCCCCGCCGGCCGCGGCCTCCTTCAGCGCCCGCCACGCCGTCGGGACCGACGCGACCGGGCCGTACAGCTCCCGCTGATCGCCATCACCCGGAAATCGCTGATCACCCGGGCCCCGTCCGCGATCGCGCACGCCAGGTCCGCCATGACCCGGCCCCGGTCATGACCGCCCTGCGGCGACAGCAGCGCCGCGGACAATCCGGCCGTCAGCCCGGTCCGGTCCGCCAGCTCCCGCAGCAGCACCAGCCCCGCGTGCGACACGACGCCCGTGCCGCCGCCTGTGACGTCAAGACCGCGCGACCATCCGGTAGCGTGCCTGTGGAAAGTGCTCCTCGAACTCGGCGGATACGCACCTTAACAATCCACATCCTCCCAGTTCAGGAGCACTTTCTCAGTCAGGCGCACCACCCAGAACCCCGCCAGCGTGAAAGAAAGGGCTAGCGAGCACTTCGTACCCGGCTGGCGAGGTCGTTCAGCACGGCCATCACCACGGCTACGTCGTCACCCGAGCGCGCCGAGATCGCGTCTACCACCGCCTGCCTCGGAGTTGCGTAACGCTTGCGCAGTTGGGCGTCGCGCTTATCGGCGATCTTCAGCACGGACGCCCGCCGGTCGGCTGGGTCGGGGGTTCGCTCGATCCAGCCCGAATCCACCAGCCGCGCGAGGATGCCCGTCATCGTGGCGGGATGAATACGAAGGCGCCGGGTCAGCCGTGCCGGACTGGTCGGCCCTTGGCGGGAGATCACCTCGAGGCAGTCAAGGTCGACATCGTTCAGGCCGGCCTCGGCCGCAATGCGATGGTTCAGCAGAGACAACTCGAGACGCAGCTCCAGCAGCGCGTCCAGGACGCCCCGCACCGGGTCGGCGTTCGGCTTCATACCTTGCATATTACTATGATAGCCATAGTAATATGGTATGGAATTCGTAGTAATTGGGCGGAGGCCAGCATGAAGATCGTGGTTTTCGGGGCCAACGGCCCCACGGGGCTGATCCTGGTCGAAGACGCGCTCGCGCGAGGCCACGCCGTCCGCGCCATCACGCGCCACCCGGCTGAGTTCCCGCTGCACCGCGAACGGCTGGATGTACTTCGCGCGGACGTCACGGATGGCTCTCCCCTCACCAGCACCATTGCGGGATTCGACGCGGTAGCTTCCGTGCTCGGCGCGTCATACAGCCGGAAACCCATCACGGTGTACTCGCGGGGAGCGCGAGCGATCGTGTCGGCGATGCTGGAGGGGAGATGCAGGCGGCTCGTCGTGGTGAGTTCCGGGCTGACTTACCCTGCAGGGCCGGGCCACGGCTTCTTCTTCGACAAGATTGTGCATCCGCTGCTGCACAACGTCATCGGGCGAACGCTCTACGCCGACATGCGCGCCATGGAGGAATACCTGCACACGGTCCCAGACATCGACTGGACTGTCATGCGCCCTGGCCGGTTGGTGGACGGTGACGTCAAGCGCCCGTACCTGAAGGAACCCGAGACACCAAGCCGCCGCTACACCACACGCCATGACCTGGCGAAAGCCATCCTCGATGACCTCGAGAGCGGCGCGGACGTCCACAAGGCCGTCGCGGTCACCAGTCATGGCGGCTTTTGAAAGAGGTGACCTTCATGTCTGGTTCTGGATCGAAGAGATGGTGGGCGCTCGGCGCGGTGTTCCTGACCATCCTGTGCGTGGGCGTGGACAGCACCGTGCTCAGCGTGGCCCTCCCGACGCTCGCCAGGTCGCTGCACGCGTCGGAGTCCGACCTCCAGTGGTTCTCCTCGGGCTATTTCCTCGTCCTGGCGGCGGCGATGCTTCCCGCTGGCCTCCTAGGCGACCGCTACGGCCACAAGATGGTCTTCCTCGCCGCTCTGGGGCTCTTCGGGATTGGTTCGGCAGCGTGCGCGTTCTCGACCTCGGTTACCGAGTTCATGGCGGCCAGGGTGCTCCTTGGGCTCGCCGGGGCGGGGGTGATTGTGATGGCGATCTCCTCCCTTACGGTTCTGTTCAGCAAGGAGGAGCGGCCGAAGGCCGTAGGGATGCTGGGGGCAGGGAACTTCCTGGCTATGCCCATCGGCCCCATCCTGGGCGGCTGGCTGCTCACGAACTACTGGTGGGGCTGGGTGTTCCTGGTCAACGTGCCGATCGCCTTGGTCGGGTTCGTGGCTGCCGTCGCTCTGCTGCCCGAGTTCCGTGCTTCTGAGCGACCGGGCCTCGAGCTGCCCGGCGCAGCCGCTTCGGTCGCTGGCCTGGTGTCGGTGACCTACGGGCTGATCAGGGCCGGCCAGGACGGCTGGAGCGATCCCGGCGCCCTTCTTGCGATCGTCGCCGGCATCGCAATCCTGGTCGGCTTCCTTGCCTGGGAGCGCCGGCTGACACGCCGTCCTGACGGTCGGCCGCTGCTCGACATGACGCTGTTCAACTCGGCTTCGTTCACCTGGGGTGCGATCTTCGCCGCCATGTCGTTCCTCGCCTTGATCGGTGTTCTGTTCACGATGCCCCAGTACTTCCAGGGTGTGCTCGGCACCACTGCGATGGGTTCGGGACTGAGGCTCTTGCCGCTGGTCGGCGGAGTCCTGATCGGAGCGGTTCCGGCGGCCGAGGTCACCCGGTTCGTGGGGGCCAAGATCGCCGTCGCGGCCGGATTCAGCCTGCTCGCCGTGGGGCTGTCCATAGGAGCCACGACGAGCGTGGATTCGAGCGGCGTCTCCGTTGCAGTGTGGATGGTGGTCGTCGGGGCCGGGATGGATCTTGCCCTGGCGACTTCGACCTCCGCGGCGCTCGTGGAGCTCTCACCCGACCGCAGCGGCGTTGGCTCAGGAGTGCTAGAGGCGATCGACGAGGTCGGCGGGCCCCTGGGCATCGCCATCCTCGGCAGCGTTGCCAGTGCTGGGTACATCGCCCACCTCAGCATTTCGGGCCTGCCGGGGCCTGCTGCGGCTGCCGTCCGCCAGAGTGTCTTCGGTGGTGTGGCGGTTGCACACAAGCTCCATTCGCCAGTGCTGCTCGGCTCGGTCCGGAATGCCTTCGTTCAAGGCATGCACGGGGCGTTCCTTGTGTCAGCGGGGATCGCCCTGGCGGGGGCCGTGCTCGCCATGTTCTTCCTGCCGAAGACCAACGCTTCGATGCAGCCGGCCGGAGCCGGCGCGGACAAGGAGCCTGACGTTGACAGAGTCGGTTGATCAGCCATCCGTTGGACTGCGCGAGCGCAAAGAGCGAGGATGTGGGCGGAATCCAGGGACATGCGCTCCGGCTGTCCACGAACAGGGCTACGAGATGACCACCGTGCAGCAGATCATCGAGGAGGCCCAGGTCTCCGAGAGCACGTTCTTCAGGTACTTCACCCACCTAAGCCGAGGTCGTGCTGTTCGATGGCATGGATGCGCTGATCGTCGAAGCCTTCCGCGAGCAGCCACATGAGCTCGACGAGATCCGCGCCCTGCCGCGATCTCCTTCAGTGCCCGCCACGCGGTCGGCACCGACGCGACCTGGCCGAACAGCTCCCGCTGGTCGCCCATCAACCGAAATCGCTGATCACCCGCGCCCCGTCCGCGATCGCGCACGCCAGGTCCGAGAGGACACGGCCCCGGTCGTGCCCGCCCAGGGGCGATGGCAGCGCCGCCGGCAAGCCAGCCGTCAGGCCCGCCCGGTCCGCAGCAGCACCAGCCCCGCGTGCGACACGACCCCCGCGCCCCCGCCGGTGACTTCAAGACCACGCGACCATCCTGTAGCGTGCACGGAGAAAGTGCTCCTCGAACCCAGCGTGATACGGACCTAGACACCCCTTATCGTCCCAGTTCAGGATCACTTTCCATTCAGGCACGCCGCTCATCCGCCGAACCCCGTGAAAAGCCAGGGCTAGGCTGAGTCCCGTCGCTCGGCGCCTTCAGCCCACCGGAACGCCGATCGTTGGCAGGTTCGTCGTCGTCGGCGTCGGCGTCGGCGCGGGCCCGCAGCCCGTCCAGGTCAACGCGTCCGGCCATCAGGTCGCACCATCGCGCGGTGCGCAGCGCCCGGATGCCGGTTTCAGCGTCGGCGGCGGCGAGCACCAGGGCCCCGGGCCTGGTCTCGCGCTCACTGGCGAGCAGCTTGTCGCTGCGCTCGTGCTCGGCCTTGAGCCGGGCGGACGCCTTCCGGTCGGCCGGATCACCCAGCCACGGCGCCGGGCACGGACCGGTCCTCCTCACCGGTAGCTAGCCGACGGACGGTCAGCCTGCTGGACTAGCCGAACTGAGGGTGTCGCACGCCACGGCGAGCCCGTCTCCAGCGACCGGGATAATGCCGAGGGCAGCGCAGCTGAGGGTGCGGGTGAGTTCGAAGCCGTCGATGGGCTGGCCGCTGGCGGCGTCCGCCACGAGGCCGCAACTGGCCGACGCTGAGGGACCCAGCAGTTCACCGGCGAGCTTGCCGATACCGGCACAGAACAGTTCGGTGGCACCATCACGCACGATCTCGCCCAGGCCGCTGCCGCCATCGCTTTCCCCCGGAGAGGTCAGGGCGTTGGGCATGGTGGGCTTGAGGTCCAGGTAGCCCGGGATCAGGACCCGCAGGACCTGATGGCCCGGTCCGTACAGAACGACTCCGCCGTCATCTTGCACCTGCAGGACAGTGCCGGTGTGGCCGGCGGTGCCGGAGGACCAGACCGGGATGTTGCCCGGGGCCCGGATCACGAAGTTACCGTCCGTCTGCATCACCGCGATGGCGCCATCGTTTCCCTCGGTGTGGGTGTCTCCCAGCGGCACATTGCCCGATGCCCTGAGCACGAGGTTGCCGTCGTCCTGCATCTGGAGGACGAACTCGCCATCGGGCGAGGCGATCTGGGTGCCGCTGGTGATCTGCCCGCCCGGGTCCAGCTGCCCCGGGGTCGGTGCGGCCGGGGCGGCGCCCGGATTGTCCAGGACCACCTTCGTCTGCGGTCCCACGATCCCGTCAGCAGGAATGATGTGGTGTTCCTGCTGGAAGAGCTCGACGGCCTTCGTGGTATCGGGACCGAATACGCCATCCACTGGCATCCTGGTGCCATTATCAGTGTTCAGCTCGGTCTGCAGCTGGCTTATACAGCCGCCGGTATAGCCTTCCGCGAGCGTGGGGCAGTTGTCCAGGTTCACCGCCGGCGGCGAAGATGCCGTACTGGCCGCCAGAGCGGCATGCGTGGGCGCATGGCTCGTGTTAGCGATGGCAGCGGCGGTCACTCCTGTCAGGACCAGCCCTCCTGCCATGGCTACGGAGAGAAGACGAAATTTCTTCGTCGGCATCACCGCGCCACCTCGCTGTCGCAGCCGCCGGGACGAACGCTCCGCGCGGGGATGGCTTAGAGATGCTGAGACTGACATGGGGTCCTTTGGTGTTGCCATTTTGTCCCTCCCTGGTTTGCAGTTCCTATGACGCTGCAATTACGGGACCAGGGGGCCGGCCGGTTCGCCCGATAGGCCTGTTTTTTTCCAGCCGGGCACTCATACTGAAATCAGGAAAAACTTGTCGCCGGAGCGAACCGATCGGCCGGTGAGTCTCGTAGTACTTGGTTGGGGGGGCCTGGCCGTGGCCGTGTCATGGGATGACAACGGGGCACGCACCGGGCCTCAAGAGATGGGCCTGATTGCCAAGGTCGCCGCCACCAGCGACGAGGATGCGGCACGACGGCTCTACCGCAAGTACCACAAGGAGCTGTTCAGATTCGGCTTCCATGTGCTACACGACCAGGGGCTGGCCGAGGAAATGGTGCAAGAGACCCTCGTCAAGTTCTGCCAGCAGGCACCCAACTACCGGGTCGACCGGGGCCCGGTGCGAGGGTGGCTTTTCACGATGGCCCGCTCGGCGGCCTACGACATCGCCCGGCGCCCGTCGTCTCGGCCCTTGCTCCCCGTCGAGGACTTCCAGCTGCCGCCCCAGTACGACACGGTCGACCAAACACTCACGATCATGGCCGTAGACCAGGCCCTTGGCAAGTTGCCCTCGATCTACGGCGACGTGATGCGCCTGGTCCGGGACGGCTTCACCCACTCCGAGATCGCCGAGCGGCTCGGCATCCCGATCGGCACCGTCAAATCCCGAACGGCCAAGGCCGCCGACACGCTGCGAGCCGAGCTCGCCAGCCTGCGAGGTAGCGACGATGCTCTCTGAATCCGATATCGAGGCCGCCCATCCTGACGCCTTCGACTTCGTCTTCGGCAACCTGCCCGCGGCCAAACGAGCCGACTTCAACCGCCATCTCACCGAGTGCCGCTACTGCCAAGCCGTCGTCGAGGAGTACAGCGAGATCGGGATCATCAAGCAGCTTCCGCCCCACGTCGATCCGCCGGCCGGGCTCGAAGACCGAATCGTCGGCGCTATGGTCGCCGCCCTCGCCGGCACTGAGAACCGTGAGCGCCCGGTCGACGCTGAAGACCAAGGCGCCACCCGGGCCTACCCCGTTCCCCAGCTCCAGCCTCCACCCGAAGCTGAGCCTCTGGCCCGGCCGGTCGTCACTCGCCTGCCCGTGTGGCGCCGCTCCAGGGGTCGCCTGGCGGCTGTCGCGGCCGCGGCCGCCGCCATCATCATCGCCGCCCTCGTCGCCATTTCCAACCTGGGCGGCGGGGGGCTCAACCCGGCCCAGGCCACCGTCGTTACCCCGCTCCATGCCACGTTGGCAGCGAAACTGAAGGGCGACGGCGCCGCCACCGGCCAGGCGACGGCCCATCAAGCCGGGCCGAGCTGGACTTTCACCATGACCGTGCACGGGCTCAAGATGCTTCCTGGCAGTGACGTCTATGAGTGCTGGTGGGTCGGCCGGGATAGTACCAAGGCTCATCCCCAGTTCGTCAGCGGCGGCACGTTCATCGTGGACAAGTCCGGGTCGGCCACCGTCACGATGACGACGGGAGTCGACCCCAGGGACTTCCGTACGATGGAGGTCACGATGGAGTCGCCGGGCACCGGCGCCTTGTCCGGAGCGGTCATTCTCAGCGGCCAGACGCGCTAGCCGAGGATCGTCACAGCGGCCCACGTCCAGACCTGAAGCCGACCGGACTCAGCGGGCGCCCCGGACGGCTTGTCTTCCACGTAGCTACTTCGCGGCTCGCCGCAACTACAGGAAGCCCAGGTTCTCCGCAAGTTCAGCCGGACTGAAGGTTCCTCACGGCGAACTCGCGGTGATAGCGGTCATCAGGACCGGAATTACGTCGGGTTCGCTATCCGGGCTGGGATTCACTCGCATTGTCCGGCGGCACGGCGGATCACGGCGGTGACTCTGGCGATCAAGGTCCGGGATGGCGTCGCGGAGGCTGACGGGATGGCCGGCGGCGAGGCTGGCCGCGATGCGCGCGATGCGCTGCTCCCACCGGATGCGGGCAGGCGGCCACCGTCGAGCGCGGCGATGACCGCGCCCCGGTCGATCCACGCCATCGGGGTGCCGTCGCTGATGCAGGCAACGGTCTCGACGTGGCAGAGGAAATCGTCGCGTTTATAACCGTCAGACTTGTCGCCGGGGCTTTGACCGGGTACTTCACGTCACGAACATGTGCGGGACGGGACGGCGTGAGTTAGCCTTGGCCTGGACGCGGGTCTCAGGCGAGCCGCCAGGCGAGGAGTCCTTCGGCGCCTTCGGTCTGGGTGAAGCCCGCGGTCACCAGTTCGCGCTCGAGCACGTCCCATGGTGGGCGGTAGGCGTAGCCGGTGAGCTCTTCTTCGCTGATGACCTTGTCGCCTTCGGTGATCCGGTGCAGGTAACGAGCGCGGTATGCCTCTCCGTCGGTGCCGAGGATCTCCGACAAGGCTGCGTAGGTGTGCCGGCCCACCTGGCGCGAGACGAGTTCCTTCAGCGGGTGAGGTGCTGGCGGGCCGCCATCGCGCCAGGTGAACACCAGCAGGCCGGTAGTTCCCAGCGACGCTGCAAGCACCGGCCAGAGCCGCTTGCGGTAGTCCGGCTCCAGGGCATACATCACGTTGATCATCACGACGGCTTCGACTGGTTCGTCGAGTGTCACGCTCAGCGCGTCGCATGGGAGCACGGTCACCCGGTCGAGCAGCTCCGGTCGCGAGCTCAGCCGGGACAGCAGTATTCCGCGCATCCCGGCCGAGGGTTCCAGCGCGAAGATCTCGGCGGGTGTCCACTCGGCCAGTGACGTGGTGATCAGGCCCGTTCCAGCGCCGACTTCCAGGACGCTGCGACGCACCCCGGTCAGGAGCGGGGGCAGGTTCTCGCGGATCTTGGGCACGTGCCCGTTTTCAGCGAACAGGTCGTAGAACGGGAGGGAGATGAAGTCTGCCACGGCGGGCAACTCTACGCTTCGCGGCTTCGGGGCCTTCGTCGTGTCGCTCTCGTCCGGGGTGAAGACGCTTCGCCGTCGGTGGCGCCCAGGAGGAACCGGAATCTGCTGAAGTCACCGGCCAGCGATTCGGGTCCTGCGCCTTTGACCTCGAAGCCGAGGCGGTTGGTGCCGAGGAAGCGGGCCAGGGACGGGGCGAGGCAGGCGTGTTCAGCCTTCATCCAGCGGGCGAGGAAGTCCAGCAGCTGCTCGAGTTCCATGGCGTCGGTCATGTCGAGGGTCACGTGCATGGCGGGGCCTCCTGCTGGCCTCGGGAGGTGGCGGCGAGGAGCCCAGCCTCGAGGTCGGCCCGCTGCGGCCTGGTCGGGGTGGATGCCCGTGGCTGCAGCGCGCGGCGCGGTGCTGAGCTGGCTGGTCACTGGTGTTCTCCCGTGGGTTGTTGCTTGTGCTCGTCGCTGAGGATCTGCTCGGCGACCGGCCAGCGCAGGAGGCGGAAGGCGCGCCCACTCAGGCGAAGCTACGTGAGGTCCAGCCTCTGCGCTGGAGCTGGACCTTGCGCACCAGACCTGCCAGTCAGTCGGTGGGCTCGCTGGTTAGGCCCGTAATCTCCTGGAGAACGCGGGTGGCCGCTCGGCGGGCAGGGGCGACCATATCCAGCCCCAGTGTTCGTAGCCATGTGGGGGCGTGCGGCTTCGGCGATCCGCCGTGTGCGGGAGCTATTCAGCCTGGTTCTTCACCCGCCGCGGAGGGCGGCGGCGGGTGAAGAACCGGATAGAGCCGACTGGGTGGTGGCGGCATCTAGTGAAGAAGCTCGCTGGAGTCATTTCGCTTCGGTCGAGCGGGGGGTCCCGCCGGTGGCGATATCGACTCCTTCGAGGGTGCAGGCGTGCAGGGCCGCGATGGTGGCCCGGACTGGCTCGTAGCGAAGGGTCTGGTGCATGTCGTCTCCGCGGCCGGTGTAGTCCTGGAATCGGCGCCCGATGCGCATGAGGAAGAGCCGGACCGGTGAGATGTGGATCCAGAAGGTCCAGCCGACATAGAGATCGTTGCCGTGGCCGAAGCAGGAAACGTAGCCGGCGAAATAGCCGCGGCGCAGTTCCAGGTAGTTGCGGCGCTCTTCGCCTGGTGGGGTCAGTGCGCGCACCTGGAGACTGTCGTGCGGGGTGGCATGACGGTCCAGGGACTGCCGGACGCGAGCCAGCGCTGAACCGGCCGAGGGAGCCTGGAAGGTCAGCATCCGGCTCCACTGTCCCAGCAGGACCGGGATCGGCATGAAGAGGAACATGGCTAGCAGCGCGACCCCGATGAGCAGGGAGATAACCGCGGTGGCCTCCATGGCATCGCCTCCGCCTGACAGGGTGAAAAGGAGGCCCAGCACGGTGAGGATAGTGCTGATCACAGTCGACACCGCGAAGTAGAGCGCGAACCGGCGAGCCAGCTGCCAGAAGAAGCGGCTGTTGGAGAGCGGATCGAGGGTCGCTGACACGCCCAGTGCCTCATAGCCCATCCGGCGGTCATCGGCCGTGATGTGCGACTGCGGATCGGCGGCCGCTACGACGCTCTCGGCCTGGTCGCGCGGGTTGGCCACGCGCACTCGCGTACCGCCGCCCGTTACCGGGGCCGAGGCAACGGCAAGCCGGCCCGACGCCCGGGTGGGCTGCGGGGCCTCAGACGCAGTGCTGGCCGGCCCGGGCCGCGGTGTCACCCTGGCTTGTGCCGCCCAACCGTCCCATTCGCCATCGTGCGCACCGCGAGGTTCGGGTACGTGGCGACGCACCTGGTAGTGGTCAGGAACGCGCTGCTGAGGATCGCTGCGCTGGTCAGCCTCATCCGCCATGCTGGCCGGGCCGCTATCGCGGGCTGTCCCGCCCGATGGCCATTGAGCTCGGCCATTGGCCAATATCAGCGTCGATTCCGCCGGCTGCGCGGCCTGAACCCGTACCGGATGCCCGCAGGTCACGCAGAAAAGGTCCCTCGGATCTGGTGCTGAGCCGCAATTAGGCATGTCAAAGGCATTGTTCGCTCCTATTCCCGTGATCAAGGCCTGAGTTTCATAACGGCCGGTCTTGATGTACTACCGGCGAGAGCGGGGAAACGGTTCGCTCGTGACGAGAATATTTTTCCGCTGTTCCGGCACTTCGGCCGAGACTGCCTCCGAGCGCCGGGAGACCCCGACTACGGCCGGGTAACTATCGCCTCCACGAGCAGAGTCGCCAACGTGACCCGCAGAAGCACCGAATGCGCAGTGACCAGCCTGTTGCACGCTCTATAGCTACCGGGCGGCTAAGTGCGCTTTGTGGCCAGTTTCGCACGCTGCCTGCGTGCAACTTGCACAGGAACCGATGAGCTCGGGAACAGCTTGTCCATGGCCTCAGCTCCGGTGGTCAGGACAGGACGCAACTCGCGCCGGTAGACCACCTCAGTGGTCCTGGTGTTGGAGTGTCCCGCTAGCCGCGCGATCTCCTCGACCGGGACTCCCGAGCTGGACATCAGCGACACGAACGAGTGGCGCAGTTCCCGGGGCGTCCAGTGCTCCCCGATCTTCGCGGCCTTGCAGACGGCTCTGAATTCTCGCCGAACGTTAGCCGCGTCCAGCGCACCGCCGGTCCGGGCGGAGAAGACAAGATCGCTACCACTCCACTGGCTGCCTACGGTTAGCCGCTCCTCGGCTTGCCGTACCTTGTGGGCCTTCAGCGCATCGACCGCCATCTGGGGCAGGCCCAGCGTCCGCCGTGATTTCTCGGTCTTGGTGTCCCCGTGGGCTCGCACGGAGCGCCATACTGCCGCGCTGGCCGGCACGGGCGGCCTGGCCGCCGGATCGCCGAAATCTACGTGTTCCCAGCGCAGGGCCCGGGCCTCCTCGGTCCGAATGCCGGTGGCCAGGCACAAGGAGATGTACGCGTGCATCCTGGTCCCTTCGGCGGCCGCCAGGAGCGCGGATGCCTGCTCCAGAGTGAGGCTCCTGCTCGGCCGCCCGGCCTGCCCCTTGGGCGTGTCGACGAGCGTGGCGACATTGCGCCCCACCAGGTCCCGGGCTTCGGCGTGCCGTACCGTCCGGGTCAGCGCGTTGTGCCCCATCGCCACGGCCGCTGTCGAGTAGCGCAGGGCCATCGCGTTCAGTGCCTGCTGCACATCGCCTGCCGTCAGTTCGCGCAGTCTCCTGGCGCCGATCGCGGTCAGGATCGGGGCGAGAACGTTCTCGTTCTTCTTGACCGTTTTGGCTGACCGGCCATTCAGCCCTTCCGTCAGCCAGTCTTCCGCCGCGCGCCGGACGGTGTAGTTCGGGCTGGCCCGGACGCCTGTTTCGAGGTCGTCGTGGAGCGCTTTCAGCCGGTCCTGGACGATGGCCTTGGTCTTGCCGGAGACCTTACGCCGGATGCGTTTGCCGTCAGCGCCGAATCCGAGGCTGACCACTCCCCGCCATCGGCCCTCGCAATGCCGGTGCCTTTCGCTATCGCGGCACGGGGCATCGTGCTCGAAGAAGATCCCGTCCTCGCCCCAGCCACGTCGTGCGCTCATGGTTCCATGATACCAAGATGGGGGCCAATCTTGGGGGCCATCTGCCAGCCATGTGGAGCATCATGGGGCGATGTCCTGCTGCATATCCGCAGCTAGATTAAGATGTACGAACATCGGAGACCAGGCCTGCGTGCGCCCGTATTTCCATGGTAAGGAGAAGGTCTACGGTTCGATTCCGTAACGGGGCTCCAGGTCACCGATGTTTTTCGAATATCTAATTTCAAGATCAAGTGACTAGCCAAGTGATTCGGCTCCACCTGACGGCAGGCGCATCGCCGCGTATCCAGACACCGGTGCTCCTCTGCCTTGCCGCAATCAGACTCAATGCGACGGCGTCAGACAAAATCGCCAGGCATTTTCAGGAGAAGGTCCGGATTCGGCCGCTGCCCTCCTCCGTTGCCTGGAGGCGAGCAATCGCGCACGCCTGTCCCGCTCGAAAATAGGATCCGCCTGGTGACCTGCGAGTCTTCGTGGTGTCAGGCGGCACGCGAGTACTCGTTGATCAGGTCGCCCAGGACGGGTTTTCGGTAGATCCGTTCGCGGTCGAGGTCGGCAACGGCAAGGTAGCCACCGTCGTGTTCGCCGCCGGGACGCGCTGGGCGATGCCCTGGTGCGGCCGAGCCGTGCTGTAATGCGCTTGGTAGTTGGCCAGTACGGTGCGCAGTTGCGCCTCACCGGGAATTAACACGCGGTCAAGGAACTCTCGGCGCAGGGTGCCGACAAGGCGCTCGCAGATCGCGTTCATGCGCGGCGCCTGGGACGGCGGTGCGCAGGATCCTGGTGCCGACGGCATGGAAGACGGCGTCGAAGGATGCGGTGAAGTTCGATCCGCGGTCGCGGATCAGGAACTTAACGTCCTCGAACCGCTCGCCGAGGCCGGGGGCGAGGTTGCGGGCCTGCTGTACGGTCCACTCGCCAGTGGGGTTCGCGGTGACCTCTCCGATGTGCATCCGGCGGTGCCATGCTCGATGAACACCAGCACATACAGTCTCCTGAGAAGCACGGTGTCCACGTAAAGGAAATCGACTGCGACGATCCCGGCAGCCTGGGCGTGCCGGAACTGCCGCCAGCTCGGGCCCGAGCGCCGTGGAGCCGGATCGATGCCTGCAGCATGCAGGATCTCCCACTCGGCGGGCGGCACGACTTTCACGCCGAGCTTGGTGTGAGCTCGCCGTGAATCCGGCGGTGTCCCCACAGCGAATTCTCACTCGCCTTGCGGACCACAAGACGGGCGATACCCGGGACTTCGGCGGGCGCCCTGGCTTGCTTCGCTTGCTCGTGTCGTATTTCTTCGCCGCTAGCCTGCGGTCCAAGGCCAGCAGCGTCGCTGGCGTCACGGAGAAGACTTCGGCCCAGCGCCGGCGCGCTACAAGCCGCGCCAGCGCGGCGAGCCAGGCCCGGTCGGTCGGTCGGCTCGTACCTCGCCCGGCGGCGCGCCGCCGCAGTACAGCGTTTTCATGCCGGAGCACCAACAGCTCAGCATTCTTCGCTATGTCACCGCGGAACATCAAGACGGTCAGGCTGAGCACTCGCCACGTAAGCAAGTAGACGATCTTGAGCAGTATGCGGCAAGCTAACCATCACCACGTCAAGCCTGCTGACGAAGACGCAGGTCAGTCACTTAAATCGAGTATTCCAGCAGTATACGGTAGCCAAAGCGGCCGGAGGTTGCAATCAAGGGTGTCGGCTTCGGCGCTGGTGCGGCCGGCTCGACCGCACCATCACCTACAGCGGGTCCCAGGAGAGCAACTTGATGCTGGAAGCCATCGGCAGGAAGCTGCTCTCTAGTGCCGGAATGGCCACTTCGGCGACGAGTTCAGGCGTCCATCCGTCCGCGTGGTGAACGCTGCGGATAATCCGGCTCTGGCCCCAAAGGTAGATCTCGTTCATAAGAGTACCGAAGATCTGGCCAGAGATATTGCTGGCCTGGTCAGAGCCCAGGTACACGGCTAGCGGTGCGTTCTTGTCCGGCGTCACACGCTGGAGCTTGGCGACTAGAGCGGCCTTCTCCGGCGTGTCGGTGGGAATCGAACTTGTCATGCGTCCCCATGCGAACGGGAAATGCAGTTCGATCGTACGTTGTAGCGTTTCATGTCCAGCGCGATGCACTTCGACAAGCCCACGATGCCGGCCTTGGCTGCGCCGTAGTTGGTCTGGCCCACGTTGCCTGCAAGTCCAGTGCCGCTCGTGATGTGGATGTAAGCACCCCCGCCCTGCTTACGGAAGTGGTTCACCCTGACCCCGATGCCGCGCGCAAGGCCGCGACCGTGCTCGCCCGAGCCGAAGCCGGCCACGGCTCCGGCAACGCCCGGCTGGCCGTCCGGCTGCTGGATCAGGTCACCGTTCGCTAGGCCCGCCGGATCACAATCGCTGCCCAGTCCCCGGATCCGGCCAGGCTGAGCACATCGACGTGGCGGACGTACCCGAGCACGTCCATCTACCCGACCGCCCGCTGACGACTGGCCTAGCCAGTACCTATCGCAGACTGATCCGAGTAAGGTGAGCGCCGCGTTATATCCGGTGCCTGCTCCGATCTCCAGGATTGCCCGGTTGCGGGGCGAGATGTTCGAGCATCGTGGAGATGATCGTCGGCTGTGAGGCGGCGCTTGATGTTCACGCCTGCGCTGTCTTGCGTGGTATAGACGGGGTTGTCCGCATACGCCTGCTCTAGCGGGATACCGGGCAGGAACAGGTGCCGAGGTGTTCCGCGGATCGCGGCCCAGCCGGCGGGCGTCCGAATCAGGTTGCTGGCGCGCAGCCGTCCGGTGAGCTGGCTTCGCAGCTCCTGAGCGGACAAAACGCTGTCAATGACTGCGGTCACAGTGCCGACCCTAGCTTGCGGCACCGGCTTTGCGCCGGAACGCCGGGCTGCCGGGAGTATCAAAGACGTTACTCGCCCCCAGTACAGCGAGGGTCGCTTGCTCGGCGATGATGAGGCCGGCGCCGTTGGCGTGGAAGATGACGTGGTTGCCGAGGACGGCTCGGAGGCCGCGGCGCAGGTTCCCGCTGTCAGCCAGGTCCGCCAGGGACTGCCCGGCCTGCTCGAAGGCGATGACCCACCCGTCATAGCCGGCGACCGGCCCCCCTCATGGCAGAGGGGCCGCGCATCGGCGGTCATGAGACGGCGCATGGCCGACGCTAGCTGGGTGGCTCGCTGCGGGGTGAGCAGGCTGGGTACGGGCCGAAGTCCGCTGACCTGGACCCATGCGTCTCTCTGCTCGTACCAGTGAAGTCCTGCGGCGCGCAGCAGCGCGTTGCACAGCAGGAGGGTGGTTTCGCGGTACCCGACGGGCATCGCCGGATCCTGCGCTGCGCGTGTGAGGATGTAACGGCTGTCGAGGTGGGTGCCACCGGGAGGGCACCATACCTGCAGCACTGTCGGCGAACGAGGTGACGTGCTCGTGTCCCTGCCCGTTTGCTCCACGTTCTGTCTGGGCAGGAGACACGCGGGCAACTGGGTGGATGAGCTGAGGAGTCGACGGTGCGCAGGGTCTGGCTCGACGTCGGCGCGCATGGGGGTGGGCGTCCCCTTGAAGTCGCCACCGAGGACGACTCGGTGCTGGTCTACGGTTTCGAGCCCAACGTCCGGATTGCCGCGCGAAATGCCGGGCTGAGGCCGAACTACGTCGTCGTGGCCGCCGCGGTCGCCGAGGTCGACGGGGTGGCGCCCTTTCACGTCGCCGACGCCGACACGGGAAGCAGCCTGCTCCCCGTCCGCGAAGACAACGCGCGCCGATGGCGGGGTGGCGCACTCACCGTCGTCGCCACGGTCCCCGTCCCGACGGTCCGGCTCGACACCTTCATGGATGCGGCCGGGGTTGACGGGGCCGAATGGCTGTTCGTCGATGCGCAGGGCGCTGACTTGTCGGTGCTGAAATCGGCGGGCCGACGACTTGTCGACGTCGAGCGCGTACGCGTCGAAGTGGCCGTGACCTCGTATCCGGTATACCTCGGCGCCGCCACCAAACGGGAGATGCTCGACTATCTCAAGTCTTTTGGCTTTACCCTCACGGAAGTCGAGCCGGTATCTGACGGACAGGAGGAGTACCTCTCCTTCACGAGGAGTTGTACGCAGAGGCCCTCAGGTCGGCCGTGAGATCGGCGGCAGATGGCACGTCCGCCTGGGTAACGCTCAGGACTCGCAGAACGTTGCCCCGGGCGAGCGCCGTACAGTCCGCGTGGCTCCAGCCGCGTGACCGTAGTTCAGCGAAGAGAGCCGGGTAGCACGAAACGTCGGTCAGCCCGACCGTGATGTCTGACGTGCCGTCGAAATCGCCACCGAGCCCGACATGGGCAAGTCCGGCCACTTCCCGAACGTAGTCGATGTGGTCGGCTACCTGGGTTACGTCGGCACGCGGTTCCGGCCTACCGGCCAGCCACTCCGGAAGGATGCTGCGAACCTGCGCGATGTCCCGTTGGTCCAGACCACGTCGCCCGGCCTCCGCGACGAGCCCGAGTTGCCAGTCGGCGCACTCCTGCGAGACGAATGTGGCGGCGAAGGTGACCATGCAAATGCCGCCGTTCATGGCGAGGGCGCCCAGCACGTCGTCGGGGACGTTGCGCGGATGCCGACACACCGTATACGCCGAGGAATGCGAGAAGATGACCGGGAGCGTCGCAGTCGTCAATGTGGCCCGCATGGTGTCCGCCGAGGTGTGCGACAGGTCAACCAGCATCCCGATCCGTTGCATCTCGCGCACTACCTCGCGGCCGAAGTCGGTGAGTCCCCCGGCGCTCCGCTCATCCGTGGCTGAGTCGGCCCAGCCCACGTTGGTGTTGTGGGTGAGCGTCAGGTAGCTCACCCCGAGTGCGCGAAGCATACGCAAGACCCCAAGCGAGGACCCGATGACGTGTCCGCCCTCGGCGCCCAGCAGGGAAGCCAGACGCCCCTTCGCCATGCAGCGTTCAACGTCGCCGGCTCCGCGGGCGATCTCCATGCGGTGCGGATACCGTGCTACCAGCCGGTACACCAGATCGATCTGCTCAAGCACGGTGACGACGGCTGCTCCCGGCGACATCGGCGGAACGTAGACCGACCAGAACTGCCCGGCCACACCACCGGTGTCAAGCCGCGGCAGATCGGTGTGCAACGATGGGGAGCGTTGCGCCAGATCAACCCGGGAGAGATCGCCGGCGAATTGTTCCCTCAGTTCCCAGGGCAGGTCATTGTGACCGTCCACCAGCGGTATTCGAAGCCAGCGTGCGTGCTCGCGCTGATCGCCTCCTGGCATCTGTTCAGGCTATCCGGGCTGCGCCAGAAGCGCATCATTCAGGCACCGGAGGGAGTGCGAACCTTGCTGGACCCCGAACATTCCGCGCACATCTCGGATTTGCGCACCCGGGCCGTCACCATCGATGACGTGGGAATGCGGCTGGGTGGCAACTACATCATGTTCTTCGCGGAAGCGGAGCTAATGCGCGAACACGCCCGTCGGGTCACCGACGGCACTCCCGGTGCGGACGTGTTGGAGATCGGCTTGGGGCTCGGCGTATTCGCCGAGCAGCTTTCGTCGCTCGCGGTACGCTCCTATACCGTCGTGGAACCGTTGCGGGAGGTCGTCGACCACACATGGGAGCGGGTCGTCGTGCCACTCCGCCTGCCGTCGACTCTGCACCTGGAGCCCTGGCAGACGGCCCGGTTGCCGGCCGATGCCTTTGACGCCGTCATGTACGACTCGCTGCCCCCGGAAGGGCAGGACGATCGCGACTTCACGACATTTGTCGAGCAGGTCGCCATGAAGGTGCTCCGGCCCGGTGGACGGCTTACCTTCTTCTCCCCAGGACCGCGGATCGAACCGGCCCGCATAGCGGTGCTCGATGCCCTTTTCGCGGGATGGAGCGCAGAGCCGTTCACCCTGTCCACCGCAGCCGTGCCGGACGGCTGGACTCTCGGCACCAACGAGTTCCGCATTCCCGTGGCGGTCAAGTGCTAACGAGCCCGAACGACCGAGCAGCGAGCGCGTTTCGTCGCGGTAGGTCGAGGGTGCTGTCCGCCTGAAGATCTTCATAGGCCACAACGTACCGGGTCACTCGCTCGGGCAGATCGTCGGCCGCGCCGAACTCCACACGCTGGAACCGAAGCGCACAAGCGGTCAGCTCGTCGATCGGCATGTCCACCGCGCGGCGCAGTCGGCTCAGAGTTTGCAGGTAAGTCCGGGCCACCCGGTGGTGCCCGCTGCCCACCGGTCGCAGTCCCTCGCGCAGCAGAACCAGGGCGCCGGAGAGAGTGTCGGCCAGCCGGACGTGGGCCCAGCTGCGCAAGGGAACTGCCACCGCACTGCTCGTGGCCTGGATGGGCAGCTCCAGCCCGTCGATCCGGACGAGCAGGTTGCTGGGCCCGAATGCTAGCTCCACCGCGACCGGGCGCCCGGACATCTCGAGGACGATGAAATTCCCGACCGCATACGAGGTTCCGCTAGGATCACGGATCGCGTAGTTCAGCGTGCGGCCCACTAGGCCCGGCACTCCGTACCGGTGCCGGTAGCGGGCCTCGTCACCGGCGTCCAGCTCGACCCTCCGGTCCGCCGGATGCAGCGCGACGAGGTCTCGGTCTTCCGTCGAGGCCTGCAGCACCAGCCGATCAGGCTCGTCCGGCAACTGCCGGTCGAGGAAAGCCAACGCTGCCTTTGCCGCGCTGTGCCGCGCCGTCATCGGGGCCACTGCTCCCAACTGGAGAAAATAGGACGGCCACCGGGGACGATAGTCGGCGCGATGGGCGTCCCGCAGATTCATCGTGCGCAGCGCGGGCTGTACGAGCAGCACGCCGGCGCGGGGGATCCGTCCTTCCAGTACGAGCGGCTTGAGCACGTTCATGGCAGACCCTACGAACCGGACGGTTGGGTCAACCTTGGCGGTAAGCGGCACAGCGGCCGACTCGTGGAAGCCCTGACCGCTCAGACAACTCCGGAAGTCGTGCACCACCTCCGGCAATCGCCGCTGGAGATCAGCAAGAACGGGCCAACCCGGCTCAAGGTCACGCTTCCCCGGCACGTCTCCGGCGCTGTGCGACGTGACCACTCAGGGAACGTCCTGGCGCTCGTCCGGGGCGAAGCCTGGATGCTCGTAGGGGGTCGCGGTCATCATCCTCATGAAGCGGGCGAATTCCGCCTGGGCCTCGGGCGACCTGACGAACTCCTCGCCGTACATCAGATCCAGCTGGTCGGGGATGATCCCGTAGAAGTCACCGGGTCGGGTCAGCCCGCCAAGGTCACCCAGCATCCGCCGCTGCCGAGCCGACAGCCGATCCATGATCGCATCAGGCGGCCGGGTCCAGTAATCGACCGGCCGGCAGAACATCTGCCCGTAGCGCAGGATAACGCTGTACCTGATACGGCCGTGCTGGTTAGGGGCCACACCGTGCCCCAGAGAGAGCGGGAATAGGATGACATCGCCGGCGGCGGCCAGGATCTGCATCCGGTTTTCGACCAGCCCGTAGGAGATCTTGCCAGGGAAGTCGAGCAGGTGTGAACCCGGCGCGACCGCGAAGTTGCCCGAATCGGGCTCCAGGACGTCGGTGAGGAAGAACTGTGCCTTGAGCTGGATCACCTTGTCGACGGTGTCAACCGCACGCAATGAAGGTCCCAGATCGGTGTGGAAGTCGAACAACGGGCGGTCCCCGGTATAGCGCATGTAGATCTCCGAGCCCACGCACTGGATGTAGGGGCCCATCAGGGCGAGGACGGCACCGAGGACCCCGCGGTGGTCGATCAGCTTTTCGATTCCGGGGCACCAGCGCAGCGCGTTGTTCAAGCTCAGGTCCCGGTCGTTGCCGGCGTCGAACACGTCGCGCCAGTACTCCTGCTTACCGTCGGCCGCCTCGATGTCTGCGCAGAGCCGCTGCAGGCGCTCGAGGAGTTCCGCGACCTCGCCGGGGTCGAGGACGCCGCGCAGGTGGAGGAATCCGTCCTTATTCCAGCATTTGCGCTGCTCGTCGGTTAGCAGCTGCGCGCCTACCACCGGCGCCGTCGTGTCCATTCTTCACTCCTCTTCCACAGCGTCGCCATATAGCGTCGTGATCGAGTGCCGGGGCCCGGTGGTGACACGCCTGACAGCGTGCGCATGGCCAGCCGAGAGCGGGAGCAGCAGAAGCGAATTGAACACCGGCTGCAGCGTGCGCTCACCCGGCTTGAGGCGCCATCGCTTGAGCGGGAAGAAATCGTCGCCGTCATACTCCTCGACGGTGTCCACGAGACCGACGTAGGTCTCGCCACCCTCGCTGCCGCCGCCGTTCGGGGTCAGGTTGCAGGCGACCGAAAGGCGGTATTCCGGCGCTGGGTAATCGTCGTGGGGATCGATGTAGTCGCCCGCGACGAGTCGGTACGGGGTGGAAGGACGCAGGACCCGCAGCGGGACACCGATCCAGCGGCTCAGATTCTCGATGAACCAGTCGCTGCCGAAGGTCGCCAGTGCGTCCCACGCTTCTTCCTGGGAGGCGTCGGACGTCGTACGGATCGGATCGTCGGGAAGCTCACCCGCGCGGGAGGCGCGGCTTGCCCGCTTCGTCTCGCCGATGTCGTCTCGTTCAAAGACTACGCTCGTGCTGAGGAACGCGTGTAGCGCTTTCGCGGCGGCTTCCGTGAAAAAGTTTTCGATCCGGACCGCTCCGACGGTCCCGTCCGTGAGCACGGCGCCCTCGCCGACTCGGCAGGCACCCACCGAATCAGGTCGGCTGTCGACGGAGAAGTGCGGGAGCCTCGCCACTGTGTCCTCCTCAGGTCGAACCAGAGTCATCAGCATGATCCGTTGAGTCGTCCGAGTGCTTTGCCTCGAGGTCTGACCCAGCGGCGGGCGGGATCAGCCTCAAGCGCTCTGATGAGTACGTCGCTGAGCCGAAGTACGTCGGGCAACGACGCACCGAGTGGCGCGTCTGCGGTCCCGTCTAGGAGTCGGCGAAGGTCGGTCACGGGCCGATCGAGTTCGCCGGCCGGATGGCAACGGCTCGGGGTGGCCCCACCGGCCGATCGCAGTCTCGCGCTGCTCCCGTCCACGACGAGTTTGCCCGTTTCACCTCGGACCGTGCAGGTCCAGCGCTCGCCTCCGCTGCACGCTGCACCGCTGTGGGAGCCGTCGCCAGATTCGGAAACGGGTTTGGAGTCGTCAATAATCAACCGGACCCTGGCCCCTGTCCGGTGCCGCATTTCGAGCCGCGCTGCGATCTCAGCCCCGCGGGCGTTGTGCCGCAGGTCGACGTCTTTGAGGTCGAGGCTCAGGTCGCCGAGGAGCAGGGACAGTAGGTCAAGCGCATGGCTGCCGGAGTCGAGCAGTACCCCGTGGCGGGGGCCTGCCGTGGCGCGGTAGGTGGGTGCGTCTGGGGCGAACCGATCCCGGAATGGGCCCACCCACACGGCATCGACCTCAGTCACCGCGCCGATCTTGCCGCACGCCAGTTGGCGCGCGGCCCATCGCGTGTGCGTTGCGTAGCGCCGGTTGTAGGGCGCCACGACCGGAGCCTCTGAGTTGGCGAGTCGGCCGAGTCGGCCCCACTCCGATCGGGTGACCGCGAGTGGCTTCTCCGCCAGACACGGCGTGCCGAGGCGTGCTGTCTGCTCCACGATATCGAGGACTATCTCCGGCGGCACCGCCACCACCACGGCATCGACCTGCCGCAGAAGCGCCGGAAGGTCGGTTTGGACGTCGCAGCCGAACGTGTCGGCGAACGCTGCGGCGGACGACCCGCAGCCCGCAACGACGCCGGCCAGTTCCATCTCCCCGTCGGTGATGATGTCGAGCGCGTGGGACCGTGCCGAGAGACCCGCTCCCACTATGCCCACCGCGAGCGGGCTCACGACGGCGGAAGCAGCGGGAGGTGCCGCTGGGTCTTCTCCGCGGCGTCCTCCCAGTGACGGCGGACCGCAGCCAGGCCATCCATGCGATCATCGGCGCGGAAGTCGGGACTGCAGAACTCGTCGTAGCAGCGGTTCACCCACTCACGGATCTCCTGCTGGGTGAGAGAATCCGTATGACATACCGGAAGATCCAGCCAGGCCGTCGTCTCGTACCAGTATGGGTCCGGAATCTGGATGCTGTAGCGCTCGGGGTGTGCGAACACATCGGTCCCCGGTCGCGGCTCCATGACGTTGAAGGTGGCCACGGTCGGGTTGATCAGGCGGATGAAATCCATGGTGGCTGCGAGCGACTCGTGGGTGTCACCCGGAGCTCCAACGATGAACGACGCATGCAACTCGAGGCCGGCCGACATGATCCGGCGAGCCGTCTTGTACAGCCTGGCCGGCGTGGTGCCTTTCTTGACTAGACGGAGCGTTCCCTCCTGCACCGACTCGAACCCGACGAACACGCGGTAGGCGCCCGCCGCTGTCATTGCCTCCAGCACTTGTGGACGGGCGTCCTGCGCGCGCATGTTGCTCGTCCACGGGACGGACACCCCTCGGCGCCGGATCTCCTCGCAGATCGCCACCGCACGGCGCGGGTCACCGGAGAACGTGTCATCACCGAAGAAGATCGAGGAGAAGCCGAGATCCATGACCTCCTCCATCTCGTCGACTACGTGCTGTGGACTGTTCCACCGGGCGGTGCGACCCGCGATCGTGGTCGAGCAGAAAGTGCAGCGGCTAGGACAGCCCCTGGCCGTCATGACGACAGTTTCGTAGTCGTATTTTAGGTAGCGTTGCATGTCGAAGAGTCCGCGGTCGGGCCGACCGTACCGGTCCAGGTCCATCACTGGTGCCGTCGCGGGTGTGCTAAGGACCGCACGGCCGTGCCGGTATGCCAGACCGGGGACGCCACCCAGTGCCGCGGGTTCCGCGCCGCTCTCTACAGCGTCGGCCAGCGCGACTACGCTGTCCTCGGCGTCGAACAGCAGGACGAAGTCCACCGACGGATGGCGTCGCAGGCATTCGGTGGCGATGAACGATACGTGCGGGCCACCGAAGACCACTGGCACGCCGGCGTTCCATTCCTTGACCGCGCGCGCGATCTCCAGGGCTTGGAAGTAGCTCTGCGCAACCGAGGTGACTCCCACCAGGTCCGGTCGCAAGTCGTCGAGCCGGTGGGCCAGCACCTTCGGGCTGTTGCCCTCGAAGGGCAGGTCGACGTGCACGATCTCATGGCCAGCTCGGCGCAGTGTGGTCGCCATGTATCCGTATGCCAGCGGTGGGTGCAGCAGGAGCGTGTGGGGGTCATGTGTGTAGTGCGGGTTGACAAAGAGGACCCTCACGAAGTGCCAGCCGTCCGGAGCCGCGGCACGCCAAGGAAAGCGCCGGGAGCCTGGGTCTTCCGGCTGGGCGGGATTCCCATCCGGGCGGTCACCAGGCCGTGCTCGCCGTGGTCTACGAACCGCTGCGCGCCGCACCGCTCGTCGTACTTGCCGTTGTAGTGGAACGCCTTGCACCCACCCATGCACGGCCCGAGCGACGAGCAGGACGTGCAGGGGCCCGTCGGTGGCTCACGGCGGTCGGAGTAGCGCTCGACGAGGCGGTCCCAGATCTGCTGGAACGGCTCCTCGCGAACGTTTCCGATGCTCTCCTCAATGAAGTTGCAGCCGGACACGTTTCCGACCGGGTCGATCGACACCATGCTCGTGCCGACGTTGCACAGGTTGGACCCGATGTAGGTCTCCCGTGCTTCCTGATCGGTCAGGCGATCGTCAAGGATCGTCAGCATGAACGGGTCGTGCGTGTATATGTCGAGTTCGCTCTGGTTGCGCAGGATCAGCTCGTACAGTTCTTGGCAGGTGGCCCGATAGCGGGGCCACAGTGACCGATCGAAAATCCCGGTGAGGTTGTAGCGGTTCTGCATGAAGCTCACAGCATCGACGCCCAGCGATCTTGCAAATTCGACGATGCGACCGACATCTGCATAGTTGTGTGTGTCGATCGTGGTCGAGAATCCCACCGTCCGGACGCCTGCGTCCTTGAGCAGGCTAAGGGCTCGGACGGCTACCTTGAAGGCGCCGTCCTTGCCACGGACGCGATCGTGGACGACCGGGTCGACGCTGTCGATGGAGATCATCGTGCGATCGATTCCGGCCTCGACGAGCTGATGAGCCTGTTCAGGGTTGCGTACGTAGTACCCGTTGAGCATGAGCGTCTGATAAAACTGCCGATCACGAAAGATTGCCGCGGCCAGGTGGAAATCGCGACGGATCATATTCTCGCCGTGCGAGTAGACTAGGCTCGCGCTGCCAGCAGCGTATAGCTGATCGGCGAGAGCCTCAATCTCCTGTAGGGTGAATTCGTCGCGGTTCCGCCGGTAGAGCGCATAACAGTGAGTGCATTTGAGGTTGCACCGGTAGGTCAGCCCGAGCTGAACTAGGATGGGCATCGCATTCTCGGGCAGCTGATATCCCTGGGGCTGGACAAGAACCGTCTCGTACTGCACGACCGCCCCTATTCCCGCGTCAGCAGGCCAGCCTCGACGAAGTCATCCACAAAGGCGAGCACGTCCTGCTCGATCTCGTAGGGATCGGCTTCGAATCGGTCCGCCAGGATGTCGATCACGTCAGTGACCTGCCGGGGTTCCGAACCGAGGAGATCCACCACAGCCGAGGCCGACTCGTTCAGTTCGTACATCACACCTTTGGCCCGATCAAAAAGCATAGTCAGGCCAGAATTCGTCCTGCGGCTCACGGCGTGAGGCCGGAGCCGGACGGTCCGCTCCGTCGGCCCGCTCTGCGTCGGCGAGATCCCTGTCATGTCCCGTTCCCATTTCTCTAAGCGCTGCCTGCCGAGGGCGGTCCTATGAGAGAGCCTGATGATCTGCGGCGTCCGCACGCCGCCGCGCGGACACCGCAGACTTTCCGCTGGTCACATTAGCAATGTGTACGTACGTTCCGGGCACGCCATTGCGGCCGCCGCCAACGAGGCGTAAACGTTCAGGTCCCCGGCTGATGGCGGTGCTGTCCTGACTTCCGGTGATGTGCGGGATTGAGGCGGGCTTCTTGCGTCTCTTGCGGGCCGAAGCGGGAG
>Ga0302178_10000607_pt1 | contig 31914 bp, 34 predicted proteins | sample I_Palsa_E1_3_FD_198790 | JGI IMG/M metagenome (GOLD analysis project Ga0302178, IMG submission 198790) | Peat permafrost microbial communities from Stordalen Mire near Abisko, Sweden - I_Palsa_E1_3 | ecosystem: Environmental > Terrestrial > Soil > Palsa > Peat permafrost | place: Sweden... | reverse complement strand
AACGTCCCGCAGCAGTCTCCTGTGCAGGTCGTTCATATTCATCAGACGGCTGGCGCTCCTTCAGCGAGCTCTGGAAAAGCTGACTCCCACACATCCCGGATGACGCGGCCGACTACCTTGCGCAGGGTGGGCCAATGGCCGACGAGCAGTCGTGGATTTATGAACACGACCAAGTCGTCGCGCAGTCCCTCGGTCAGGACGATGTGGTACATGCTCACGCAGAGCGAAGGACGTTCAATATCAAAGGCGGTTAGCCCGCGCCACGCAACGTGCAGCGGCAACTGGACCGTGCCGCGCTCCGGGCCTGCCAGATCGTCAAGGGAACGCGGCAATCTGCTGCGGTATCGCTGTTCCAGCACCGCGGCATGCGAGATAGGCTCGGACGAGACCTCCATGGTCCAAGTATGGCTTACTGAGCCGAGATGGCCGGCCAACTTACTGCGTGTTGGAAACGACATACACGTTCCATCCGACCTTGAGCGCATACGCGTAGTGCGCGACCTTAGGTCAAGACCCCAGCGCCAGGCTAGACGTCGGGTTCGCGTCCCAAGGTGCGTCGGCGCCACAGGCAGCCGGCCCTCGCTATCCCGCCACGCACGACCGCAGCTACCCACCAGACCCGACCGTAACGCGGCAGCAGCCCAACCCACGACCAAGCGCACCGGAGCAGATTTCCACGCGACGCGACCACTCCCCCGGGTGAAATGGCTAGACGAGTGATTTCATGTCGAGAAGCTGTACCCGGCTCCGCTCATCAGGTGAAGGGGCCACGACAGGCACAGCCCACGACAGCAGGAGACCACCATGCCGAAGTACTTGCTCCTCAAGCACTACCGCGGCGGCCCGGAGCCGCACCGTCCGGTGCCCCCGATGGACCAGTGGGCCCCCGAGGACGTGGAGGCGCATATGGCCTTTCTCAAGCACGTCAGCGAAATGCTCGAGGAGAACGGCGAGTACGTCGATGGGCAGGCGCTGACGCCGGCGCGCACCTGGGTGCGCTACGGCGGCCCGGACGCTGCCCCGGTCACCACCGACGGCCCGCTGCCCGAAACCAGCGATCTCGTGGCGGGCTGGTACATGATCGACGTCGAGTCATACGAGCGCGCGGTAGAGCTGGCGGCCTACGTCTCCTCGGAGCCAGGCCCGGGCGGCGAGCCGCTGTACGAGTGGATCGGCGTCCGGGAGGTCATGTCCGGGCCGCCCTCGGACGACTGACCCGGCGTGACCGACGAGCCCACGCGACGGCTGGATGAGGGCGCGCTGCGCGCCCTCGTCCCCCGGGTGCTCGCGGGCCTCGTCCGCCGGGGCGAGGACTTCGATGCCGCCGAGGACGCGCTGCAGGAGGCGCTGCTGGAGGCGCTTCGGGTGTGGCCCGAGCACCCGCCGCGCGACCCGCGCGCGTGGCTGGCGACGGTCGCGACCCGGCGGCTCGTCGACGTCCGCCGCAGCGAGGCCGCTCGTCAGCGCCGCGAGGAGGCGACGTATGCCGAGCCGCGGCCCGCCGCCATCGAGGAAGGCGACGACACCCTTTTCCTGCTCTTCTGCTGCTGCCACCCTGACCTCACGCCTGCCTCCCAGGTGGCGCTGACCCTGCGTGCCGTCGGCGGCCTCACCACCCGGGAGATCGCCGACGCCTTCTACGTACCGGAAGCGACGATGGCGCAGCGGATCAGCCGGGCCAAGCGCGCCCTTCAGGGGCGCCGTCTGGATCAGCCCGGCGACCTCGCCGTCGTGCTGCGCGTGCTCTACCTCATCTACACGGCCGGCCACGCAGGCCGGGTGGACCTGGCCGGAGAGGCGATCCGGCTCGCCCGCCAACTCACACTCGCCACCGAGGAACCGGAGGCGCGCGGGCTGCTCGCGCTGATGCTCCTCAACCACGCCCGCCTCCCGGCGCGACTCGACTCAGCGGGTCGCATCGTCACGCTCGACCGACAGGACCGCGGGCTGTGGGATACCCGCGAGATCGCCGAGGGCGTGCGCGTCCTGCATTCGGCGCTGGCCGTTCATCGCCCCGGTCGCTACCAGGTCGAGGCCGCCATCGCCGCCCTACACGACGACGCCGCGAGCGCTGAGGAGACCGACTGGCCGCAGATCCTCGCCTGGTACGACGACCTCGTCGCCCTCACCGACGACCCGGTGCGCCAGGACCCCGCCGCGGTGCTCGGGCGGGCGGTCGCGGTCGGCCACGTACTGGGCGCCGCCGCCGGGCTGCGCGAGACCGACCGGCTGCGCGAGGTGCTCGGCGAGCGGCACCGGTGGCACGCCGTCCGCGGCTACCTCTACGAGCTCAGTGGCGACCTCCCTGCCGCCGCCACGGCATACGCGGATGCCGCCCGTCGGGCCACGGACGTCGCCGAGCGCGACCATTTGGTCCGTCAGGCCGCCCGCGCGCGGGCCGCCGAGGTACGTAGCCGCACTCCGTGACCGCTGGCACTCCCCCGCCCGGCTCGCGCAAGGTTTCGGTCAGCTGGTGAACCTGGCTTGGGCCGGGCAGGATGATCTGCATGGCCCTGGCTTACCTAGTGCAGCACGGGAAAAGGAGCCCTTGCCGGGTGATCCGGGGCTGACGCCGGTAGGTCGCCAGCAGGCCAGCCGTACCGGCCGGTGGCTGCACAGCTGCAGGGTGCGTGCCCTGTACAGCAGCCCGATGCGGCGCGCGGGGGAAACAGCTGACTGCATCGCGTCGGTCACCGGGCTCGCGGTCCGACCCGATGCCCGGCTGGCCGAACGCCTGAACTGGGACGGCAGCCAGACATACGAGGCCTTCCTGGCTCTATGGGCTCGCACTGCCAGCGACCGCGATTTCGTTCCGCCTGGTGGGGGATCATCCCGGCAGGCCGGGGCCCGGCTGCAGGCATTCCTTACCGGCCTGCCCGGCGCGCACGGGCCGGTCGCGGTGGTCACTCACGGCGGGATCACCACCGATCTCCTGCGCAACCTTCTCGACGATGATGCCCTGCCGCCGCAACTGCTCGCCGCAGGCATTCCTCCATGCGCCGTCACTACGATCGACAATCTGAGTCTCGTCATGGTCGCTTCGACCGCCCACCTTTCATGAACTGTCCCGGCGCCGTTCATGCCTTCGATTCTGGCGCGCTCACCCGGGCCCGTGCGAGATCACGAAGGTGCTGGCTGTACGGTCCTGGTATGGAGGTCGCTGAGCTGGCGCATCTGCGCCGGGCCCGGGACTTGCTGGATCGGGAGTACGCGCGGCCGCTGGACGTCCCGGTGATGGCGCGCGCTGCGCTGATGTCGCCATCACTGTTCTCCCGCCGGTTCCGCGAGGCGTACGGCGATACACCGTACGGCTACTTGCAGGCCAGGCGCGTGGAACGGGCGATGGCGCTGTTGCGTGGCGGCCAAATGTCCGTGACTGACGTGTGCATGGCCGTGGGATTCACCTCGCTCGGCTCGTTCAGCTCGACGTTTACGCGCCTGGTGGGCGAGCCGCCGTCCACCTACAAGGCCCGTGACCACTCGCGGCTCGCGCCGGTTCCGCCGTGCATGACGCGCGCTTGGGCGCGCCCGGGGTGGATCGCGCAGCCATGCAGGATCGGAGAAGCGTTCCCGGTCGGCCGCGCGTAGGGTCGCTGACATGACCCTTTCTATAACGCACACGCCCGTGTACTGCACTGATCTAGATGAGGCGCTCGCCTTCTACACCCAGCGGCTCGGCTTCGAGGTCCGCGACGACGTCCCGATGGGTCCGGAGATGCGCTGGCTCACCGTCCATGCTCCCGGTGACCCTCACGACCTGCTGCTCGCGGCTGTGGACCACCACATCCCGCTGGCCGACCGGCAGGCGATGCGCGAGATTGTCGCCAAGGGCGACCTGGCGATCTTCATCCAGGTTGACGACCTAGACAAGACCTTCGAGTCGCTGCGTGCCGCCGGGACGGAGATCCTTCAGGAGCCCGTCGACCAGCCCTACGGCGTACGTGACGCCGCCGTCCGCGACCCCAGCGGCAACCACCTGCGGCTTAGCCAACCACTGGCGGCGCAGAGCTGAGGTTCTGAACGACGAGTTGGTCGTCACGGGACGGGATTGTCCCGTCTCACGGAAGATGCTTGCGACCGGCCGACAGGTATTCCAGCGCGGCTTGCAGATTTGCCGCGCGCGAGTTCACCGAGGCGATCATTAGGCGTCGTCAGTCCATGGCGGGAACTCAGCTCGGCGGCGCAGTTGCCGCAAACGCTAACGAGACCCTAACGGCGCGGGCCGGTCCACACGCCGCGACCCGGAGTAATTTCGGAACCAATCGGCGGTATCGCCGCACCGGGCGCTGTGAGGTCCTCCATGGCCGGGCTCGTGAAAGCTCCGCTCGTCACCCATGCGATGCCGGCGACCGGGGCGCGGAACGGCGGATGGCTGGCGGGGCTGCGGACGACCCCCGGGAGGCTCCGCGCGGGCGTGGCGCTCGCGCTGCTGCTCACCTGCGGGCTCGGGCTGCTGACCGGGATAGTCTTCGCCGCGCTCAACTCGGGGTTCACCGCCATCGGAGGCCACGACGCGCCGCTCGTCGAACAGAGCAACGCGCTGTACTACGCGGTAAACGACATGGACGCTCAGGTCGGTAACGTGCTGCTCACCGCCAGCGACCCGGCGCTGGCCGCGGACCAGCGCCAGGATCTGGCCCTTTACGCCAGCGACGAGCAGCACGCCGAGCAGGACCTGCAGCAGGTGGCTGTCACCGCGGCGGCAGACCCGGCCGCCCAGCGGGCGGTGAGTTCCGTGCTCGACGCACTCGGCCGTTACGAGGCACTGGCCGCCGAGGCGATCGTGGTGAACCAGCGCGGCAACGACCCGGTGGGCCGCCCGTCCGCGGCGACGCTGGGCTACTTCCAGCAGGCTACCGACCTGATGAGCACGACCGTGCTGCCGGCGGCTACGTCGCTTACCGCGGCCAATGCGAGCGCCTTGGACATGAGCTACAACCAAGGCCGGTCAATAGCCACGAGCGGGCAGGTGCTCGTGCTGGTGCTCGGCCTGGCCGTGGCGGGTGCGCTCCTCGGTACCCAGGTATTCCTGGCCGCACGCTTCCGGCGGCTGGTCAACCCGGCACTCGTGGCGGCCACGGTGCTGGCTGTGGGGCTGGCCATCGCGGGCGCAGTGCAACTCGGCGCGCAGGCCGGGAACTTGAAGGTCGCCAAACAGGAGGCCTTCGATTCGATCCTTGCACTGACCCAGGCCCGGGCGGTGAGCTACGACGCCAATGCCGACGAGACAAGGTACCTGGTCGACCCAGCCCGTGCCGCCGCCTATCAGGACGCGTTCCTGCGCAAGTCGCAGGAACTGGTCAACGTAGGCAACGTAGGCATCTTCTCCTACGACGCGGCGCTGGCCGTGGACATCCGCGCGTACCAGGCGGACAACACCGACGTGCGGTTCGGCGGGTACCTGGGCGCCGAGTTCCGCAACATCACGTTCACTGGCGAGCAGGCCGCCGCCACCCGGGCACTCCTGGCCTACCAGGTCTACGAGAAGTACGACCGCAAGCTCCGCGCCATGGCGAAGACCAATGTCGCCCAGGCGATCGCGTTCGACATCGGTACTAGCCCGGGTCAGTCCGACTGGGCATTCAACCAATGGGACAGCGCACTCGGGTCGGTGATCACGATCAACGAGAATGCCTTCACCGCCGCGATCCTGGACGGCCAGACTACCGGTTCACCGTGGATCGCACTGATCCCCGCCATGGGCACAGCCCTGATCGCGGCCCTCGCGATCGCCGGGACGCGTCCGCGCCTGGCCGAATACCGCTAAAGGAGTTGGGGGCCCGCGGGCTCGTAAGCATTCAGGTCCCCTACTGGGGTTCGAATTTTAGCCAGGGTGCAGCTCGTTTCGAGTGAGGGCGGGTCAGTGCTGGCCGGTTTTGCACCTATATAGAGCACTTGACAGGTATGGGAGACCTATTTAGCGCTCTTCGGTTCTGGATGGTCCCCGTCAGCTTCAGGCATTGCGGTACTACCGTGGGAGTACCGTAAATCCTGCCAGCGTCGATCGATATTTGGGAGACCAGGATGAGGAATTGGGTAGCCAAGATCGCGGGCACGATAATCCTGGCCGGGGCAATCGCGCTTACATCGGTAGGAGCGGCGGGAGCTGATGTCCTGGTCAACTACGACGGGGGAACGATCGACCTTGGCCAGTCCCTGCAGGTCGGGGTGTGGTACCAGTCCTTCTCAGGCGGCCCGAGCAATTACTGGGAAGGTGTGTGGAGTGTCCCCCAGCACAAGTGGATCTTCCAGCACTACGGGATAGCCACCTCCATGGGCTGGCAGTTCTGGTACGTGAAGCCCTCCAAGCGCGGGGAATACCATACCGTCTACGTCACGAATGGCCACCGGGTCACCCTCTACACCAAAGTCAATTGACCAGCCATCAGGCATGTCGGTCAAGTAGTTCCCGGACGGTGTCCGCTAGCCGGTCATAGTCATCTGGGGTGTTGTACGGTGCCGCGGCGATACGCAGGTAGCCGAGTCCGTCGAAGTGAATCGGCGCGACCTCGACACGCTGCTGCGACAGGGCCTCGTAGAACGGGTCGACCTGATCGGGAGAGGTGAGGACGCCTCCTGGCAGCGGCACCAACCGCATAGTAGGCGCAGGGGTAACCGGAAGCGGCTCAAGCGCGACCCCCAGCGCCTCGGCCACCTTCTTCTGGCCGTCGGCCACCAGATCGGCGAGCCGGGCTACGGCGTCCCAGCCACCCAGCGCCTCCCAGTACGCCAGACCGTCCGGCGCCGCCAGCCAGCCGGCATAATCCCAGGTACCTGGATAGTCGAAGGACGCGGCGTAGCCATCGTCGAGTTGCCAGCTGAGCACGGTGGGCATCAAGTCAGCTCCTGGCCGGCTCCACAGGATTGCGCTGCCACGTGGGGTGTACGCCCACTTGTGCAGGTTGCCGATCCAGTGGTCGGCGCCAAGCGCCGCGATGTCGTCTCGAAGCTGGCCAGGCGCGTGCGCGGCGTCGACCAGCACCGAAGTCCCAGCACCGGCGACAGCGGCGGCCACCGCTGCGACCGGGACGACGGTGGCGGTCGGCGACGTAATCCGGTCGATCACAACCAGCCGCGTGCGGCGCGAGCAGGCGGCGGCGTACGCCGACACGATTACGTCATCCCCGGCACCGACGGGATAGGCGGCCTCGACGATCCGCGCCCCTACGCGCGCCGCGTGATGGCTGAGCGCCTTGCGGACCGCACCGTAGCTGTGCGTGCTGATGACCAGTTCTTCGCCAGGGCGCAGGTCCAGCGAGCCGAGAACTGCGGACACTCCCTCGGACACGTTGCGTACCCACGCCGCGCGGGACGGGTCCACGCCGAGGAACCCGGCCACGCGCTCCCGCGACGTCGCCACCAGCCCGCCGATCTCGACGCGGTTGAAGCGGTGCGGATTACGTTCGGCACGCTCACGCCAAACGGCGGCAGCCCGGCGCACGACGACCGGCGCGACGCCGAACGCGCCGTGGTTGAGGTGGAGAACATCACGGTCGAGGCCGAAAGCCTCCAGCAGGGCATGATCCACGAAGCCGATTTTGTCAGCCGCGGTCACTCGGGGCGGCCCCGGAAGGCAACGACTTCTGCGTAAAACGGGGACCGGTGGGGAGGTAACGCCTATGCCGATGCTGATCGGGACGTCAGGCTGGCAGTACCGTGACTGGCGAGGCGGGCTGTACCCCGAGGGCGTCCCCCAGCGCCTATGGCTCGAGCACTACGCCACCCACTACCTGACCGTGGAGAACAACAACAGCTTCTACCGGCTGCCGTCGCGGGAGACGTTCGTCGCCTGGCGGGAGCGAACCCCGGACGACTTCGTCATGGCGGTCAAGGCCAGCCGGTACCTGACCCACGTGCGTCGGCTGCGCGACCCGGCCGAGCCGGTGGCCCGGCTGCTCGGCGCGGCGGCGGGGCTGGGGCCCAAACTCGGACCGGTCCTGCTTCAGCTGCCGCCGACGCTGAAGGCCGACCCGGACACGCTGGACGCGTGCCTGAAGGAGTTCCGGACGGCGGCCGCCGCACTCGGCCAGCACGGGCTCCGGGTCGCGGTGGAGCCGCGGCACGAGACCTGGTGGACCGACGAGATACGGCAGATCCTGGCCGCGCACGACGCGGCACTGTGCTGGGCCGACCGGCGCGGCCGCCCGATCACGCCGCTGTGGCGCACCGCGACGTGGGGTTATCTGCGGTTCCACGAGGGCACGGCCCAGCCGTGGCCCAGCTACGGGCCGCAGGCTCTGAGGTCCTGGGTGGCGCGGTTGACCGAGACCTGGCCGGATGAGGCGGACGTGTACGTCTACTTCAACAACGACCCGGGCGGGGCGGCAGTGATCAACTCGGCCCAGTTCGCCGACCTGGCCCGCCAGGCTGGAAGCCGTACGACCCGCACGCCCGAGGTCGGCCAGGTGGCCACGACCGCAGCCGTCCCGACCTGGTGAGCAGCTGCACGGGCTACCGGCCGTCGAACTTGTCGGGGTCACCGCCGGTGCGCTCGTTCTTGTTTAGCGCCGTGATGTCCTCGATGTCGGCGGCGGACAGCTCGAAGTCGAAGATGTCGATGTTCTCCCGGATCCGGTCCGGGGTGACCGACTTGGGGAACACGATGTCGCCCCGCTGGATGTGCCAGCGCAGCACGACCTGAGCCGGGGTCTTGCCGGTCCGCTCGGCGATGGACCGGATAACCGGGTCGCCGAGGACGCGCCCCTGTCCCAGCGGCGACCAGGCCTCGATCGCGATCTGGTGCTCGGCGCAGAAGGCGCGCACCTCGTCCTGAGTCAGGTACGGATGCACCTCGATCTGGTTGACGGCCGGGATGATCTGGGTCTCACCGTGCAGCCGCCGCAGATGGTGGGGCTGGAAGTTGGAGACGCCGATGGACCGGGCCCGGCCCTCACGGTAGAACTCCTCCAGCGTCCGCCAGGTCTGCACGAAGTCGCCGCCGTACCTGGTCGGCAGCGGCCAGTGGATCAGGAACAGGTCGACGTAGTCGGTGCCGAGCGCCTTGAGTGTCCCTTCGAAGGCCTGGCGCGCCTCGTCGGGCTCGTGCGCATCGTTGCTCAGCTTGCTGGTGACGAAGACCTCGCCGCGGTCCAGGTCCGACCTGGCGATGGCCTCGCCTACCTCGGCCTCGTTGCCGTACATCTCGGCGGTGTCGATATGCCGGTACCCGGCGTCGAGCGCCGTGGTCACCGCGACCATCGTGTCCTTCGGCTCGATCTGGAATGTGCCGAAGCCGAACTGCGGGATGGTCTGGCCGTTGTTCAGCGTGATGTCCGGAATGGAAGTCACGGAAAGAACTCTCCTCAGCAGGAATCGCGTATACGGACCTGGCTGAACCTGCCCCGATCCGGCCGAGCTACACACTCTCCCCCAGCCGCGGAATGTTGGCCGCACGCGTCTCCCCCGGAGTCCGGTGCCGGTCAGCCCAGGCGCGGCGGGTCGTAGGCACGGATGGACGGCAGCGGGCCGTCATAACGCTCGACGGAGACGAGCACATGAGCGCCGCTGCAACCCTGGGCGAGCGTCGAGGTGCCCACGTCGCGGGTGAGTACGTTGACATTGCCGTTGACGCAGTCGGCAATGTCGGGCGCCGAGGGGTCGTACCACCCACCGGTGTGCATCTGTGCGACACCGGGCGACAGCGCGTCGGTGACAACGACGCCGGCCAGCAGAGTGCCCTGGGCGTTGCGGACACGGGTGATATCCCCGTCATGCAGGCCACGGGCGGCCGCGTCGGCGGGGTGCAGGCGGATGGGCTCCCGGCCGGCCACCTTGGTGGAGCGGCTCGCGGCGCCCATGTCTTGCTGGCTATGGAGGCGATGACTGGGCTGGTTGCAAAGCAGATGCAGGTCGTACGTGGCGGCCAGGGGCGAGCGCCACCACTGGGTGGGCTCGATCCACGCTGCGTGGCCGGGGACGTCACGCAAACCGTAAGAGGCGATGGTCGCTGAGTAGAGCTCGATGCGGCCGCTCGGGGTCTGCAGTGGGTGAAGGTCCGGGTCAGCGCGGAAGTCGGAGAACACCGGATCGTCGTACGGGCGCTGCGGCAGCGGCACCCCGCCGGCTTCCCAGAACTCATCGAACGGGGGCGCCGGCGGCGAGGCATCGGTGGCTCGCCAGTCTTCGTAGATCTTGCGGAGCCAGCCGGCGGCGCTGAGCCCTTCGTCGAAATCCGCCGTCAGCCGGCGCGCGAGTTCGGTGAAGATCGCGAACTCCTCGCGCGCCTCGGCATATGGCGCCACCGCGCGCCGCGAGACCCGCAGCCGCGCGTCGCCGGCGCCGGCCGCGATGTCGTCGCGCTCAAGGGTGGTAGCCACGGGGAGCACGATGTCTGCGTGCTTGGCGGTCGGCGTCCAGTGCATCTCGTCGACCACAAACGTGTCGAGCCGACCGAGGGCGCGGGTCAGGCGGCGAAGGTCCTGGTGATGGTGGAAGGGGTTGCCGCCGGCCCAGTACGCGAGCTTGATATCGGGGTAGCGCAGCGTGCTGCCGTCGTATTGGAACTCCTCGCCGGGGTGGAGCAGCATGTCGCTGATCCGCGCGCACGGGATAAAGTCCGCGACGGGATTGCTGCCCTGCGGGAAGGCCGGCGTCGGCACTCGCTCGAACCCCACGCCGAAGTCGCCCATCGACCCGAACCCGTGGGTGTAGCCGCCGCCCGGCAGTCCGATCTGGCCCAGGAACGCCGCCAGCGTCAGCCCGGCAAAGACCGGCTGGTCACCGTGCTCGCCACGCTGGAGCGCGAAGACCACGTTGACCAGCGTGCGGCCTGCGGCCATCTCGTGGGCGAGTCGGCGGAGCCGGTCGGCGGGAGCGCGTGAGATCGCCTCAGCCCACTCGGGCGTCTTCGGAATGCCGTCGGCGTGGCCGAGCACATAGTCTCGTACTTCGCCGGCGCCGACGGTGTAGCGAGCCAGGAACTCCTTGTCAGCCAGTCCGCCGGTGATCAGGACGTGGATCAAGGACAGCATTACCGCCGTGTCGGTACCGGGCATGACGCTGATCCACTCCGCACCCACGTCGGCGAAGGCGTCGTCACGCTGGGCCGAGAGCGACACGATTCGTGTGGTCGCGCCGGCGCGACGGGCGTACCCGGAGCCAACATGCCGGTTGTGCCCGCCAGGGACGACCCAGCTGTTGGAGCGGCGCAGCCCGCCGAAGGTGACCAGCAGCTCCGTGTGCTCGGCGACGTGGGTCCACGACACCGGACGGGCGCGCAAGGTGAGGTCGCCCTGCTTGCCGACGACGTAGGGCTGCATCACCATGCTCGTGCCACGGCTGTAGTCGTTGACCGAGCGGGTGTAGCCGCCGATCCGGTTCAGGAAACGATGGAGCTGGCTCTGGGCGTGATGGAAGCGGCCGGCACTGCCCCAGCCATAGGAGCCACCGAAGATCGCCTGATTGCCGAACGTGGTGCGCACGCGGTCCAGCTCATCAGCGAGCAGATCAAGGGCGGTGCCCCAATCGACCTCGACGTACTCGTCGTCGGGGCGGCCACGGTGGTCATCTGGGCCGGGGCCGTTCTCGAGCCAACGGCGACGCAGGGTGGGACGGGCAACGCGCGCGCGGGCATGCTGCGCCTCGGTGACGTTGCCGATCGCCGGGGCCGCATCGGGGTCGTCACTGTGCGGCCTCGTGCCGATGACACGGCCATCGTCGTCGATGTCGACCAGGTAGGTGCCCCAGTGGGAGCTCGTCTCCACCTCACGCGGCATGGCACCCATGTTCCTACTAAACCAGTCGACTTTAACTACTATAGGGGATTCACTGGCGCTTTGCGTAAACGTAGGCCGCGAGATGCTCGCCGGTGAGGGTAGAGCGGGCGGCGACGAGGTCGGCGGGCGTGCCCTCAAAGACAATCCGGCCGCCGTCGCGCCCGGCGCCGGGGCCGAGGTCGATGATCCAGTCGGCGTGCGCCATGACCGCCTGGTGGTGCTCGACGACGATGACCGACTTGCCGGAGTCGACGAGCCGGTCGAGCAGGGCGAGCAGTTGCTCCACGTCGGCAAGGTGGAGGCCCGCGGTCGGCTCGTCAAGGACGTAGACGCCGCCGTTGGCGGCCATGTGGGTGGCCAGCTTGAGCCGCTGCCGCTCGCCGCCGGACAGCGTGGTGAGCGGCTGGCCCAGGCTGAGGTAGCCGAGCCCGACGTCGGCTAGCCGGCCGAGGATGGCGTGCGCGGCCGGGGTGCGCGCCTCGCCGGCGCCGAAGAACTCCTCGGCCTCGGTCACCGACATCGCGAGCACCTCGCTGATGTCGCGGCCGCCGAGATGGTAGTCAAGCACCAATGCCTCGAACCGCTTCCCGTCGCACACCTCGCAGATGGTGGCGACGCCGGCCATTATCGCCAGGTCGGTGTAGATGACGCCGGCGCCGTTGCAGTTGGGGCAGGCGCCCTCGGAGTTGGCACTGAACAGCGCCGGCTTCACGCCGTTGGCCTTCGCGAACGCCTTGCGGATCGGCTCGAGCAGGCCGGTGTACGTGGCCGGGTTGCTCCGTCGCGAGCCGCGGATCGCGCCCTGGTCGACTGACACCACACCCGCCCCGGCGGGGATCGACCCGTGCACGAGCGAGCTCTTGCCCGACCCGGCCACGCCGGTGATGACGACCAGTACCCCGAGCGGGACGTCGACGTCGACGTCGCGCAGGTTGTGCTCCGTCGCGCCGCGGATCTCCAGCGTGCCGGCGGGCGTCCGCAGCGTCTCCTTGAGGGCGGCCCGGTCGCCGAGATGGCGGCCGGTGATGGTGCCGCTGGCCCGCAACCCCTCGACGGTGCCTGCGAACACCACCTCCCCACCGCTGGTGCCAGCGCCGGGGCCGAGGTCGACGACGTGGTCGGCGATCGTGATCGTCTCGGGTTCGTGTTCCACCACGAGCACCGTGTTGCCCTTGTCCCGCAGCCGTAGCAGCAGGTCGTTCATCCGCTGGATGTCGTGGGGGTGCAGGCCGATCGTCGGCTCGTCGAACACGTAGGTCACATCGGTGAGCGAGGAGCCGAGGTGGCGGATCATCTTGACGCGCTGCGCCTCGCCGCCCGACAGCGTGCCCGACGGCCGGTCGAGCGAGAGGTAGCCCAGCCCGATCTTCGCGAACGAGTCGAGCGTGTGCTGCAGCGCCGCGAGCAGCGGCGCCACCGACGGCTCGTCGACGCCGCGGACCCATTCGGCCAGATCGCTGATCTGCATCGCGCACGCATCGGCGATGTTGACCTTGCCGATCCGCGACGACCGGGCCGCCGCGCTGAGCCGGGTGCCGCCGCACTCCGGACAGGCGGTGAAGGTGACCGCGCGGTCCACGAACGCCCGGATATGCGGCTGAAGCGCGTCGGCGTCCTTGGACAGGAACGACCTTTGAATCTTGGGGATCAGCCCCTCGTAGGTGACGTTGACGCCGTTGACCTTCACCCGGGTCGGCTCGTGGTGCAGGAAGTCCTGCCGCTCCTTCTTGGTGTACTTGCTGATCGGCTTGTCCGGGTCGAGGATGCCCGACTCGATGTAGGGCCGGACGGCAAAGAAATTGTCCACGGTGTAGCCCGGAACGATGATCGCGCCCTCGTTAAGTGACTTGGAGTCGTCGTAGAGCTGGGCCAGGTTGATATCGGAGATCGTGCCCCGGCCCTCGCAGCGCGGGCACATGCCGCCGGTAATGCTGAAGGTGCGCCGCTCCTGCATAGTCTTCCCACCGCGCTCGAACTTGACCGCACCCGCTCCGCTGATCGAGGCAACATTGAAGGAGAACGCCTGGGGCGAGCCGATGTGCGGCTTTCCCAGGCGGCTGAACAGGATGCGCAGCATCGCGTTGGCGTCGGTGGCGGTGCCGACCGTGGAGCGGGGGTCAGCACCAATCCGCTGCTGGTCGACGAGGATCGCGGTCGTCAGCCCTTCGAGCACGTCGACCTCGGGCCGCGCCAGCGTCGGCATGAATCCCTGCACGAAGGCGCTGTACGTCTCGTTGATCAGCCGCTGCGACTCCGCGGCGATCGTGCCGAAGACCAGAGAACTCTTGCCCGAGCCGGAGACGCCGGTGAACACCGTCAGCCGGCGCTTCGGGATCTCGACGCTGATGTCCTTGAGGTTGTTCACGCGCGCGCCGTGCACGCGGATCAGATCGTGGCGGTCGCCCACGTGCCGCGCATCGTCATCGGGGAGGACGGTCTGGTGAGACTCGATGGCCATGACGGTCACTCTAGGTGACCTCGGTGACCGGCGCTTCTCGATTCCTGATCGGTCTGGTCAGAGGAAAACGCCGAGGATCCGGCATCGCTCAGATGACTGGGAGGTCGAATTCCCCGTTGCGCACGCCCCCGAGAAAAGCATGCCACTCATCCGGCGTGAACTTTAGGACCGGCCCGGCCGAGTCCCTGCTGTTGCGAACGCCGATCTCGGCGCCGGGCAGGCTCGCGACCTCGACGCAGTTGCCGGCGGCGTAACTCAGAGAGCTCTTGATCCAGTACGAGCCTGAATTCGGCCGTTCGTCTGGACTCTTGAGCGTCGTACCCATGTTTCCCCTCACTGGTTTGGTGTCCTTCCGAAAGCTGTCTCATTAGTGGGGACGGCAAGTTAGTGGGAACGGCGAGCCGGACGGGGTTTCACAGCTCGCCGCCCCCACGTCTAATCGCCCGCAGTCGCGCGATCGCCATCCAGCGGCGGATCGCGCAGGAACGCGAGCGTGAAGTACAGGGCCTTGCCCGCCGGGGTGCGAAACGAACCCCATTCGGTCGACAGAGCGGCGACCAGCACCAGCCCCGGTCCGGTGTCCGCGCCGACTGATTCGTCCGCACCGGGCGACCGGTAACGCGACTTGTCGTAGACGTCGATCCGCAGATGAGCGCGGGAGCACCTGATGGCCAGCGTGACCGTGTCGCCGTCCCCGTGCGTGACGGCATTGGTGACCAGGTCGCTGGTGAGCAGGATCGCGATGTCGGGATCGACCGGGATCTTCCAGGTCTGGAGGGCCGCGCGGACATGGCCGCGGGCTTCGGCCGGCGCGGATGGTTGCCGGGCCAGCCGGACGCGACGTTGGTACAGTTCGGTCGGACGAGTCGGTGCCATCACAATGATCCGGTTCCTCGGCTGAGGTGCTCAGTGCCCTTGCGTTGAAAATGGTGCTGCAACTTGCAATGCAAGACATCGGTCAGCTGACGGATATTGAGTCGCGATGTCGTCCTCGGGCGGAACGAGACCAGCTTCTGGCGGCGCCGCCGCCACGAGTACGAGAGCCAGTGAGGTAGGTCCCGTGAGGCCCGAACGGAACCCGACCTTCTGTTTTGCTGCGGTCTCAAGGTATTTTGACCCATTATGCCGTTGACCTCGTCAGTCCCCAGTGCGACGTGTGGGGAGCGGCCTTGACCGACGGGGTAAATGCCCCGGCCGAGACCGGTGCGGGAGCCGACGCAACAGCACCGTCAGATCAGCACCTGCTATCAGCACGCACTCCCCGCCGGTACCGGATGCGGCGCGGCACGCTGGCCGTCCTGGCCGTCGCGGTCCTGGTCAGCGTCATCGTCGTCGAGCGCCACACGCTGGCCGAGTCGCTGCACGTGCTGGCCCACCTGAACTGGGCCTGGTTCGTGCTCGCGCTGGCGTCAGAGGCGGTCTCCCTGTCCAGCTTCGGGCTCAGCCGCACGCTGCTGATGCGGGTTAATGGCCGGCCGACCAGCTTCAGCTCGGTGATGGTGATCACTTACGCGGCGAACGCGCTATCGATCTCGGTGCCGTTCGCGGGCGCCGAACTGGCTGTGGTCTTCTCCTACCGCCAGTTCCGCAGGCACGGCGTGGACGCCGCCACCACGGGCTGGACGCTCGCCGTATCGGCCATCTTCTCCACCTCCGCGCTGGCCTTCCTTTTGGTCATCGGAGCGCTGGCCGGTTCCGCGTCACTGGCCAGCGCGGCGGGCTTCCTCGGCGCTTTCGTGTTCATCGTCCCGGGCGTCGCGGTGCTGCTCGCGCTGCGTTTCGAGAACGTCCGCAGGCTCTTGCACCGGGTCATCGCTTGGCTGGTCGGCCTGTCCCGGAGCGTCCTGGGGGTGCCCGCCCACGGTGTCGACGGCTTGGATGAGTTCCTGGACCGGGTGGCGAGCCTGCGGCTGCCCTGGCCGCGGTACGCCGAGGTGTTCGGGCTGGCCGTGCTGAACTGGGCGGCCGACTGCGGGGCGCTGGCCTGCGCGATCAGGGCCACCGGCCAGCCCGTTCCCTGGCACAGCCTGCTGCTGGTCTACGGGGCCGGAGCCGCGGTCGGCAGCACCGGAATCACACCCGGGGGATTCGCCCTGGTCGAGCTGGCTCTGACCGCGGCGCTGACCGCTGCCGGGCTGCACCGGTCGACGGCGCTCGCCGCCGTACTGACCTACCGCCTGGTCAACTTCTGGCTGATCCTCATCGCCGGGTGGATCTTGATGGCGGTGCTCGCCCGCTGGCGGATCGCGCCGGACGAAAGTGCGCCCGACCCCGCCCCTGGCCCGGGCGGCTTACGTGAACTCGCCGGACACGCAACCGGACACCCGGGCCGAGTGGGTCACGCTGGCCGACCTGGAGTCCGATCCCCACCCGGCACTGGCCCGGCTCCGGGCCACCGCCCCGGCGTGCTGGGTCCCGGTCCTGGGCGCCTGGCTGGTCACCGGGTATGACCTGAGCGTCGAGGTGCTCCGTGACGCCCGGACGTTCACGGTCGACGACCCCCGGTTCTCCACGGCCAAAGTCGTCGGCCCGAGCATGCTCTCGCTGGACGGCACGCCGCACGCCCGCCACCGGGCCCCCTTCACCCGTCCGTTCCGGGCCGAGGAGATCCATGCCCGGCTGGACTCGTTCACCCGCGCCGAGGCCGTCCGGCTGGTCTCCGCCATTCAGCCGGACGGGCAAGCCGAACTCCGCCGGGCGGTAGCGGGCCCGCTGGCCGTCGCGGTCATGGCCGAGGCGCTCGGCCTCGGGCAGACGGACCCCGCGCAGATCCTTACCTGGTACGGCGGAATCGTGGCCGCCGTACAGGCCGAGGCCGCAGCTCCTGGCGCGACAGCGGGCACCGCAGTGGCTGCGGCGGGCACGGCCGCGTTCGCCGAGCTCGCGGCCAGCCTTCGGCAGGTCATCGCGGCGCCCCCAGCCTCCTCGCTGCTGGCCGAGGCGGCCGGGCCGCTCACCGAGGCCGAGGCCATCTCCAACGCGGGCGTCCTGCTGTTCGGCGGGATCGAGACCACCGAGGGCATGATCGCGAACGCCGTCCTCCACCTCCTGTCCTGCCCCGCGGACCTGGAGCTCGTGCGAGCCGACCGCGGGCTGATCCCGGCCGTGATCGAGGAATCCCTGCGGCTGGAACCGGCCGCGGCCGTCGTGGACCGCTACGCGACCCACGATACCCAGCTCGGCGGCGCTCAGATAAGGGCCGGTGACCAGGTCACGGTGTCCATCGCCGGGGCGAACCGGGACCCGGCGGTGTTCGGTGACCCGGACCGGTTCGACGTCCGCCGCCCGAACGCCGGACGGCATCTGGCCTTCGCGCACGGACCGCACTTCTGCCTCGGCGCTCACCTGGCCCGCCTGGAGGCGCGGATCGCCCTGGAGACGCTCCTTGAGCTGCTCCCCCAGCTGCGGCTGGACGGCCGGTACCCGGCCACGCCACGCGGCCTGGTCTTCCGCAAACCCGCCGATCTGCGGGTCCGCTGGAGTACCGCTATAAGCTAGGCCGGTTAGCGAGGATGGCGTGGGCAGGCCTGCCGACGCCGGTTGCCGGACCCGAGGAGGCGCGATGTCGGAGCAGGACATAGACCAGCCAGGTGAGTTCACCGATCAGTTCGCCGAGCGGTTCCACCGGGACCGGCGGGAGCATGGCGGCGAGATCGACCGCCTCGACCAGGATCAGCTAGAGCGGCTCACCGAAGAGGAGCGCGTCGAGGCGGGCGTCGACGCCTATGACCCGGACGAGGTGCCGCCGGCCACGGACACGCCGCCGCTGACCGATGACGTCCGGCAGACCGAGGTGTACCAGGAGGAGCGGGCCGAGGTCCGCCGCGAGGAGGACAAGGGCGAGCTGTACCGCATCGACGAAGAGCACCCGTTCCCGCCCACCCGGTACGACGACTGAGCGACCGCGATGAAAGCCCCGGGCCGCGAAGGCCCGGGCGGCCGGTAAGGCTCAGCCCGCGTTCAGGACCACGCTCGCTTCAGCGGTGTAGGCCAGGAAGGTCAGCGACTCCTGGAAGTACAGCTGCACGGACCCTGAGTCGTGGGACAGGTAGCCGATCGACAGGTCCTGGCCGAGGCGCAGCTCGTAGTCCCCGCCCCGCCCGGACAGCAGGAACGCCCCGTCGACGGCCGGGGCCCAGATGATGTCGCCGTCCACCACGCGGGCCAGGTGGTCCCGGATCGGGTAGCCGTGGTCGGAGGTCTCGCTCACCATCGTGTAGGCGGCGGCGGACAGCAGCAGCGAATAGGGACCGCTCACCCCGGCCAGCCGGAGGGCGCTGACCGCCTGGCTGACCACGGTCGGGTACTCGCGGGCCTCGGGCGGCAAGGTGAGGACCGAGTTGGACGTACTTTGCCTGACCCCGGTGATCCCCGCCGCCGGGTAGCCGTCGAAGATCGCCTTGTCCTCGGCGAAGGCGATCTGCCGCACCGCGTCCTTGACCGGCTGCCAATCCGAGTCCTGCGCGCCGCGCTCCACGTTGTCCACCTCCAGCCTGCTCAGCGTGAACGGCACCCGGAGCTGGACGAGCTGCTGCGCGGTGCGCTGCCAGGCCAGGATCCCGGCGGTGTCGCCACCCGGCGGCTCGATCTCGGCCAGGTGACCGGTGCTCACGCTAGCCAGCGCCGGACCGTCGGGTCCGGTGACGTCCACCACCCGGCGGCCGGCCACGTTCTGCTCAAACGTCCGGCGCGCCTCGGCCTCGATGCTCGCCCAGGCGGCATCGGACACGGGAGCTAGCTCGCGGTGCAGGTTGTTCATGTGGTGCTCCTCTTCAAGCTGCCAATGCCGAGCGAACCGTCATCCACCGAAGGCTCCGGGGGGCTCAGGGGGGTCGTCTCCTCCGGCGCGCCGGGCGGATCGGGAGGGTCGTCGAGGAAGTCGGCCGTCGGCGCGAAGAACAGGCTGCCGGTGACGGCCGTGGAGAAATCGAGAATGCGGTCGGTGTTGCCCGGCGGGTCACCGATGAACATGTTGGCGAGCATCTCCTCGGTCACGCTCGGCGTGGCCGCGTAGGCGATGTAGTACGTGCCGAACTCTCCGCGGCCCACCTGGCCGAACGGCATGTTGGCCCGCAGGATCTGGCGCTGGGTCCCGTCCGGTTCTTCGATCGTGTTCAGGGCCACATGCGAGTTGGCCGGCTTGACCTCGTCCGGCATCTCGATGTCGGACAGCTTGTAGCGGCCGATCGCGTTCTCCTGGTCCTCGGTGGATAGGGCGTTCCACGCGTCCAGATCGTGCAGGTACTTCTGCACGATGACGTAGCTGCCGCCGGCGAAGGCGGGATCGGCCTCGCCGACCAGCGCCGACGTCGCGGCCGCCCGGCCTTCGGGGTTTTCGGTCCCGTCGACGAAACCGAGCAGGTCACGTTCGTCGAAGAAGCGGAACCCGTGCGTCTCGTCGACCACCGTGACCGCGCCGACCAGCCTGGTCAGGGCCTGGGAGACGAACTCGAAGCACAGGTCCATCCGTTCGTGCCGGATGTGGAACAACAGGTCACCCGGGGTGGACACCGCGTGGTGCCGGGCGCCCATGAGTTCCTGGAACGGGTGCAGCTCGGCCGGGCGCGGCCCGGCGAACAGGCGGTCCCAGGCCCGTGACCCGATCGCGGCGACGGCGACCAGGTCGTCGCCCGGGGCACGGAAGCCGACCGACCGCCGCAGAGCCGACCAGTCGGCCAGCATGTCCCGGCAGGGGGCCTCGCCGCCGGGATTGATGGTCAGGACCAGGAAGATCGCACTCGCGGTGAGCGAGGCCAGCACCGCCTGCGGCTCAGGCGTAACAGGGGACGGTTCTGTCACGGACACAGATTAGCGGTACCGCTCCGGGCGGCCATGACCAGGATGGCCGGATCGCCGGGGCGTGCACCACGGACCGTTCGGCAAAAAGGGTCTTACATCCATCCGCGCCGGCGGAACAGGAACAGCAGGCCCAGGACGGCCAGTGCCTCGGTGCCGAAGCCGAAGATGAGGAACGCGGTCAGGGAGCCTTCGTGGTTCACCAGCCAGCCGAGGTTCTGGCCGAAGAACCCGGTCAGGAAGGACAGCGGCAGGAACACGGTGGCGATGATGGTCAGCTGCTTCATCTGGTCGTTGAGCCGGTTGGACACCACCGACATGTACGCCTCGAGCGATCCGGACAGCAGGTCGCGGTAGCTGTCCACCATGTCACTGATCCGGATCAGGTGATCGTAGAGGTCGCGTACGTACCGCTCGCTCTCCGGCGTCATGCCGGGGATCGGGACCACCTGGGTCAGCATCGAGGCCACCATGTCCCGCTGCGGGGTGACCAGCTTGCGCACATCAACCAGTTCGCGCTTGAGGGCGAACAGCGCGGCTAGCTTGTCCTCGGTGGGCTTGGCGAAGATCTGGTCCTGCAGCTCGTCGACGCGGTCGTCGAACGCGGCCAGGAACGGGAACATGCTGTCCACCAGGCTGTCCAGCAGGCGGTACAGCGCGACCAGCCGCCGGTCGGTGTGCAGCCGGCCGAGCGCGGTACACGCCTGGGGGATGGCCGGGATCTCGTCGCGGTGCACGGTGACGAGGAAGTGCTCGGCGTAGAAGCAGTGCACCTCGGCCATCGGCTGGCCCAGGCCGAGCGCGCCGTAGGCGACGATGTAGACGAAGTCCTCGTAGTCTTCCACCTTCGGGCGCTGGTCGAACTCCTTGGCGTCCTCGACGGCCAGCGGGTGGATGTTAAACACATCGCGCAGCAGCGCGAGCGTGTCCGGGCTGGTGTCGGCCAGGTCCAGCCAGAGCAGCGAGTCCTCTTTCAGGGCGCGTTCGATGGCCGGGCGGGTCGGCTTATCCTCGACGCAGTTCTTGAGCAGCAGATGTCCAGGCACGGCCCCATAGTGTCAAAGCCGGCTCGGCTGGCGTTATTAGACTGGGCCTCCATGAGCATCGAGGTTCCGGCCGAACCGCCCGCCGAGGCGCCGTCGGCCAAGCAGGTCCCCCACGAGCGCACCTACCACGGCGATACCGTGACCGACGAGTACGCCTGGCTGGCCGACAAGGACGACCCCGACACGATCGCCTACCTGAAGGCCGAGAACGCCTACACCGAGGCGATCACCGCCGGGCTCGCCCCGCTCCAGGATCAGATCTTCGCCGAGATCAAGGCCCGGACTCAGGAGAGCGACCTGTCCGTCCCGGTACGCAAGGGCGACTGGTGGCAGTACGCCCGGACGGTCGAGGGCCAGCAGTACGCGGTGCACTGCCGCCGCGCGGTCCGGCCGGGTGAGGTCATCCCGCCCCTGGCCGAGGACGGCCAGCCGCTGGACGGGGAGGAAGTGCTGCTGGACGAGAACGAGCTGGCTGCCGGGGCGGGCTTCTTCGCGCTGGGCGCGTACCAACCGAGCCCGGACTGGCGCTGGCTGGCTTACGCCACCGACGTGCGCGGCGACGAGCGGTTCACGATCCGGATCAAAGACCTGGCCACCGGGGCCCTGCTGCCCGACGAGATCCCCGGCGCCTACTACGGGTGCACGTGGTCGCTGGACGGTTCGGTCTTGTTCTACGTGACCGTCGATGACGCCTGGCGGCCCTACCGGGTTTGGCGGCACCGGATCGGCACCCCGGCCGAACAGGACGTCATCTTGTTCGAGGAAGCCGACCGGCGCTTCAACATCAATGTCGGCCACACCCGCAGCGAACGCTACATCGTGGTCCACAGCGCGAGCGTGCTGACCAGCGAGGTGTGGCTGCTCGACGCGGCCACGCCGGAGAGCGAGTTCACCGTGGTGGCCCCGCGCCGGCAGGGCCTGGACTACAGCGTCGACGATGCCGGAGACCGGCTGCTCATCTTGCACAACGACCACGCGGAGAACTTCGAGATCGCCACCGCGTCGCTGTCGGCTCCGGCGGACTGGACCCCGCTGGTGCCGCACCGGGCCGACACCCGGCTGCTGGGCATGGCCGCGTTCGCGGACTTCATCGTCGTCTACTTCCGACGCGACGGGCTCACCGGGCTCCGGATTCTCGATGGCAGCGCCGGCGAAGACGGCGAGGACGGCGAAGACGGCCAGCGCGAGATCGCCTTCGCCGAGCCGATCTACCGGGTCGGGCCGGGACCGAACCCCGAATACCACTCCACCCGGTTCCGCCTGTCCTACACCTCACTGGTCACTCCCGGCTCGGTCTACGACTGCGACATGGCCACCGGCGAACTGACCCTGCTCAAGCGCCAGCCGGTGCTGCCGTCCCCGTCGGGTGAGCCGTACCGAGCCGAGGACTACGAGCAGCACCGCGAGTGGGCCGTCGCGACCGACGGCACGCGGATCCCGATCTCGCTGGTGCGCCGCAAGGACACGCCGCGGGATGGCAGCGCGCCGTGCCTGCTCAATGGCTACGGCAGCTACGAGATCTCCCGGGATCCGGCCTTCTCCATCCCGGTCCTGTCGCTGCTCGACCGGGGGTTCGTCTATGCGATCGCGCACGTCAGGGGCGGCGGCGAGCTGGGCCGGGCCTGGTACACCGACGGCAAGCTGCTGTACAAGAAGAACACCTTCACCGACTTCATCGCGTGCGCGGAGCACCTGGAGAAGTCGGACTGGACCTCGGCGTCCCGGCTGGTGGCCCGGGGCGGCTCGGCCGGCGGCCTGCTCATGGGCGCGGTGGCCAACCTGGCGCCGCAGGACTTCGCCGGCATCGTGGCCCAGGTGCCGTTCGTCGACGCGCTCAACACGATCCTGGACCCGTCGCTGCCGCTGACCGTGACCGAGTGGGACGAATGGGGCGACCCGCTGCATGACCCGCAGGTCTACGCGTACATGAAGTCCTACACACCGTACGAGAACGTGACCGGGCAGGCCTACCCGCCGATCTTCGCCCTCGGCGGCCTGAACGACACCCGGGTGACCTACCACGAGCCCGCCAAGTGGATCGCCCGGCTGCGCGCGGTGGCCAAGGGCGGCCCGTTCCTGCTCAAGATCGAGATGGAGGCGGGCCACGGCGGCCGCAGCGGCCGCTACGACGCCTGGGGGGAGGAGGCCCTGGTCCTGGCGTGGATCATCCAGACCGCCACGTCCTAGTGGTCGAACAGGGAGCTGACCGACTCGCCGTTGTGGATGCGGCTGATGGCCTCGGCCAGCGCGGGGGCCACCGACAGCACGTGCAGCTTCGGGTGGTCCACGGGCACCGGCGCGGAGTTGGTGCACACCACCTCGGTCACGTCGCCCGAGGTCAGCTTGTCCAGCGCGTTGTCGACGAACAACCCGTGGGTGCAGGCCACGGCCACCGAACGGACGCCCTGCTCGCGTAGCCGGTCCAGGAGTTCGAACACGGTGGTGCCGCGCGAGATCTCATCGTCGATGACGATCACGTCCCGGCCGGCCACGTCGCCGATGATGGCGGTGATCCGGACCTCGGTGTCGCTGATCCGCTCCTTCGCACCGGCGGCGACCGGCAGGCCGAGCCTGCGGGCGAACGCCGCGGCGCTCTTGGCGTAGCCGAGGTCGGGGGCGACCACCACGGTGTTGGACAGGTCCCGGCCGCGGAAATGGGCGGACAGCTCGCGCAGCGCGTGCAGGTGGTCCACCGGGACCGAGAAGAACCCGTGCACCTGCGGCGAGTGCAGGGTCAGCGTGAGCACCCGGTTCACGCCCGCGGTGACCAGCAGGTCGGCCACGAGACGGGCGCCGATGGAAATCCTCGGCTTGTCCTTCTTATCCGACCGGGCGTACGCGTAGTGGGGCATGACCGCGGTCACCCGCCCGGCCGACGCGCCGCGGGCCGCGTCCGCCATCAGCAGCAGCTCGACCAGGTGCTCCTGCACCGGCCGGACCAGCGGCTGGATGAGGTACACGTCCCGTTCCCGGCAGTTGGCCTGGAGCTGGACCTCCAGGCAGTCGTTCGCGAACCGCTCGAGCAGCACCGGCTGCTGCGGCACGGCCAGGAACGCGCAGATCTCGGCGGTCAGCGCCGGATGGGCGCTGCCGCCGAAGACCGCGATCTCACGCACTTGCGTTCTCCTGGGACTCCTGCTGTTTTTGCGGCGGGAGGCTGAGCTTCCGCCTGATCTCGGCCTGGACCACCTCCGGTGCGGGCCGGGCGTCGGCGGTGACGACGTACTCCTTGCGCCCGAACAGCTCGAGCACCGGGTTGGTCTTCTCGTGGTAGGTCTTCAGCCGGACCGCCAGCGCCTCCTCGGTGTCATCCTCCCTGGTCGTCAGCTCTCCCTGGCACGCGTCGCACTGGCCGGGGACCGCGGGGCTGTCGTCGATCAGGCTGTAGTTGATACCGCAGTCCGCGCACAGCCGGCGGTTGAGCACCCGGCGGCGGACCTCGCTGTCCGGCAGGTCGAGCGTGATGATGGCGTCGATGTCGTAGCTCTCCAGGAAGAACTCGGCCTGGCGCCGGTTCCGCGGGAACCCGTCGATGATGAATCCGAAGTTCCAGTCATGCCCGGTCAGCCTGCTCTGCACCACCGACTCGACCAGGTCGTCCCCGACCAGCTCCCCGGCCGCCATGACCCGGCGGACCTGGGCGCCGATCTTGGTGTGATTCTGTACGTTCCAGCGGAAGATGTCCCCCACGCTGATGTGCACGATGTCCAGGTCAGCGGCCAGCAGCTCGCTCTGCGTGCCCTTGCCGCTGCCCTGCACGCCCATGATCACGTACTTGCGCATGTCAACAGCGTGGCATACGGCGCGCGGCGCTGCCCGGCTAGGGCTTGACGACGGTCGGCAGGCGCAGGCCCAGCTTGCGCTCACAGGCGCGCCGCATCGGCCGGCTGACCAGCGGGCGCAGCTGCGGCCAGTCGTCGCGCAGCCGCCGCGGGTTGACGAACCGGGCCAGGTCGTTCCGCCGGCCCTGGCTGAGCACGATGCTGTACAGCAGCAGCCTGGGCGTCTCCAGGGCGACGTCGAACTCGCGCAGTCCGTGCCAGGTCAGGTGGACCGGCAACACGACCACTCCCCGCCAGGGTCCGTGCAGGTCATCGAGCCGATCAGGCAGCCGTGCGGCCTCCGGTGACCACCCGGCGAACACGCTCATGGGGAAATTATCGGTGACCAGCCGGCCAACGCGAGCTCCTTTCACCAGATCATGATGGCCTAGCCGGTCCTGCCGGCCGGTGACCGGCACGCCGCCGCACTACGTTCCGGGCAGCGCTACGCTCGTTGTCATGGAGAACGCTGCCCCGGTCGGCCCGGCGGAGACCGCCGGGCCCGAGCGCTCCGGGCCGGTGTGGCGGTTCCTCATCAAGCCCCGCTGGCTGGGCTGGCACGTGCTCATGGTGGTGTCCTTTTGGGGCATGCTCTGGCTCGGTGACTGGCAGCTCCACCGCGCGCTGGGCGGCAACGGGCTGAGCTGGGCCTACACGTTCGAGTGGCCGCTGTTCGCCGGTTTCGCCGTCGTGTTCTGGGCCAAGACGATCAAGGACGAGTTCCGGCTCAAGCGAGGCGAGACGACGGAATCAGCCGAGTCGCAGGCCAGCCGGGACGATCTCCCGATCAGTGTCCGGCCCGTCCAGGTCAGCGCCGGTGCCGCGGGCGCGGCCGGGGACGACGAGGACCCCGAGCTCAGCGCCTACAACGCCTACCTGGCCCGGCTCAACAGTGAGGTCAAGCGCCACGGCAGGTGGCACGGACTGCGAAGCTAGGGAGATAGAGCTCTGTGAACGCGGCGGTCCTCCGGTATCGGGTGATGGCTTACGTGACCGGTGTGGTGCTGGTCTTCTTGTGTTTCGTCGGCATCCCGCTGCAGGTGGCGGGTCACCCGGCTGTGGCCAACAACGTCGGCGTGGTGCACGGCATCTTGTACATCATCTACCTGGCGTTCGCCTGGATCTTGTCCAGGAAGCTGCGGCTGGCGAACAAGCCGACCGTGATCATGCTGCTGGCCGGCACCATCCCCATCATGACGTTCATCGTCGAGCGTTGGGTCACACGCCGGTTCATCAACCCCGCGCTGGCCAGCCAGGCCGAACAGGCCGAGCCCGTGCGCCGGTGACCGAGCACTACTTCTCGCCGCAGCCGGGCGCCCGGCACCGGCCGGGCAAGGTCCGGGTCATGCTGCCCGGTGTCTACCTGGAGCTAGCCACCGACGCGGGGGTCTTCTCCCCCGGACGGCTCGACCCCGGCACCCGCCTGCTGCTGGACACCGCGCCCGCCCCGCCGCCAGCGGGCGACCTGCTCGACCTCGGATGCGGCTACGGCCCGATCGCCTGCGTGCTGGCCAAGCGGTCGCCCGGGGCCACGGTCTGGGCCGTCGACGTCAACGAGCGGGCGCTCGAGCTGTGCGCGCGGAACGCCGCCGCGGCCGGGCTGCCCAACGTGCGCTGCGTCACCCCCGACGACCCGGCCGTCCCCGCCCGGCTGGCCGGCATCTGGTCCAACCCGCCGGTCCGCATCGGCAAGGCGGCGCTGCAGGAGCTGCTGTCGGGCTGGCTCGGCCGCCTGGCGCCCGGCGGTCAGGCGTACCTGGTGGCCGGGCGCAACCTCGGCGCGGATTCGCTGCACCGTTGGCTGGCCGAGCAGGGCTGGCTGGTGAGGAGGCGGGTCGCACGGAGCGGTTACCGGCTGCTTCAGGTCGAATATTTGCCCGAACGAACGGTGGTGACTCCCCCGTGACCCCGCCCGTGCCGCCCGGCGACGGCGCCCGGGCCCCCCGCCAGCTGCGGCCGGTCGAGGTCAAGCGGCTGAACCGCGAGTGGCGCCGGGTCACCGAGGCCCGCCTGGCCGTGCTGCTGGACTCGGTCGGCCAGCCGTTCAACGTCGGCTCCATCGTCCGCTCGGCCGCCGCCTTCGGCGTCGAACACCTGTGGCTGTGCGGCAGCACCGCGGTGCTGTCGCATCCGGGGGTGAGCAAGACGGCGCTCGGCACCCAGCGGCTGATCCAGGCGACCACCGAGGCCAGCCCGGTCGCCGCGGCCAAGGCGGCATCGGCCGCGGGCCTGCGAGTGGTGGCCATCGAACTGGCCTCGGGCGCCCTCCCGCTGCACGAGGCGCCGCTGGACGGCGATGTCTGCCTGGCGTTCGGCAACGAGGACCACGGCTGTTCGGCGGCCCTGCTCGCGGTGGCCGACGCGGTCGCATATATCCCGCAGCCGGGCCGGGTCGGATCGCTGAACGTGGCCGCGACGGCCGCGGTGGCCATGGCCGAGGCGCGGCGCCGGGCCTGGACCGCTAAAGCCCCTGGATTCCCCTCATCCGATGTGTGACGGACATCCGTAGTTCACCGGGTCGGTCCTGGCTGCAGGCATACTTGCCATCGTGCGAGTACCCTTTCTCGATCACCCGCGGCCGATCGCGTTCGCCCACCGAGGCGGCGCGGCCCACGCTCCGGAGAACTCCTGGGCCGCGTTCGAGCAAGCCATCAAGCTGGGGTACGCGTACCTCGAGACCGACGCCCGGGCGACCGCGGACGGAAGGCTGGTGGCCTTCCACGACCGGACGCTGGACCGGGTCACCGACGCGTCCGGGCCGATCAACGCGCTGTCCTACCGTGAGGTCGCCGCGCTGCGGGTCGGCGGCACCGAACCGATACCGCTCATCGAGGACCTGATCGCCGCCTGGCCCGATGTGCGCTTCAACATCGACCTGAAGGACGCACAGGGGATCTCCCTGCTTCCCGAGGTGCTGCGCCGCACCGAGGCCTGGGACCGGGTCTGCGTGACCTCGTTCTCCGGCAACCGGCTCCGGACTGCCCGCGGGCTGCTCGACCGGCCGGTGTGCATGGCGGCCTCGCCGGCCGCGATCGCCGGCGTCCGCTGCAACGTCGGCACCTCCGCGCGCTGGCCGCAGATCCGGATGCTGGCCAGCTTCCTGGCCCGGGCCTGGGTGCGCTGCGCCCAGGTGCCCGGGACGGTGGCGACCGGGACGTTCGTGCGCCGGGCGCACGCCCTGGGCCTCGACGTGCACGTCTGGACCATCAACGACCGGGTCGAGATGATCCGCTACCTGGATCTGGGCGCGGACGGCATCATGACCGACGACATCAAGACCCTGCGCGACGTGCTGATCGAGCGCGGTCAGTGGCATCCCCGGGTGGGTTCTGCCACCGCCTAGCTAGCCGCGCTCAAGGCCGATAGCTGCATCTTTCGCAAAAACACGGTTGGGTAACGCCCGGAGCGGGAATCTTGTCCGGGTAATCAGTGTTGCCAAGAAAGACCGTTGACCGCCTGGGAGGCAGCAAGCATGGCCGAACGCGCACTTCGCGGCACCCGGCTCGGTGCGACGAGCTACGAAAACGACAGGAACACCGACCTGGCGCCCCGTCAGGACGTCGCTTTCGATTGCCCGAACGGGCACCATTTTAGCGTGCCTTTCGCGGCGGAGGCGGAACTTCCTGGTACCTGGGAGTGTCGTGTCTGCGGTTCGATCGCTATCGCCGCCACCGGGGAGTCCCCGTCCCCGAAGAAGGCCAAGCCGCCGCGCAGCCACTGGGACATGCTCATGGAGCGGCGCACGGTGGAAGACCTCGAGGCGGTGCTCGCCGAGCGGCTCGAAGTCATCCGGGAGCGCCGCAGCGCCGAGCGCGGCGATGACCTCGGCAGCAGCCGGACTCACCGCAGGAGCGCGTAAGCCCGCCCCGGCGTCGCCGCGCCCCGCACTGAACTCCGGTTAGCTTGCCCGTTGGCTTGTCCGGCGGGACCTGAGCTGATGCAGTCGCTGCGCGACGCCCCATTGCGCGACCCGCCAGAACGCCTCCAAGATGATGCTGTTGCTCATCTTGCTGGCGCCGTGCTCCCGTTCCACGAACGTGATCGGCACCTCGACGATCTTCAGCCCGGCCTGCGCGACCCGCATGGTCAGGTCGATCTGGAAGCAGTACCCGGTTGACTGGACCTGGTCCAGGCTGATCGTGCGCAGGGTCGAGGCCCGGTAGGCGCGGAAGCCCGCGGTCGCGTCGCAGACCTTCAGGTTCAGCATGAGCCGGGTGTAGACGTTGGCTCCGCGGGACAGGACCTCACGCGATCTGGGCCAGTTGACCACCCGGCCGCCCGGCATCCACCGGGACCCGATGGCGAGGTCCGCGTGGGCCAGCGCGCCAACCAGGACGGGCAGGTGCTCGGGCAGGTGCGAGCCGTCCGCGTCCATCTCCACGATCACGCCGTAGCCGCGCTCCAGCGCCCAGCTGAACCCGGACATGTACGCCTTGCCCAGGCCCGCCTTCTCTGTCCGGTGCATGACCTGGACGTGCGAGTCGGCCTCGGCCAGCTTGTCCGCGATGTCACCGGTGCCGTCGGGACTGTTGTCGTCCACGATCAGCAGATCAGCCTCGGGAAGCGCCGCCCTGACCCGGCCCGTGATCGATTCCAGGTTCTGGCGCTCGTTGTACGTAGGCATGATCACGACGGCCCGGCCGGCCGGCGGCTCAGCGGGTGGATGTGGATCTGTCACTACCTCTGCCTATCCCTGCGTTGGTTAACAGGAGGTGTCGCGGACGGTGCACGCCATGATATCCCCGTACTCCCGTAGTCCCCGGCGCTGTCCCCTGCGTTCCCCTGCCGGGGACGTATCCCCCCAACGACAAACGAACCCGCCTGCTTAATCGTGCCTATCCGGGGTGAACCGGAAAAGGAAAAGGACCCGGGCATCACCTTCGGACCGGAGTCGGTCCCGCTGGCAACGGGCTCGATCTCCGTTGTCTACTGGGTGCCCGGGCCCTTTCCCAGGCCCAACCCCTGTCCAGCCGGATCTACGCCGCCGGCCCCTCGACCCCCGGTGCTGGACTGAGCAGCAACTTACCTCGGATCGCGGCAATGTCAACCACGAGCCTTAGCCTCCGCACTACTCAGGGAAATGATTCAACTACATTACGTAGTAGCTGAGGGAAATGTTCGCCGCTCGGCCGGGCCGGCCACGGTGGCCCGGCTCCGCCTTCCCGGCCCACCTGCCGCTATCTGTCGCTTTTGTCCGTTCAGGGCAGCAATTTTTATCGGGCTCCCGCGAAAATTCGGGCCGTTGCCGAATTGCAGCACGCGGTTTCGGGGTATGGAACACCCCACTTGGCGTCACGTGATCTTCCGCCGCTTCCGCGGCCGACGCCGCACTCCCGCTCCGGAGGTGATGCGCATGGATGATAGCGCCGACCGGTTCCTCGAACTGATCCACCAGCTCGAGGACTTCACCCACTCGATCAGCCCTGACCAGGCACATTCCGAGTTTGACGAGACCACGCTCCAGCTATTCTGGATGCGCTGGCCACAGCTGTCAGCCTGGGCCGGGTCGCTCTGGCGACTGCTCTCCGAGGAACTCGCCGGACCGTCCGCTCCACACGACTCCGAGCTGTTCGAGATCGGCGAAAGTGGCTGAGGACGGCCGCCGGGCCCTCACGGTCGGCGAGATGATGCACACCCGCGTCATCCTCACCACCCCCGACAGTCCGATGTCCGAGGCCGCGGCCGAGATGGTGCGCGAGCGGGTGGGCTCGGCCCTGGTTATGCAGGGCCCCTTCCTGGCCGGCATCCTCACCGAGCGCGACGTCCTGCGCGCCGCGGCGTCCGGGACCGACCTCACCGCGGTCCAGGTCTCGGCCTGGATGACCAAGGATCCGCAGTCAGCCGGGCCGGATACGACCGTCGAGGACGCGGCCCAGATGATGCTGCTGAACGGCTTCCGGCATCTGCCCATCATGGAAGGACGCACCGTGAGCGGCGTGGTCAGCCTCCGTGACCTGTTCGCCGCCCGGATCAGCCGGCCGCCGCAGCAACGCGGCGTCGCCAGCTGACGCCCGGCCCCCGCTGCCTTACCGTCGCCTCCGCGCAGCCGCCGTGCCCACTAGGGTGGGTGGCTGCCGGACTCGACGCGTGAGGAGAAGCCGCTGTGTTGCTGGAGAACAAGAACGCGATCGTCTATGGAGCAGCGGGGGCGATCGGCGCTGCGGTGGCTCGCGCATTCGCCCGCGACGGCGCGCGCGTATTCCTGGCCGGGCGCACCCTGGCCACGCTGGAAGAAGTGGCCGCCGATATCCGTGCGCACGGCGGGATCGCCGAGGCGGCACCGGTCGACGCGATGGACAAGGCCGCCGTCGACGCGCACGCCGATCGCGTGGTGGCGGCGGCCGGCAGCATCGACGTGTCCTTCAACGCGGTGGCGGTCGACGTCGTGCAGGGCGTCGCGCTGACCGAGATCTCCGTCGAGGACTTCATGGCCCCGATCACCGGGCTGTGCCGGACCAACTTCCTGACCGCGACCGCCGCCGCCCGGCACATGGCCGCGCAGGGGGCCGGCGTGATCGTGACGCTGACCGCATCCTCAGCCAAGGAGACCCGGCACGAGATGGGCGGGTTCAGCCTGGCGAACGCGGCGATCGAGGCGCTCACCCGAACCCTGGCCGGGGAGTTCGGCCGCCGTGGTGTGCGCGTGGTGGGCCTGCGCTCGAACTTCACTCCCGAGACCTATCCCGGCGTCACGGACGAGCAACTGGCCCCGCTGCTGAAGGACACGCTGCTCGGCCGACTGCCCCGGCTGGCCGATCTGGCCGGGACCGCGGTCTACCTGGCCTCGGACGGGGCAGGCGCGATCAGCGGCGCGATGGTGAATCTCACCTGCGGGGCCATCATCGACTGACCCGGTCGGGTGGTCCGGCGTTGAAGAACGGTGTTATGCAATCTACGCTTATCGCATGACGATTCCGACTGAACCGATCGGCAGCATCCCGCGTCCGCCTGACCTGCTAGCCGCGATGGCCGGTCACGGACGAGGCGAGGTCAGCGACACCGAGCTCGCCGCCGCGCAGGACGAGGCGATCCGCGACACTATCCGGCGCCTCGAACAAACCGGGTCGCCGGTGGTCACC
>Ga0302178_10000606_pt1 | contig 31987 bp, 29 predicted proteins | sample I_Palsa_E1_3_FD_198790 | JGI IMG/M metagenome (GOLD analysis project Ga0302178, IMG submission 198790) | Peat permafrost microbial communities from Stordalen Mire near Abisko, Sweden - I_Palsa_E1_3 | ecosystem: Environmental > Terrestrial > Soil > Palsa > Peat permafrost | place: Sweden... | reverse complement strand
CCCGGGGCCGAGCGCCCCCCGAGGTCTTCCCCGCCCGCTTCCCGCATAACGTCAGCTTCCCACGGGCAGAAGCAGTCTCCGGCGCAGGGCCAATCGCAGGCGCAGGGCCAATCGCAGGCGCAGGGCCGAGGAAGGGGAGAGCGGATGGAAACCGCGATCGTGCTGTTCACGCGTGACCTCCGGCTGCACGACAACCCGGCGCTGCACCTGGCGTGCGCCCGCGCCCGCCAGGTGGTGCCGGCCTTCGTCGTCGATCCGGCCATCGCCGGGCCGCCGAACCGGATCCGCTTCCTGGCCGACGCCCTGGCCGATCTGCGCGAGCAATTCCGCGTGCGCGGCGCCGACCTGGTGATCCGGCACGGTGATCCGGCCGCCGAGGTGATCAAGCTGGCGGGCGAGGTGGACGCGCACGCCGTCTACGTCGCCGACGACGTGTCGCACTACGCCGCCCGCCGCCGCCGCACCCTGGAACGCGACTGCGCCGAGCGCCGGCTGAACCTCGTCGTAACCCCCGGCCTGACGGTTGTGCCGCCCGGCGACCTGAGGCCGGCCGGAGGCGGCCACTACCGGGTCTTCACCCCGTACTGGCGCGCCTGGCGCACAGCCAGCTGGCGCAAGCACTGCCCGGTGCCGCCGGCCATCGCGATGCCCGCCGTCGCCACGACCGGTCGGCTGCCGGAGCCCGGCCCCGGCGTCTCACCCGATCTGGCGCCGGGCGGCGAGCGGGCCGGCCGGACGCGCTTCGTCAGCTGGCGCAAGGGCCGGCTAGCGGGCTACGACGAGCACCACGACGACCTGGCGGGCGATGACACCTCCCGTTTGAGCGCGTACCTGCGGTTCGGCTGCGTGTCGCCGCTCGAGGTCGCGGTCGGCGCCCGGGACTTTAGGGGTCGGGAGGGCGGCGAAGAATTCTGCCGCCAGCTCGCCTGGCGCGACTTCTTCTACCAGGTCACCGCGGCGTTCCCGGACATGGCCAGGAAGAACTACCGGCCCGGCGCGTCCTGGCACGAGGACGCCGACGCGCTGCAGGCCTGGCAGACGGGACGGACCGGCATCCCGATCGTGGACGCCGGGATGCGGCAGCTGGCCGCCGAGGGCTTCATGCACAACCGGGCCCGGATGATCACCGCCTCGTTCCTCACCCGCAACCTGGGGATCGACTGGCGGCACGGGTACCGGCATTTCGGGGCCCTGCTGGCGGACGGCGACGTGGCCTGTAACGCGGGCAACTGGCAGTGGGTGGCCGGGACCGGGAACAACACCAGGCCCAACCGGGTGATGAACCCGCTCCGCCAGGCCCAGCGGTTCGACAAGGCCGGTGATTACGTGCGCCGCTACGTGCCCGAGCTGGCCGGCCTGGACCAGGCGCGCATCCAGGCACCATGGCAGCTCGACGACGCCGAACGCAAGCAGCTGAACTACCCAGAGCCCATCGTCGAGCTGTCCTGAGCTCACGTTCTTTTGGCCCGAACGGCACTGGTACCACCCCCCGGACATGGACCCGCCCGGTCGCGTCAGCGCGACCGGGCGGGGGTTATCAGCCTCAGCAGGACTAAGGCATCAGGACGGTGTTGATGATGTAGACGGTGGCGTTGGCGGTCTGGACGTTGCCGCAGACCACGCCTGCGCTGTCCGTCGTGGCCTTAACGGTATAGGTCCCGTTCATCATCGAGCCGGTGACGGTACCACCTTCGAGCGTCTTGATGGCCATGCCAGAAGCCAGCTGGCTGGGGGTGTAACGGGCGCCCGCCACGTGGTAGGTGAGGATCTTGGTGAGCTCGGCCTTGTTAGCCAGGAGCGACTTCAGGGTCGCGGCCGGGATCTTCGCGAACGCGGCGTTGTCCGGGGCGAACACGGTGATGTTCTTGGCCGAGTTGAGCGTGTCCACCAGGCCGGCCGCCTTGACCGCCGTGACGAGGGTGGACAGGAGCGGGTTGGCCGAGGCGGCGGTGGCGACCGGCGCGGTGGCCATGCCGGTGAAGCTGCCCCCTCCCGACTTGGGCACCGAGGCGCAGCCCGAGCCGAAGTCCATGCTGGCCGCCGCGCCGGACCCGGCCGCGGCGGAGGAACCCGACGCCATCGGGGCTGAGGAAGACGCCGCCGGGGCCGAGGAAGACGCCGCCGGGGCGGACGTGCTCGAACCCGAAGCCGCGGTCGAGGACCCACTGGAGCTGCAGGCCGCCACGCCGAAGGCGCAGCTCAGGGCGAGTCCGGATACGGCGATGAACTTGTGCTTCACAATTTTCTCCTTGCGAGATGTGTGTTCACTTGATGAGGTACGGCTTGCTGCCGCACCCTGGATGCGGGCCGTCATGTGACGGTGACCACGGTGGAGTCCCAGCCGCTTGCGCCGTTGGGAACGGGGTTGGCGCGGGCCGACGTCTGCGTCACGCCTTTGCTGTCGGTGGCGCGGACCTGGAGGGTGTGCAGCCCGGGCTTGGCGTCCCAGGCCCACATCCACTGCCGCCAGGTGTCGAGGCCGTCGGCGGCGGCCAGCGTGGCGCGGCGCCACGGGCCGTTGTCCACGTTGACCTCGACCGCGGCGATGCCCGTGGCCGGAGCCCAGGCCACTCCCGCCACCGCGATGCGCCCGGCTTTGACCTGGGACAGCGGCCTGGGCACGTCGATGCGCGACTCGGTCTTGATCGGCGCCTGCGCCGAGTAGCCGCGCTGGGTCCAGTACGCCTTCTGCTTCGCGAACGTGGTCAGGGTCAGCTTGGTGACCCACTTGGTCGCGGACACGTAGCCGTACAGACCGGGGACGATCATGCGGGCGGGGAAGCCGTGTTCGACGGGCAGCGGCTGGCCGTTCATGCCCACCGCGAGCAGCGCGCTGGGCCCGTTCAAGCTGGGGCCGTCCATGATGGCGGCGACCGGGGTGGAGATGGTCATCCCGTCGGTCGAGGTGGACAGGACCTGGTTCGCGCCCGCCTGAACCCCGGCCTTGCGCAGCAGCCCGGCCAGCGGCGCGCCGAGCCACCTGGCGTTGCCGTTGTAGGTGCCGCCGACCTGGTTCGAGACGCACACCAGCGTGATGTCGGCCTCGGTCAGCGGCATCTTCAGCAGCTCGTCGAAGCTGAACTCGAGCTCGCGGTCGACCATGCCGTCGATCTTCAGCGTCCAGTTGTCCGGCGAGACCTGTGGCAGCACCAGGTCGGTGTCGACCCGGTAGAAGCTGGCGTTCGAGGTGAAGAAGGGGGTCAGCCCGGGGATCCGCAGTTCCGTGCCGGCCGGCCCGGCCGCCGCGCGGATGGCGGGCGCGGGCAGCCGCACCTGGGCCCGGGAGGAGGCGATGCTGAACCGCCCGAGCAGCTTGTCCCCGGCGCCTCCGGCTATCGCCGCCACCGCCGCCGCTCCCGCCCCCGCAATCAGGAAGCGGCGGCGATCCGGCGGTGTCGCGACGAGCCGCGGTCCCTGCGTCCCCGGCGCATTCACGGCCGGCTGCTCCAGGTCGCCCAGGTACGGGCCCTCAGCCAGGACGTCCTCGGCTGAGGCTGTGGGTGCCGCCGAGGGAGCCGTGGGCAGCGCCGCCGAGGGAGCCGTGGGCAGCGCCGCCGAGGGAGCCGTGGGCAGCGCCGCCGAGGGAGCCGGGGATAGCGCCGCCGGGGGATAGGCCTCCCGGACGGCCCGGGTCAGCACGACCATCGCCACGGCGCCCACGGCCACCCCGGCCAGTGTGGGTATCACGTCGACCGCCGTGGCGGTGGGCAGGTGGATGGCCGCGGCCATGCCGACGGCGGCGAACACCACGAGCCCGGCCAGCCCGTAAGCGATCCGGCGGACCGCCGCGATGCCGATCACCGCGGCGAACCCGATGAGCAGCACCACGATGCCGGTGAGCAGTGCTTCCTTGTCGTGCGACCCGAAGTGCGTGATCGCGAATTCCTTGACCGGGATGGGCGTCAGGTTGATCGCCGTTTCCCCGACCGCGATGACCGGGGCGCTGCTCGCGCTGATCAGCGCGGCCGCCAGCTCGGCCACGCCGAGTGCCACGGCCGCGGTCAGCAAGCCGGTCAACGCGCCTGCCACTAGTCGGCGCACGGTGGCTTGTCTCGGTGTTTTGATCACGGCCACATTCGGAACTGCCGACGGAGCGGATTGGCGTCGTTTCTCGATCCGGCTGGTTCCGGCCTTCTACCAGCCGTTTGCAACGAACATCTGTGCAGGTCCGTTGGGATTTAAAGCAATCCGCTTGCGGGTTCGCCCCGAATGCATGACATGAACCGGCCAGAGATACGGGAGACACGACCTGATCCCCGTCCCGCTGAGGGGCAGGACCAGGATCTGGCGTTTCTCTTGGTCCAGGTGGCCCGCGGCGACCACCAGGCCTTCGAGACGGTCTACGGTCAGCTGGCCGGCCCGGTATATGGCGTGGTCAGGCAGGTGCTGCGCGATCCAGCCCAGTCTGAGGAAGTCGCCCAGGAGGTGCTGCTTGAGGTCTGGCGGACCGCGTCCCGGTTCGACTCGGCCCGGGGCAGCGGGGTCGCCTGGGTGCTGACCATGGCCCATCGGCGCGCCGTGGACCGGGTCCGGTCGGAGAACGCCGGCTCGCGCCGGGAACAGAAGGTGGCCTCGGAAACCGCGACAGAGTACGACGACGTGGCCGACACCGTGGAGACGTCGATGGAGGGCCAGCGGGCGCGCCGCTGCCTGGACGGCCTCACCGACCTGCAAAGCGAGTCGATCAAGCTCGCCTACTATGGCGGATATTCCTATCCCGAGGTCGCCCAGCTGCTCGGGGTCGCGCTCGGCACGGTGAAGACCCGGATCCGCGACGGACTGATAAGGATGCGTGACTGCATGGGGGTGATGTCGTGAAAGCGCTGCCCGAAAATATGCACGTGCTTACCGGCAGCTATGCCCTAGATGCCCTAAACGCCCAGGAGCGGACCGAATTCGAGCGTCATCTGCAGCACTGCCCCTCCTGCGAGGCGGAGGTCCGCGGGCTCCGCGAGACCGCGGCCCGGCTCGCGATAGCCAGGGCGGCCCGGCCGCCGGCTCAAATGGAAGAGCGGGTGCTAGCCGCGACCTACCGCACCAGGCAGCTCCCGCCGCTGGCCGACGAGCGGCTCCGCCGGGATCGCTGGCGGACGCGGGTAGCGCGGCTGTTCGCCGGCCGGGGGAACGGCTGGAGTATCAGCTGGAGTAACAGCTGGCTGCGGTCACCGCGGCTGGTCGGCGCCGTGGCCGCCGCCAGCGTGGCCGCCGCCGTCGGCCTGGGCATCACCCAGGTGGCGACCCAGCACCAGCTCGATTCGGCCCAGGCGACGAGCGCCGCGATCGCCAAGGTGCTCGACGCGCCCGATGCCCGCATCGAGGCCACGAACGCGACCGCGGGCGGAGCCGTCACCGTGGTGGTCTCCGCTCTGCAGCGGGAAGCCGTCGTGACCACCAGGGGGATGCCGTCCCTGTCCTCCAGCCGGGTCTACCAGGTATGGGTGATGAGTTCGTCCGGTGCCCGTTCGGTGGGGTTGCTCTCAAGCACGGACCATACCGGCCAGCTGCTGGCCTCAGGAGTGCGGTCGGGAGACCAGATCGGGATCACCGTCGAGCCCTCCGGCGGAACCTCACACCCGACCACCACCCCCGTAGCGACCGTCCCCCTAACCACCTAACCACCCCAGCCACCCCCGCACCCCCGCACCCCCGTCACCCGCCCGCCATATACGGACATAAGCGGCAAAAACTACGGAGTGCCTCCGGTTACCGTGGTGGATCCGGGCTCCGTGGTGGATCGGGTGTGCCCCCGTGCACCCGATCAACCGCCAAGCCCGGATCCACGTGCGCCGTGAGGCGCTGACGATTGGAGTGGAGGTGAGAGACCTTCACCGCCGTCCCTGTCGCAGCAGGGCGGCGAAGCTGGGGGCAGCCCGGGCCGGGAAGCGCCGGTGAGGGCGGGAGCAGCCCCGACAAAGCCGGGACGTGTCAGTACTGCCAGATGACGCGGGTCCGGCGAGCGTGACGGAGAGGAGTACGAGAGGAACCAGCGTTATTACGTCTCTTAAAGGCTTGCCGGCTCAAATCTGGTGGATAGGGGCCGGGAGCGGCGCGTACCCGTTCCCTTCATGACGGGGCGGGGAACTCCCGGGCGGGCATGTGGATGTCTGCCGGGAGGCCACGGTGAAGTGCTGCGGGGTAGCCGTGGCGATGCCGCAGGGATAGAGCTGGGCTCCTCCTTCGTCGAGCCAATCGCAGTGAACACGGGAACCGTCCCGGTCTGCCCGGCCTCGCGCGGCCAGCGCGCTGGCCCGGGCTGGGCGCGCTGTCGGCCGACCGGCCTGGGACGGGGCGGAGCCGCCGTAGTACTCCGAGCCGGGGAGAGCCCGGCACATGGGGAAGGGCGGCAGCGGTTCTGAGAAGGGAAGGAGGCTGCAATGCCGCAAGACGCGCCGCTGAATGGCGGTGCTCGGGACCCGGTCCCGGAAGGGCCGTGGTCGCGGGTAGCGGGGATGCAGGCCAAGCTTCACCGCTGGGCGGCGGCCGATCCTGGCCGCCGGTTCGATGACCTGTTCAACTTCGTGCATGACCCGGCGACGTTGTATGTGGCGTACTGCCGGGTCGAGGGCAACCGGGGCGCGAACACGCCCGGCGTGGACGGCCTGACCGTCCGGCTGGTCGGGGAGCGCATCGGTGTCCAGGAGTTCCTGGATGACCTGCGGGACCAGCTCAAGGCGGGCACGTTCCGGCCGCTGCCGGTACGCCAGCGGCTGATCCCGAAGCCGGGCGGATCGGGGAAGCTGAGGAAACTCGGCATTCCCGCCGTGGCTGACAAGGTGGTCCAGGCCGCGCTGAAGCTCGTGCTGGAACCCATCTTCGAGGCGGACTTCGAGCCCGTCTCCTACGGGTTCCGGCCAGCGCGGCGGGCGCACGACGCGGTCGCCGAGATTCACGTTTTCGGCACCAACCGGTACCGGTGGGTGCTCGACGCGGACATCGAGGCGGCCTTTGACAACGTCTCGCACTCCGCTGCCCTGCAGCGGATGCGGGCCAGGATCAAAGACAAGCGCGTGCTCGCGCTGGTCAAGGCGTTCCTCAAGGCCGGGATCCTCACCGAGACCGGCGACCGCGAGGACACCCATACCGGCACCCCGCAAGGAGGGATCCTGTCCCCGCTGATCTTCAACGTGGCCATGTCGGCGCTCGATGAGCACCTGCACCGGCCATGGAAGCCCGGCGGGTCCATGGAGACCTCCAGCCAGCGTGCCCGGCGCCGCGCCCAGGGCCTGCCGAACTGGCGAATCTGCCGCTACGCGGACGACTTCGTCGTGCTCGTGCACGGTACCAGGGCCGACACCGAGACCCTGCGCGAAGAGATCGCTGACGTGCTCGCACCGCTGGGCCTGCGACTGTCACCAGCCAAGACCCGCATCGTGCACATGAGCGAAGGGTTCGACTTCCTCGGGTTCCGCCTCCAGTGGAAACGCCAGGGAGGAACGAGCAAGTGGCACGTCTACACCTTCATCGCCGGCCGGCCCATCCGGTCGCTGAAGGCCAAGATCCGTGCCCTGACGAACAGGACATCGCAGCAGGACCCCAGGTCCGTGCTGATCCGGCTTAACCAGATCATGCGCGGCTGGGCTAACTTCTTCAAGCACGCGGTATGCAAGCACACCCTGGGCAACCTGGCCCACTTCGCCTGGTGGCGGGTGATCCGGTGGCTCAGGACGCTGCACCGCTGGAGATGGAAGGACGTCCGCCGGGCCTTCACCACCCCCGAGGGGCGGTGGAAGCCCATCACGGCAGACGGGATCGAGCTATTCAACCTCGAAGCCGTACCGGTCACCCGGTACCGCTACCGCGGCAGCAAGATCCCCAGCCCCTGGGTCCTCAACCACGCCTGACGCGGCAGGAACCGTGGAGAGCCCGGTGCCCGGAGACGGGCACGCCGGGTTCGGCGAGCGGCCTGGGGAAACGGGCCAGGAGTAATCCAGGCACCGCGCCCCAGGCCGACTCAACCACCAAAATTCGCGCAAGAGCCCCAAAACCTGCCGCTAAGCACCAGGACGCGTGACACCCGTGACACAGATGATCCCTGGGACACCCGGGAATCCCACGGAGCAGGCGAACGCCACTGGTTCGGTGCTGCTGGATCCGGAGCCGAAATGCGGTCGGCCCCGAGCTGGAAACCCTTACCGATCCCGAATCTGGCCCGCCTACCCTAAGCTCGTGAGCACGTACTCCGAACGTGCGGTCGATCACGCCCTCGCCTGCGCCGCCCGGCGGGTCGCCGCCCACGACGATGAGCGGGCCTTCCTGGTCCACGGTGACGTGCATCAGTGGAACGCGCTGGAGGCGCCCGGCGGCTTCAAGCTGGTCGACCCCGATGGCCGCGAGATGCTCGCCGCCGCCGACCACGTGGCCGACTAACTACCCTTCCTCGAGGATCGCTTTCATCTTCTCTAGGGTGACGCGCATGCCGGTCAGGTTGGTGCGCATCCGCCCGCGCCCGGCCACGCTCCAGTACATGCGGGCCGGCAGCGTGCCGGGCAGCTCGAAGGATTCGGTCACGTCGGTGCCGTCCTGGCGGGGGTCGAGCTGGTACCGCCAGGTGTTGATGATCGTGTCGCCCGGTCCGTTGACCGCGAAGGCGAACTCCCGGCCAACCTCGCTCGCGGTCACCGTGCAGGTCGTCCAGTAGACCGGCCCCCGGCCGTTGCGCCGGACGTGACCGCGGAAGCGCGCTCCGGCCCGCGGTCCGGTCGCGCCGTCCAGCCACCGTGCCTCGAAGGTCTCGGGGCTGAATTCCCCGATGCGGGTTACGTCGCTGACCAGATCCCAGACCTCGGCAGCCGGAGCGGCGAAATGGACGGTCACAGAGCCTTGCATCAAATGAGGATAGGACGGAAGATCTCATCGGCAAAACTAAAAGGCCGTCAATGAGATGGTCCTTTTCGAGGTCCGCGACCGCGAAGCCAATGGCCTTACCTCTGGTCCGGGTCAACGGAATTCATCACCGTTAACTCCTTTTCTGACGGAACGGGCAGTGGCTCGTCTTCCCGCTACGCTCTTATCATGAGCGTGTCCGTGCCCCCCAGGCTGCTTGCCCTGAGCGATCTGCATGTGGCCTACCCGGAGAACCGCGAGATCGTCTCCGAACTCCGCCCGGAGTCGGAGGGGGACTGGCTGCTGCTGGCCGGAGATGTCGGGGAGCTGTCCGGGGATATCGAGTGGGCGCTGGGGACGCTCAGCGAACGGTTCGCCACGGTGGTGTGGACGCCGGGCAACCATGACCTGTGGACGCACCGCGCCGATCCGGTCCGGCTGCGCGGTGAGGAACGGTACCTGTTCCTGGTAGAGATGTGCCGCCGCCTGGGCGTCATCACTCCGGAGGATCCGTATCCGGTGTGGGAAGGACCGGGCGGCGCGGTCACGATCGCGCCGGTGTTCGTGCTGTATGACTACAGCTTCCGGCCGGACGGCGCGCTGACCAAGGAACAGGGCCTGGCTATCGCCTTCCAGACCGGCATCGTCTGCAGCGATGAGGCGCTGCTGCATCCTGATCCCTATCCGAGCCGGGAGGCGTGGTGCTGGGCCCGGGTGGAGGCGACCGAGCGTCGGCTCGCGGCCCGGGATCCGGCGCTCCCGGTCGTGTTCGTGTCGCACTATCCCCTGGTCCGGGAGCCCACCCGGGTGCTGCGGTATCCGCAGTTCGCCCAGTGGTGCGGCACCACCCGCACGCATGACTGGCATGTCCGCTTCAACGCTGCCGCGGTGGTCTACGGTCATCTGCACATTCCCCGGGTGACCTGGCATGACGGGGTCCGGTTCGAAGAGGTCTCGATCGGCTACCCGCGGGAATGGCAACAGCGCGCCCGGCGCCCCGGCGTCCCGCGGCAGATCCTCCCCGCGCCCGCGGCCGAGAGCGCGCCGCGATGATCGGGGACATCCTGCCGCCCGAGGTGGTCGTGGCGAGCGCGCGGCCGCGTCGTGGAGTTCCTAGCCGCTGCCGGTGTCCCGGTTATGACGCCGAGCCCGGAGATGCCGGCCACGACCTAACCCGGGCCAGCTCGCGGTCTGCGAGCAGCCGAACTCCTGGCCCAGTGGACAGTGGGGGATAATCCACCGGGTGGGCGAACAGATCCCTGAACAGGACTACGCGATACGTCAGGCCGCGCTCGCGGCGGGATGGTCGCACCGGCACCGTGACGTGTCCGGTGGCTGGCTGCGGCCGACCGTGTTCGGCGCGGTGGACGGGCTGGTCACCAACGCCTCGCTGATCGCCGGGCTGGGCGGGGGCGGGGTGTCACCGCGCGTCATCATCCTGACCGGCGCGGCCGCGCTGGTGGCCGGCGCGTGCTCGATGGCCACCGGGGAGTACGTCTCGGTGACCAACCAGAATGAGCTGGTCCACGCCGAGGTGGCGACCGAACGCACCATGCACGCCCGCTTTCCGGCCGCTGAGCAGGCCGAGCTCACGGACACCTTCATCGGCTACGGTGCCGACGCGCAGACCGCGGCGAGGATGGCCGCGGCGGTATCGGCGGACCCGGATACCGCGCTGCGCGTGCATACCCGCGAGGAACTCGGCGTCGATCCGTTCGAGCTGCCCTCCCCGCTCTTCGCCGGCATCTCCTCCCTCGTCGCTTTTTCGGCCGGCGCCCTGATCCCGCTGCTGCCCTACCTGGCAGGACTGTCCGTCCTGGGCGCTGCCCTAGGCGTCGCCGCGGTGGCGCTGCTGACCGGCGGCATGGTGGTGGGCCGGCTCACCGGCCGCCCGGTCGTGCGCTCGGGCCTGCGCCAGCTCGTCCTGGGCGGAGTCGCCGTCGCGGTGACGTTCGCGGTGGGCAGCCTGATCGGCGGCGGGCACGTGACCTGAGACTGCGCCGGGACGAAGTGAACGAAAGGCTTTCACGGTCCGTGATCAGTAGTGGGAGATCACCGCACTGTGAAGGGAAAATAAATGCGCACGGGAAAAATTTGGGGCACCAGCGGACTGGCCGCGATGGCCATGCTGGTAGCGGCGTGCGGAAGCTCGGGCAGCACAACGGCCCAGAGCAGCAGCCCGGCCGCCGCGGCCAGCAGCCCGGCCGCTCAGGGGAGCAGCGCGGCGGCATCGGGTCCGGCCTCCTCGGCCGGCGGGACGGTCCTGTCCACCGCCACGGCCGGCGGGACCAAGGTGCTGACCAACGCCAAGGGCTTCGTCGTGTACTGGTTCGTCCCGGACACCTCGACCACCTCGAAATGCACCGGATCCTGCGCGACCTACTGGCCGCCGGTGACGGGCCCCGCGACCGCGGGGGCTGGCGTCACCGGCACCCTGGGCACCATCACCCGGTCGGACGGGACCAAGCAGGCCACCTACGACGGGCATCCGCTTTACACCTACGCCGGGGACACCGCCCCCGGGAAGGCCAAAGGTAACGGGCTCAACGCCTCGGGCGGCCTGTGGTACGAGATGACGGTCTCGGGCGCCACCCCCGCGGCGAACTCATCCGCCAGCACGGGCGGGAACGGCTACTAGTAGCCCGCGCCTGCAGGCACGGGGCGCCCCGCGCCTGCAGGCGCGCGTAGCCCCGTGCCTGCGGGCGCGCGTAGCCCGTGCCTGCGGGCGCGCGTCAGCGCTGGGTGGTCCAGCTGGGCCCGGTCCTGGCCCACGCGGTCTCCCATCCGGCCAGCCGTCGCCGGTCCAGCGCATGACGGGCCAGCGCGTAGGCGATGAGCAGCGCCACCACGGCGATCGCGGTCACCGCGCCGCCCGTGACCAGCGCGTAAATGATTAGGACGGCCTGGCCGGGGGGAGGCCCGGCGGGCTGGCCCGAGCGATTGAGCCAGACCGCCACCCGGGTGCCCGCCGCCGCACCGGAGATGCCCGGTACGGTCGCGGTGGTCAGCACGCCGGATCGCTCGCCGCCTCCGGGGGCGCGCCAGTGCGCCTGCGCCCGCCCGATACGGGGCAGGCTGCCGGCCGGCGGCCCGTGCTGGACGAGCACGGCCACGGCCGGGCGCAGGCGGGCCGCCGCCGCATGCTGTGACAGGTACGTCTGCGTGCCGAGGGTGGCTGCCACGGCCACGGCCACACCGAACACTGCTGCCAGCGCCACCAGGACCGCGCCCTCGAACCGGTCAACAGACCGCCTGAGCGCGTTGCGCCCGGCCAGCATCCGCCTCAGCCGGGCCATCCGGCCTGTGGCTACGCGGGGCATCGTGTCTGATCCGGAGGATGGCATAGCAAAACTCCTGAGGGCACATCGCGACATTGCGGTCGGGCTGATTGATGTGCCGCCGGGGTCGGGGGCGGCGGGTACCGGGCGAGCGTGTCGTGCGTGGCGTCAGGAGCCCGGCTGGCTGTCCATCATAAGGTACCCGCGCCGGAGCTCAGGCCTGGTCCTGACCGCGGATTACGACCACGGGGCAGCGCGCGAAATGCACGCAGTGCTGGCTGACCGAGCCGAGCAGCGCCTCGGTGAATCCGCCATGCCCGCGGCTGCCCACCACCAGCAGCTCGGCGCCGTCCGAGGCGTCGATCAGCACCTGGGCGGCGTTGCCCTCGATAACGTGGCTGCGCACGCGGACGTCGCTGCCCGGGTCAAGGGTGCTGCTGATCGCGTCGGCAAGAACCTTCTCGGTGATTTCCTTGAAGTCATTGTCCTCTCCGGTGCCCACTGGGACATATCCGTAGCTGGCGGCCGCGGCCGGAAAATGCCATGCGGCGACGGCATCGACGGCAGCGCCGGTGAGCCCGGCCTGCCGGATGGCCCAGCGCAAAGCGCTCAGGGACGAATCCGAACCATCCACGCCCGTCACGATCCGAGGCTCCTGGCCGTATTCCTGTGCTGACATATGCTGCTCCTTTTCCGCTCTATCCGCCGTCGCCCGGTTCGCCGCTTTCAACGGCGCCGCCGGACGCTAGCTGCCATCGGCGATTCCGCCGCCCGTTTCGGTTCCGTTAGCCGTTTCGGTTCCGTTAGCCGTGTCGATCGCACGGGCAGCGGCGATTCCGTTGGCTGCGGCGACCGGGGCACGTGTGTTGCCGCCGGGTAGAGGCCCGGCGGCCGCGGCGGCTTTTTCGCGGGCGAGGAAGGAGCCGAGTTCGGCGATGGTGGTCATGAGGGGGGCGGGGAATACGACGGTGGTGTTTTTGTCGACGCCGATTTCGACCAGGCTTTGCAGGTTGCGCAGCTGCAGGGCCAGGGGGTGGGCCATCATGGTGTCGGAGGCCTGGCCGAGGGCGGCGGCGGCCAGGGATTCCCCTTCGGCGTTGATGATCTTGGCGCGTTTTTCCCGTTCGGCTTCGGCTTGCTTGGCCATGGCGCGTTTCATGGTGTCGGGGAGCTGGATGTCCTTGAGTTCGACCAGGGTGACTTCGACGCCCCAGTCGACGGTGGTGACGTCGAGGATCTTGCGGATGTCCAGGTTGATCTTGTCGGTCTCGGACAGGGTCTGGTCCAGGGTGTGCTGGCCGACGACCTTGCGCAGGGTGGTCTGGGCGATCTGGTCGATGGCGGAGTAGACGTTCTCGATCGCGACGACGGATTTGACCGCGTCGACGACGCGGAAGTAGGCGACGGCGGAGACGTCGACGCTGACGTTGTCGCGGGTGATGATGCCCTGGGACTGGATGGGCATGGTGACGATCCGCAGCGAGACGCGGTGCAGGACGTCGAAGAAGGGGATGATGAGGTGGAAGCCGGGTTTGCGGGGGCCGCGGACCCGGCCGAGCCGGAACAGCACGCCTTCCTGGTATTGCTTGATGATCCGCGCGGACAGGGCCGCGCCGATCGCCAGCATGATGATGACGATGACGATGACGATGATCAGGGCTTTCATGACGATCCTTCTGGTATGTCCCAGCGGCCCGGCGTCTCCCAGCGGCGGGTCGCGGGGGTCGCCGGGGTCAGACCGTCGGCCGGCGACTGAAGATAAGCTCCCGTGGTCTTTCGCCGGAGGTCATAGTGCCCTGGCCGAAGCGGTTGCGTAAAACAAAAAATCCGGACCCGCGTGCCGCCGCGAATCTTGCGCGGGTGCAGCTGCCGGGGTCCGGAGCAACAGTTTCGATATTACTACATTTTCCCGGATTCCCTCATTCGCGAATTCCCGGACACTGGTCGGACCAATTTTGCCTCCGCCGCCTGATCCGGCCGGCTCGATGGAACCCTGAGCCGGTTATAAGCGGCCCGATGTTCCATCGAGCCGGCACTGGCCCGGCCCGCAGGGTCCGGCGCCGGCGCGCCCGCGGGGTCAGCGGCGGGTGGTCCATCTGGGCCCGGTCCGGTTCCACGCGGACTCCCACGCGGCCAGCCGTCGCCGGTCGAGGGCCACCCGGCACAGCGCATAGACGACAAGCAGCGCCATCCCGGCGAGCGCCGCCACCATGGCGCCCGCGACCAGCGAGTAAAGGATCATGACGGTCTGGTCGGCTGGCGGCCCGGCCGGCTGACCCGAGCGATCCAGCCATATCGATACCCGGGCACCGGCGGCCGCGCCGGCGATGTCTGGTGCCGTCGCAGTGGTCAGCATGCCGGATTGCTCGCCGCCCCCCGGGACGAACCAGCGTGCCTCGGCCTGTCCGACGCGGCCCATGCTGTCAGCGGACGGGCCGTCCTGAAGCAGGAAGGCCGCAGCCGGGCGCAGGCCGACCGTAGCCGCCCGCTGCACCTGATAGGTGTGAGTGCCGAAAATGCACGCGATGACCACGGCCACACCGAAGGCGACGGACAACGCGACCAGGACCGCGCCCTCGATCCTGTCGACGGGCCGCCTGAGCGCGTTCCGCCCGGTCAGCAGGCGGGCCAGCCGGGACATTCGTTGAGTCGCCCCGCGAGGCTTAACGTTCATGATCACTGCCCGTCGGCTTTCGCTCGGCGGACCGGGGCTGATGCGGAGGACGGCACTAGGGGACTCCTGGAGGGCACATCGCGGTCGGGTGGGCTGATGTGCCGCCGGGGTCCGGAGCGGCGAGTGCCGGGGCGGGCGCCGCGTCGTGAATCGCGTCAGCCACCCGGATGGCTGTTCTCACAACGGTAACCCCTCCAGCGCTTTATGTCAGACGTGGTTCTCGCGGCATGTCAGACGTGTTCTCGCGACCTCGTCTACTACAGTCATGGCCGTGACCTCCGACGCCGGGCGGCTTAAGTCCGGCCAGCTCGGCACGTGGGACCTGACCGTCTCCACGGTGGCGAACATCGGACCGGGGATCGATTTTTACTTCGCCTTCGGGGTGATCGCGGTGACGGCCGGCGTCGCCGCCCCGTTGACGATCGTCGCCGCCGGGATCGCCGTCGTCTTCCTGGCCACGACGGTAGCCGAGTTCACCCGGGCCGAGCCGTCGGCCGGGAGCTTCATCACCTACGTCGAGACGGGTCTCGGACCCAGGGCCGGCGTGGTGACGGCGCTGCTGGTGACCGTCGGCTACACGGTCGCGATGGCCGGCGTGTTCACGATGTCAGGCGGCTTGCTGGCGATGACGCTCGATCACTACACCTCGTTGAACGTGCCCTGGGGGCCGCTGAGCCTGGTGCTGACCGTCGTCGCCATCTGGGTGACCGCCAGGGGCGTCAAGCTCTCCACCTCCGCGGTCGGCGTCGCCCTCGTCGCTCAGCTCGCGGTCATGCTGGCCGTGTGCGTGGCCGCCCTGGTGGACCGGCGCGGCCACCTCTCGACGGCGCCGTTCTCCTGGGCGCATCTCAATGGTGGCCTGACCGGCCTGTCTAGGGGTTTCCCGCTGGCGCTTTACATGTTCATCGGGTGGGAGAACGGGCCGGCGCTGGCGGAAGAGTGCCGCGACCCCAAACGGACGGTACCGAGAGCCCTCTACATCTCGATCGCGATCGGCGCCGTGCTCTTCCTGTTGTTCGCTTACGCAACGGTCACCGGCTTCGATGACAACGTGTTGTCCATCGGGCGGTCCTCGGTGCCGTTCCTCACCGTGGCCGACCATGACCTGGGCGGAGCGGCCGTGCTGGCCTGGGTCGCGGGGATCTTGTCCGTGCTGGCCGCGCTGATGGCTGGTTCGAGTTCCCAGGCGCGCATGCTCTTCGACGGGGGCCGCTCGGGTCTGCTGCCGGCTCGGCTCGGGCGCCTGCGTCAGCCCAGCGAGACACCGGTCAACGCGCTCATCGTCATGGCCGCGGCCGGTCTTGGCATCATCGGCATCTGGTGGATCATCCACCTGATCACCGGACATACCGGATCGATGGATTCCGTCGGCCTCTACGCCGAGTGCTCCACCATGGGCACCATCGTGATCCTGGCCGTCTACCTCCTGACCAACCTGTCCCTTCCCGTGTTCATGTGGCGCCGCCACCGCTCGATGTTCTCCCCGGTCCGCCATGTGGTGGTTCCGGCGCTGGGATCGGCCGTCTTGGTCGTACCGTTCGTCGAGCTGTGCGAGCCCGGCCAGCCCTCGCCCTACAGCACTTTCCCGTTCATCGCCCTCGGACTGGTCGCCGTCGCGGCCGCGATCGCGTGGCTCGTCGTGCACCGCCACCCCGCCGCCGGGTCGAGCGAAGCCGCCCCGGTGCCCGGGCCCTGAGCGGTGACGCCGTGTCCGCACTCCGCGCGCCGGAATCCGAAAACGGGGCCCTCGCTGGCTGCGGAACGCCAGGAATGCCTTATCCGTAAGGAAAAGGGAGTACTATCAAAATATTGCTCCGGACCCCGGCAGCTGCACTCGCGTAATTTCTGCGGATGCGGCGGCAGGTCCGGATTTTTTTTTACTCGTACACGGCACGGTGCCGGCCAGACGCTACGGCCAGAGGATGGTGAGAACTCCCGGGAGAACCCTCTTCTCCCCATCGCGATCTACCCAGCATGACCAACCCCGCGTACATCACCTGGTCACTGACTTAAGGAGTCGGTTATGGGCATCATCGCATGGATCGTTCTCGGCCTGGTCGCAGGCTTGCTCGCCAATATGCTAATCCCCGGCAGAAGATCGCAGGGCCTCATCTTGACCTGCGCGATCGGCATCGTCGGGGCGCTAGCGGGCGGCTGGGTCGCCACCCGCGTGTTCCACGTCCACACCTTGCACGGGTTCTTCAACCTGTCCACCTGGCTCACCGCCATCGCCGGCGCAGCCGTCCTGCTCCTGGTCTTCCACCTGATCAGCGGCCGGTCCAGCAGTTCCAGCCGGTCCAGCCGGTCCCGCCGGTCCGGTCTGTTCGCGCACCGCTGAGCAACGCCAGCAAGATGCGCCCGCAAACGGCACTGACGTGCCGGCCCGCCCAGCTGCGCCGGATCCGGGCCACCCGGAACCGGCGCGGCGGCGGGCGCCACGGTCTACCAGCGTCAGTCAATAACCCAGCTCATCGGAGTACGTCATGATCATCATCATCGGGCTCGTCATCCTGATCGCGGCGGTGATCGCCGGAGTGGCCGGCGTCCTGTCCAATAGCGGCAGCGGGCATCCGCTCACCCACCACTTCGCCGTGTTCGGCTACCACGTGACCGGTTCCACCGGCACGCTCTTCCTATCCGGCATCGTGGTCGGGGCGCTGGGCCTCCTCGGGCTGAGCCTGCTGCTGGCCGGGGCGCGCCGCACCTCCCGCCGCGGCCGTGAGGCCCGCCACGGACTCACGCGGTCCCGCCGCGAGACCGCCGCCGTCAGCCAGGACCGCGACGACCTGCTCGGCCAGCGCGAGACCGCCCGCGCCTACGCCGCCAGCACGCTGGGTAACGACGCGACCGACGCCGGCCGCGGTCCCGGCGTAGCTGCCGACGGCGGCCGGCACAGCAAATGGCACCTGTTCCAGCCCCGATCCGCCGCTACGCAGCCAGCCGGCCCATCCGACCCGTCCGTGCCAGTGGTAAACGGGCATGCCCCCGATGTCCCCGCTGACGCGTCCGTCGCCTCGGAGTAGCCATCCGAATCCCGTTCCTCGCCATATCTAACAGCTGCTAGGAGCTCCGCATGATTATCATCGGCATTCTTCTCCTCATTATCGGCTTCGTCACCGGGATCGCCATTCTCTGGACGATCGGCATCGTCGTCGTCATAATCGGCGTGATCCTGGCGCTCCTCGGCATGGCCGGTCACGCAGTCGGCGGACGCAGACACTACTTCTGATCGCTCGCCGGGATCCCTAATTACGGGAACTCGTCGTGAAAATGCTCATCGCGGGTGCGGGCGGGGGTGGCTCGCCTACCACGCGGCCTTCGTCGCCTGCGTCGCGGCGGCCCTGGTCCGCTGCGGAACCGACCCCGTCCGCCTGGCCGCGGACCGCGCGACGCTCACCCTCATGTGCCGGGCCATCACCGGGGCCTTTGTCGGCCTGCGCGCTGACGGCGTCGCCGGGCCCCCGCGGAACCTCGCCGTCCTGCACAGCCCGCTGCTGCGACGATACGGCCGCCCGGATCGCGGACTCACCCGCGCTGACCGAGCTGCTCGGCCCGGTCGAGCACCAGCCGTAGCGCATCAGGCCACCAGTACATTTCGCGGCGACGGCCACCCATGGCCTCGTCGACCCCGAGGTCGGGCTGAAGGTACTCGAGCCCGCGTTCAGGTAATCAGTTGGCACCGTGACCGGCGCTGCTTGACTTAGCTAGCACTGCTAGATATAGTTAGCATAACGTGTTCGGAGATATTGAATCCGAACCCCACGAAGGAGTACATATGACTAGCACCACCGAGCGCTACAGCGCCGCGGCGAGCCAGGCGACCGGTACCGTAGAGAAGATCGCCGACGTCTGGACGCAGGGCGCACAAACGCTGAGTAGCCACATGCTTCCGGGCCTGCCCAAGATTGACCTGATCCCGGCAGTTGAGCGCTACTTCGAGTTCGTGCAGCGGACCGTAGACATCAGCCGTAACCTCACCATCAAATGGGCGGAGACGGCGGGCTCGCTGTCCGGTGTCGTCCGCGACCAGGCCGAGTCCGTCGGCGGCCTCGTCCGCGACCAGGCCGAGTCGGCCCGCGACTTCGTGCACGAGCAGGCCGACAAGGCCGAGCAGGCCGCCCACCACCAGGCGGAGCAGGCCGAGCAGGCCAAGCAGGAACTGGCCCGCGAGGCTCGCAAGGCCGAGCGCGAGCAGGCCAGGCGCGCCCATGAAAAGGCACGCGAGCGCTACGAGGGCCGGACCAAGGCCGAACTGAGCGACCTGCTGGGTCAGCGCGACCTGCCCAAGACGGGCAACGTCGACGAGCTCGTGGAGCGCCTGGTCGAGGCCGACAGCAAGTAATCACGCTGCCCCGCTCCGCCACACTGAGACGCTGGTACCCGGCAGGATTTGCTGGGTACCGGCATTCAGCATTTCTCCTCTAGGAGGACATCACACGGTGTCGTCGCGCGATGGAGTGCCGGGAGCGGTCTGGTGACCGCGGGCGGTAAACGCGTTGTCGCGGACCTCGCGGATGGTCTGGTCGAGGTATCCGACCGTCGCGGCGATGCGCTCTCTGGCCTCGTCCGCGGGCAGCTCCATGGCCACGTGCAGGCTGAGCCCGACGTGGAAGAGGCTGGTGACGACGGTGTCGAGCAGTTCCAGGCTCCGGCGCGCCTGCTCAGCCGGAGGGACGGCAGCCCCGTTCAGGTCCGGCGGCCCGGCGGCCACGGCCGCTTCCAGGGACGGGTAGATGGAGACCAGCCCGTCAAGACCGCCGAGGCTGGGCATTCGCCAGGTGATCCGGGTGGCGGCCACCAGCCGCAGCTTGGCGCCGCTGATGACGGCCCGCTGGCAGGCGCGGACCACGGCATCCGCCCCCGCGTGATCACACGAGATCGTCGTGCTCATGTCCGCGATCACGGTCTCAGCGCCGCGGCTGATGACCGACAGCAGCTCCTCGCGGATCTGCCCGGCGTTAGCCGCGCCGATATGCTCAGGAAGCGTCACGACCGCCTGCCGGCCCGTCCACCGTACCGGGTAGATGTCCTTAAGCACGGCAGTATGCCCGGGGCTCGCCGCGGGTGACGCAGCTGCTCCGATCGCGAGATGCGCAGTTGAGGGCCGACGCACCATTGAGGCACCTGTGGTCCGATCCGGCCATGATTTGTCGTGCCGCCGAAGTCCGGGGCTACGCGGCTGCCCGCACCTTCGCTCTGGCCTGGTGCAGGACGTTTGCCAAAATTAGTCTTTCCCTCACAATACGCCCCCGCCACGGTCTTGGATACCCGCAGCCGCATTATCGTTTCGACCCGCAGACCGCTCATCTCGCCTCTATTGCGCCGGTGTTCATTCTCCGCACCGCCATATTCAGTTCCGGCTCGCAGCCCAAATAACAGTGACCGCAAATGCCCCGAAAATCGGCTCAGCCTTAAATTCGAAAGATCATGATTCCGAACGGGCCGTGGTGACAGCCCGTCCGGAATCTCATGCCCTCATCCCTGGCCAAGTGACCAGGGTGGACTCAGTTCAGCTCATGATCACTCCGGGAGGACGGCTGAGCTGCCGGGGGTGGCGGCGACCAGGCCATCGTCGGCCGGCTGCTTGGTCCGGGCGTGAGCGGGATGGCCGCTGAGGATCTCGGTCGTCGGCGAGACGCGGCGGGCGTGCATCAGCCCGAGGCCGCTGAGCAGCAGCATGACCGCGGCGGCGATGAACGCGGCGATCGCGGCGATGCCGGCGATCGTGCCCATGGTTCCGAAGGCGTAGGCGTTGAGCAGCAGCCCGCGTAGGGTTTCACCCTTGAATACCGTGGCGACCTGGGCCGCCAGCGCGGCGTTCTTGGGCTGCGCGATGGCCTCTGCCGACAGCTGCGAGTAGGTCTTGCCGCCGCCGATGACCTTGAGGTGGTTGGCGATGAAGTGGTCGGCGTAGACCTCGGCCTGGGCGCCGGTGGTCAGCTGCTGGCCGCCGTACTGCCGCATCGCGGCGAACTCGGGGGCGGCGACGGCCGAGCTGTTCGCCGCTGGGAAGTAAATCTGCTGGGCCGCGAGCTGGGTGTGCACTTCGTTCCCGATGAAGCTGTGGGCCCAGGTGAGCAGGCCGCCTGCGGCGATCAGCGTGACCGCGAGGAACAGGCCTGCGGTAGCCATCAAGATGTCGAAGGTTATTCGTCTCATAGCGGTTCTCCTTGATAAAGCGAGGGTGTTCCGGTCCGGATGCCGTGCCTGACGGCCTGTGCGCCTAGCTCGCGGCGGCTCCGTTCGCCGCGGGTGCGTTCGCCGCGGGTGCGTTCGCCGCGGGTGCGTTCGCCGCGGGTGCGGGCGGCGGGATGCGCTCGGCCAGGGCCGCGAGCCAGCCGGGGACGCTGGCCAGGCCCTGCGATCGGAACAGGCTGGCGGTCCAGCCGCCGCCCAGGGCCGCCGTGGTGCCGGTCAGGCTAGTGAAGATGAGGCCCCGTGATCTTTTGCCGGGGAGCAGCATATTGGCGAGCAATCCCGCGGCCAGGCCGACCGCGATCCAGGCGATAACGCCCATGATTGATTCCTTTTGTGATGCAGGTGGCAGCTAGTGGTGCCGGGGAGATCTCGAGGGGAGAATATTTCTCCCGCGGGTTCGCCGTTCCTTAGGTCTGCGGCATCCTGGCCGGCGCTGCGTCTAACGAAAAAATCCGGGCCCTGCCTGCAGCCGCGACTTTTTACGCGGGTACAGCTGCCGGGGTCCGGAGCAACATTCTTGACGTTACTACACTTTTTCTGTTTTCTCTCATTCGCGAATTTCCGGGTCTGGCGCTGGTCACTTTGCCGCAGCCGGCCGGCGGTCCGTAGCGGACGTCCTGGACGACCGGTTATGACCGTGCCTCACGCCCGCGGGGTGATGGCGTTGCTCCGGGGCGTTCGGCGAGCGTATGGTCGAAGATGTAGCTGTTTATGCCGCTGCTGGCAGTCCGGGCTAGCCCCCCGGGAGCGTCGCTCCAGACCCTGGTGACGTAGTGAATCACCAGGGAAAGGACTGACTGATGAAGACCATGAACACCGTGCCGCCGGGGCCTGAAGCCCCCGAACTGCTCCACCGGATGGATGCGTACTGGCGGGCCGCCAACTATCTATCGGTCGGCCAGCTTTACCTCTACGATAATCCGCTGCTGAAAAAGCCGCTCGAACTGTCGCATGTGAAGCCGCTTGTGGTCGGGCACTGGGGCACGACACCGGGCCAGAATTTCATCTACGTTCACCTGAACCGGGTTATCAAGAAGTATGACCTGGACATGTTCTATGTCGCCGGTCCCGGTCACGGCGGCCCGGCGCTGGTGGGCAATACCTACCTCGAGGGCACCTACAGCGAGATCTACCCGGACATCAGCCAGGATGAAGCCGGGCTCAGGAAGCTCTTTACCCAGTTCTCGTTTCCTGGCGGGATCTCCAGCCACGTCGCGCCGACGACTCCGGGATCGATCCACGAAGGCGGCGAGCTGGGGTACTCGCTCAGTCATGCCTTCGGCGCCGCGTTCGACAATCCTGGCCTGATCGTCGCGTGCGTGATCGGTGACGGCGAGGCCGAGACCGGCCCGCTGGCGACCGCATGGCATTCCAACAAGTTCCTCAACCCAACCCACGATGGGGCCGTGCTGCCGATCTTGCACCTCAACGGCTACAAGATCAGCAACCCCACCGTCCTGGCCCGGATAGAGGATTCCGAGCTTGACCAGTTCCTGCGCGGCTGTGGCTGGGAGCCGATCTTCGTGTCGGGCGACGACCCGGATGAGATGCACCAGCTCATGGCCGCCGCGCTGGACGAGGCCATCGCGGGCATCGGCCGGATCCGGGACCATGCGCGCGGCACCGGCGACGCGAACCCAAGCTCCCCGCCGACCCGGCCGCGCTGGCCGATGATCGTGCTGAAGTCGCCCAAGGGCTGGACGGGCCCGAAGGTCGTCGATGGGCTGCAAGTCGAAGGCACGTTCCGTTCCCACCAGGTGCCGCTGCTGGTCGATCCTGATCATCTTGAGCACGTCGGCCAGCTGGAAAGCTGGATGAAGAGCTACCGGCCGGAAGAGCTGTTCGATGCCGACGGCCGCCTCATCCCGGAGCTGGCCGAGCTAGCGCCCGAGGGGGACCGGCGGATGGGCGCCAATCCGCACGCCAATGGCGGCGTCCTGCTCCGTGACCTGCGCATGCCGGACTTCCGCCGCCACGCCGTGGAGGTGCCGTCGCCCGGCGGCGTGGACGCCCAGGACACGCTCGTGCTCGGTAAGTTCCTGCGCGACGTGGCCGCGCTGAATCAGGCGCAGCGGAATTTCCGGATCTTCGGTCCTGACGAGACGCTCTCGAACATGCTGGGGGCGGTCTTCGAGGTCACCAGCCGTCAGTGGGAGGCCAGGACCCAGCAGGACGATGAATTTCTCGCACCCGATGGGCGGGTGCTGGACTCCATGCTGAGCGAGCACCAGTGCGAAGGCTGGCTGGAGGGCTACCTGCTGACCGGGCGGCACGGCCTGTTCAACTGCTACGAGGCCTTCATCCACATTGTTGACTCGATGTTCAACCAGCACGCCAAGTGGCTCAAAGTCACCGCGCAGCTGCCGTGGCGGCACAAGATCGCGTCGCTGAACTACCTGCTCGCCTCCCACGTCTGGCAGCAGGACCACAACGGCTTCACCCATCAGGATCCCGGGTTCCTCGACCACGTGGTCAACAAGAAAGCCGACATCGTCCGGGTGTACCTGCCGCCCGACGCGAACTGCCTGCTGTCGGTCTTCGATCACTGCCTGCGGAGCAAGCACTACGTCAACGTCGTCGTCGCGGGCAAACGCGCCATGCCTCAGTGGCTGACCATGGACGCGGCCGTCGTGCACTGCACCGAGGGGATCGGCATCTGGCCCTGGGCCGGCAACGACCAGGGCGCCGAGCCCGACGTCGTGATGGCCTGCTGCGGGGACACGCCCACCCTGGAGGTGCTGGCCGCCGTCTCCATCCTCCGCGAGCATCTGCCCGACCTGAAGATCCGCGTCGTCAACGTCGTCGACCTGATGAAACTTCAGTCAAGCAGCGAACACCCGCACGGGCTGACCGACACCGATTACGACTCGCTCTTCACCAAGGACAAGCACATCATCTTCGGCTTCCACGGGTACCCGTGGCTGATCCACCGGCTGACCTACCGCCGCGCGAACCGCAACCTGCACGTCCGCGGCTACAACGAAGAGGGCACCATCACCACGGCTTTCGACATGAGGGTGCAGAACCGCCTGGACCGCTTCGACCTCGTCCAGGACGTGATCGACCGGCTCCCGCAGCTCGGCTCCACGGGCGCCTACCTCAAGCAGCTGATGCAGGACAAGCTCGTCGAGCATGGCCAGTACATCGCCAAACATGGCCAGGACATGCCGGAAATCGTCAACTGGACGTGGGGTGACCCCACATGATCGCCCCGGCGGTTGCCTTCACCGCGCCACCGCAGGAAAGGAGCATGTCATGACCGTGACCCTGGACCCGATGAGCACGGACGGCCCGGCGACGGCCGCGAGCTCCGGTCAGGCCGCCGCTGGTGGTTCTGGCGGCCTGGTGCTGGTTCTTAACTCGGGCAGTTCGTCGGTCAAGTTCGCGCTTTTGCTCCCCGGCAGTGGCGAGCGTCTCATGGGCGGGATCGGCGAGCGGCTCGGTACGCCGGAGGCGGTGCTGCGGGTCCAGTGGTTTCCGGCGGCAGCGGTCACCGAACAGCTGCCCGGAGCCAGTCACCAGGCTGTGGTGGCCCGGGTGCTGGCTCACTTGGCCGAGGCCGGGTATTCCGGCGCTGGTTTGCTCGGGGCCGGGCACCGGGTGGTGCACGGCGGAGAGCGGTTCACCTCTTCGATCCGGGTGGACGACGCCGTCCTGGCCGCGGTGCGCTCATTTAGTCACCTGGCGCCGCTCCACAACCCGGCTAACCTGGCCGGTATCGAAGCGGTGCGTGCTCTCCTGCCCGACTTGCCGCAAGTCGTCGTGTTCGATACCGCGTTCCACCAGACGATGCCGCCGCACGCTTTCCGCTACGCGGTTCCGGAAAAGTGGTACACCGACCACGGGGTGCGGCGTTACGGATTCCACGGCATCAGTCACCGTTTCGTCAGTGAGCAGGCCGCCGCCATGCTGGGCCGGGCACCCGGCGGGCTCCGGCTGGTCACCGCGCACCTGGGCAACGGGTGCAGCGCGACTGCGGTGCGCGACGGCGTGTCGGTGGATACGACCATGGGGCTCACCCCGCTGGACGGGCTCGTGATGGGGACCCGCTCCGGCGATGTCGATCCGGGCCTGCTCAGCTACCTGGCCGGCCGGACCGGCGCAGGTGTCGACGAGCTCACCCGGGCGCTGAACGTGGACAGCGGGCTCGAGGGGCTGTCCGGCGTGGGCAATGACATGCGCACCGTCGAAGCCGCGGCCGCGGGCGGAAACGAGCGGGCCCAGCTCGCCCTCGAGGTTTTCGTGCACCGGCTGGCCAAGGCGATCGCCGGTCTTGTGGTCGGGCTTGAACGGCTCGACGCGCTGGTCTTCACCGGCGGCATCGGGGAAAAGAGCGCCGTCGTCCGTAGCCTGGTGCTCGGTCGGCTGGGTTTCCTCGGCCTGGCTGAGGACGTCCCGGCCAATGCCGGCCATGGCCGGCGAACCGGGGGGCGGATCAGCGTGGTTACCGGGTCCAGCCCGGTCCTGGCGCTCGTCGTGCCGACGGACGAGGAGCTAATGATCGCCCGCGACACCGCCGGCGTCATCGCCGCCGACCCGCACCGCCGGCCGTCAGGAATGATCTCATGACCCGGACCTTGCTGGTCGTGCCCACCGCGGCTGGCGCCAGCCTGGCCAGGACCTGCCTCGGCCTGGTGCGGGCCCTCGACCGGCGGGGCGTGCACGTCGCCTTCGTCAAGCCGGTGGCCCAGCCCCGGGCCGACGGCGGCCCCGACCGCTCGATCGCGCTGGCCGCGGTGACCACTGCGCTGCGTCCTCCGGATCCGCTGTCCACCGCCGACCTGGAGCAGCAGCTCGGATCGGGCGGACTCGACGCCGTACTCGAGAAGATCGTCGCGGCCTGGCAGCCGGTGCATGACCGCTCCGATGTCGTCGTCGTAGAGGGACTCAGCCCGGGCCCGGCCAAGCTGTACGCCAGCGGGCTCAACCAGGCGCTCGCCAAAGCGGTCGACGCCGACGTCTTGCTGGTCGCCGGCTGGCCGGCGGCAGACGCGGCGGTCGGCGAGGTCCGGGCCGACGGCACGGCGGAGCTAGGCTCGGCCGGGGACGCCGTGAAGTACCTGGCCGAGTCGTTCGCCATCACGGCCAGCGGGTACTGGTCGGGTGAGCACGCACGCGTGATCGGCTGCGTGGTCAACGGCGTGCCGGCCGGGGATCCGTCGGCGGCCGCGCAGCTGGGCGAGACGCTGGCCCAAGGCGGGCTCCGCCTCATCGCCGCGGTGCCGCACCGTCCCGAGCTGACCTGGTTGCGGATTCGCGACCTGGTCCGCGAGCTGGGCCCGCGGGTGCTCAGCGAGGGTGAGGCGTCCCGGCGTATCAAAGACGTGGCGGTGTTCGCCCAGGGCGTCCCTGGCGGCCTTCACATGCTCACCGAGGGCCGGCTCGTCGTGGTGCCAGGAGACCGCCACGACGTGGTCATGGCGGCCAGCCTCGCCGCGCTCAGCGGGACCCGGCTGGCCGCCCTGCTGCTGACCGCTGGGACCGAGCCGGATCCACAGGTATGGGCGCTCACCCGGGCTGCATGCGCGACCGGGCTGCCCGTCCTTGTGGTCGACGACAACAGTTACGAGACCGCGACCCGGGTTCATGACCTCGACCCGGGATTGCCGATCGACGACCTGGAACGGATCAAGGGGGTAGTAGACAATATCGCCGATGCGCTGGACACGGTCTGGCTGGAGTCGCTGCGCAGCTCCTCCCGGTCTCGCCGGCTCAGCCCCGCTGCCTTCCGCTTCCACCTGGTCGAGCTCGCCCGCGCCGCCGGCGCGTGCGTGGTCCTGCCCGAAGGCACCGAGCCTCGCATCGTGCAGGCCGCGGTCGCGTGCGCCGAGCGAGGCATCGCCCGCTGCGTGCTGCTTGGACCGCCGGACCGGGTCACCGGGCTGGCCCGCAGCCTCGGGCTGCGACTGCCCGACGGCGTCACCGTGGTCGACCCCCGGGTCGCCGCCGGGCGCTACGTCGCCCCGCTGGCCCAGCTGCGGCGGCACAAAGGCTGGACCGAGGAGATCGCACGCGATCACCTCACCGACCCCATCATGGTCGGCACCATGATGCTCAAGCAGGGCGAGGTCGACGGCCTGGTCGCGGGCGCGGTCCACACCACCGCGGCCACGGTTCGCCCGGCGCTGCAGATCCTGGGCACCAGGCCAGGCAGCCGGCTGGTGTCGTCGGTGTTCTTCATGTGCCTGCCCGACGAGGTCGTCGTCTACGGCGATTGCGCCATTAACCCCAGGCCCGACGCCGAGGAACTGGCCGACATCGCCATTGCCAGCGCGGCCTCGGCCCGGGCCTTTGGCATCGAGCCCCGGGTGGCGATGATCAGCTTCAGCACCGGCACCTCAGCTACCGGCAGCGACGTCGACAAGGTCGCCGAGGCGACCCGGATCGTGCGTGAACGCGAACCCGGTCTGGCCGTCGACGGCCCGTTGCAGTACGACGCGGCCGCCATCGCTTCGGTGGCGCAGAACAAGAGGCCAGACAGCGCCGTGGCCGGGCGCGCCAGCGTCTTCATCTTCCCAGACCTCGGCGCCGGCAACACCACCTACAAGGCGGTGCAGCGCAGCGCGCAGGTACTGAGCATCGGCCCGATGCTCCAGGGCCTCGCCAAGCCGGTGAACGACCTCAGCCGTGGTGCCCTGGTGGACGACATCGTCTACACCGTGGCGCTCACCGCGATCCAGTCACGCGCCGGATAGCGGTTTCGCCTGCGGCCAGCCGCGATTGCTTGATATATTTAGCAAGTGCTCACTATACGCATCGGTCTCATGGTCGGAGAGCGCCGTGGACTTCCCGGCGTCTTCACCGATAGCAAGGCAGGCTCGCCGACCTGCCGCCAGGAGCCGATGTGAGCAGGACCCGGTACGCCCGCAGCGGTGACTTGCGGATCGCCTACGAGTTGCGCGGAACTATGCACCGGCGGCGGCCGTGGCTGGTCCTGATCCAGGGGATGGGTTTCGGCCGTTCCGGGTGGGATCCGGTGCTGCCGAAACTGGGGCGCCACTTCCGGCTTGTGCTGGTGGACAACCGGGGGTTTGGGCGCAGTGACCGGCCGGCCGGCTTGTTTGGCGTAGCCGCCATGGCCGGCGATATCGTCGCCGTGCTCGATGCCGCTGGCATCCGCAGGGCCCACGTGATGGGGGCCAGCCTGGGCGGGATGGTGGCCCAGGAGCTGGCGATTACCTACCCCGAGCGGGTCGACGGTCTCGTCCTTGCCTGCACGGCACCTGGCTGGCCCTTCGCCTACCCCATGCCCTATGCCGCCGTGCGGCTGATCGTGCTAACCGCCGTCATCAAGGCCGAGGTGGCACGGCGCCGCCACACGGAGAATGCCCTGTCTGCGCGGACCGTCCAGCATCATCCAGAACTCGTCGATCGCCTTCTCGAGCTGCAGGACTCCCAGCCGGCGGACCCGCGAGCCCTGGCGGCCCAGGCTGCCGCGGGAGCGCTGTACGCCGGGCGATTGAGGCAAGCGCGCATTGGCGCGCGCACGCTGGTCCTGCATGGCGACGCGGATACGGTGGTCGACCCGCGCAACGGAAGGCTGCTCGCGGACCGGATCCCGGACGCTCGGCTCGTGACCTTCCCTGAGCTGGGCCATCTGCTTTTCTGGGAGGATCCGGACCTCTTCGCCGCTGCAGTGTCATCATTCCTGCTGGCCGGACGCGGAGGCCAGGAAGTACCCGCCCGGCACCGTGTCCGGCACCGTGTCCGGCACGGCGGTTGGTGCCGGACCGGGACCCGAGCGGCCGTTAGCGGGACCGGCCCGGCAACACCATAACCGCCGTTCGCCGTTTTAGTTGGCTGCACCCGGCAAGATGCAGGCGGGGGAAACGGTGACGAAGTGAAGGTTGTCCCCGGCTGGCAGGGAGAAGTCTTCGGGTTCGCCTGTGGCGACATCGAGCAGGAACTGTTCCTGGTGCCAGGCCTCGTCCAGGCGCTTGTCGATGTAGAACGGGCATCCGTCGATCTCGCCGAGCAGGATGTCGATGTCGCCGATGAGAAACTCTCCGACGGGAAAGCACATGGGCGTGCTGCCTGCGCAGCAGCCGCCGGATTGAATGAACATCACCGGGCCGCCCCCGGCGGCGCGGAGGAGACGGATCGCCTCGCGCGCGGCCGGGGTCGCGATGATGCGGGCCAGCATAATCGGCTCTGGCATCACGGCGTCCTAGAACAGCCCAAGCGGTTTGGTGCTGTAGCTGACGAGCAGGTTCTTCGTCTGGCTGTAGTGATCCAGCATCATGCGGTGGTTCTCGCGGCCGACGCCCGAGATCTTGTAGCCACCGAACGCGGCACCTGCCGGGTACTGGTGGTAGCAGTTCGTCCAGACGCGGCCGGCCTTGATGCCGCGGCCCATCTTGTAGGCCCGGGTGCCGTCCCGGGTCCAGACGCCGGCGCCCAGCCCGTAGAGGGTGTCATTCGCGATCGCCAGGGCGTCCGCGTCGTCGGTGAACGTGGTGACCGCCAGCACGGGGCCGAAGATCTCCTCCTGGAACACCCGCATCTTGTTGTCGCCCTTCAGCACCGTCGGCTGGTAGTAATAGCCGTCCGCGAATTCCGCCCCGTCCACGCTGGCGCGCTGGCCGCCGATGAGCACTTCGGCGCCCTCGTTGCGGCCGATGTCGACGTAGGAGGAGATTTTCTCGATCTGCTGCGCTGAGACCTGCGGGCCGAGCTGGGTGTCGGTGTCCAGCGGATTGCCCTGCCTGATGCTGGCGATGCGTGCCAGGCAGCGGGCCATGAACTCGTCGTAGATATCGGCCTGGATCAGCGCCCGTGACGGGCAGGTGCACACTTCGCCCTTGTTGAACGCGTACAGCACCAGACCCTCGACCGCCTTGTCCAGGAAGTCGTCGTCATGAGCCATCACGTCGTTGAAGAAGATGTTCGGCGACTTGCCGCCCAACTCGACGGTGGACGGGATCAGGTTCTGCGCCGCGTACTGCATGATCAGCCGGCCGGTCACCGTCTCACCGGTAAAGGACACCTTCGCGATACGCGGGTTCGCCGCCAGCGCCTTGCCGATCTCCGCACCGGGACCGGTCACGACGTTGATCACGCCCGGCGGCAGCACGTCCTCGATCGTCTCCATCAGTTTCAGGATCGACCAGGGCGTCGGCGAGGCAGGCTTGATCACCGAACAGTTGCCCGCCGCCAGCGCCGGCGCGAGCTTCCACGCCGCCATCAGCAGCGGGAAGTTGAACGGGATGATCTGACCGACCACGCCCAGCGGCTCCCGGAAGTGATAGGCGATCAGGTCCTTCTCGATCTCAGTCGAGCGCCCCTCCTCGGCCCGCGCCGCGGCGGCGAAGTACCGGAAGTGATCGACCATCAGGGGAATGTCGGCCGCCAGCGTCTCGCGGACCGGCTTGCCGTTCTCCCAGCTCTCCGCGACCGCCAGCATTTCCTGGTTGTTCTCGATGGCATCGGCGATCGCGTTGAGCACCTTCGCTCGCTCGGTGGCCGACGCCTCGCCCCAGCCGTCCTTCGCCGCGTGGGCAGCGTCCAGCGCGAGCTCGACGTCCTCCGGTGTGGAGTGGGCCACCTCGGTGATCGGACCGGCGGTGGCCGGGGCCACGTCCACGCGGTACTTGCCGTGCGTGGGCGCCAACCACTTGCCGCCGATGAAATTCTCGTACCTCGGCTCGACGGAGACGATGCTGCCGGGCAGGCCGGGCGGGACGTATTTCATGTCATGAGCTCCTTCAGGGATCGGTGACGACCGGCAAGCCAAGCCGCCGCTACGGGACCGAACAGGCAGCTGATTCCCGGTGTCTGCTCACTAAGCTATATGGGAAACGAGAAACTAGCAATATTTTTCTAGAAAAATGTGTCCTATGAAGAACGGAGGGGCTGGAGTTTCTCACCAGCCGCGCATCGCTGACCGCAGCGCCCCCGTCATTTGCTTGACAAACCAATCATCTGCGCGGCGAACCAGGCGTGGTTCGCCGCGCGATCGTCTGCCCGGGATATGTAACGATAGAGACGTTCGGTGTCCGCCGGCGAAATGATCCCACCCGGGCTGTATCCCGCGCCGTCGGCGCGAATCGGGAAGGAACGGGCGAGGTCATGGGCGTCGATCAGGGTTCCGGGGTGCGGGTGCTTGAGGATCCGCTGACGAACAAGGGCACCGCGTTTTCCGAGGCGGAACGCTCCGGGCTGGGCTTGCGCGGCCTGCTGCCGGCCGTGGTGGAGACGCTGGAGCAGCAGGTGCGGCGCAGGTACCAGGCGTACCAGGAGCAGCCCACCGACCTCGCCAGGCACATTAACCTGCGCGCGCTGCAGGACACCAACGAGACGCTGTTCTACCGGCTGGTGTCCGACCACATCGAGGAGATGCTGCCGGTCCTCTACACCCCGACGGTCGGGCTGGCCTGCCAGCGTTTCAGCGAGATCTACCGCCGTCCGCGCGGCCTTTTCATTGCCTATCCCGACCGCGACCGCGTCAGGGAGATCCTGCGTAACCGGCCCCGGCGGGAGGTCGACGTCATCGTCGTCACCGACGGGCAACGGGTTCTGGGCCTGGGTGACCAGGGCATCGGCGGCATGGGCATCCCGATCGGCAAGCTTTCGTTGTACGCGGCGCTTGGCGGCATCGACCCGGCGCGTACCCTGCCGGTCCTCCTGGACGTCGGCACCGACAACGCCGAGCTCCTGGACGACCCCATGTACCTCGGCTGGCGGCACCGCCGGCTGGCCGACGCCGACTACGACGATTTCGTCGACAGGTTCGTCCAGGCCGTCCGCGCCGAACTGCCCGGTGTGCTGCTGCAATGGGAGGATTTTGCCACCCCGCACGCGCTGCCGATCCTGGAGCGCTACCGCGACCAGCTGCTCAGCTTCAACGATGACATCCAGGGCACGGCGGCCGTGGTCCTGGCCGCGCTGTCCGCGGGGGCAGCGGCCACCGGGTCGCGGCTGCGCGACCAGACCGTGCTGATGCTGGGCGCCGGGTCGGCCGGGATCGGAGTCTGCGAGCAGGTCGTGCAGGCGATGGCGGCCGACGGCCTGTCCG
>Ga0302178_10000603_pt1 | contig 32041 bp, 34 predicted proteins | sample I_Palsa_E1_3_FD_198790 | JGI IMG/M metagenome (GOLD analysis project Ga0302178, IMG submission 198790) | Peat permafrost microbial communities from Stordalen Mire near Abisko, Sweden - I_Palsa_E1_3 | ecosystem: Environmental > Terrestrial > Soil > Palsa > Peat permafrost | place: Sweden... | reverse complement strand
GATCCGTGGCGGGCTGCTCGCGACCCGGATCCTCACGCTGGCCTGCCTGGCCGTGAGCGCGCTGATGGTCGTCGCGCACCTGGCGGCGATCGTCGGGTCGAGGCGGCTCCGGTGAAAGCCGAGCCGATTCCGGTGATGTCGAGGCGGTCCCGGTGGAAGTCGAGGCGATTCCGGTGAAGCTGTCCTGCGTCATCCTGACGATGGGCAATCGCCCGGCCGAGCTCGACCGGGCGATTGCGAGCACGGCCGGGCTGCGCCGCGCTGGCGGTGACCTTGTCGTGGTCGGCAACGGCGCGGACGTGCCGCCGGTCCCGGACGGCATCACCACCATCCGGCTGCCGGAGAACGTGGGCGTGGCCGCGGGCCGCAACACCGGCGTGGATGCCTGCACCGGCGACGTCGTGCTCTTCCTTGACGACGATGGCTGGTATCCCGATGCGGGCCTGGGGGAGTACATCGCCGGGCGTTTCGCCGCCGATCCGATGCTCGCCGTGGTCTCGTTCCGCGTCGTTGACCCGGCCGGCGGCCCAGGGGCGCGGTGGCACGTGCCGCGGCTACGGGCCGGTGACCCGGAGCGGTCGTCGGCAGTGACGACGTTCGCCGGCGGCGCGTGCGCGATCCGGCGGTCGGCCTACCTGGAAGCAGGCGGGCTGCCCGCGCGGTTCTTCTACGCGCACGAGGAGACTGACCTGGCCTGGCGGCTGATGGACCGTGGCTACCGGCTCGAGTACGACGCCGCGGCCCGGATGTGCCATCACGCGATGCCGAACGCGCGGCATGCGGACTTCCACCGCCTGGACGGGCGGAACCGGGTGCTCCTTGCCCGCAGGAACCTGCCCTGGCCGCTGGCTGGCGCCTACCTGCTGGACTGGTTTGCGATGACCCTCATCCGGGTGAGGTCGGCTAGCGGCGTACGGGCCTGGCTGTCCGGGTTCGCCGCGGGCTGGCGGGATGATCCGGGCCAGCGCCGCCCGATCTCGGTGCGGACGGCGTGGCGGATGACCCGCGCCGGGCGACCGCCGGTGATCTGAGCCCTGCCATGATTTGCGTCTTGGCCGAGCAGAATTGGGCCAAGCCAGGCATGATGTGATAAGCCGGGCGGGCCGGGCAAGCCTGGCCGGGCAGTGCCAGCCAGGCGACACCAGCCGGGCGGGCCGCCCGGCAGGAGCTAGAATCTGTCCGGTGGAGGATCGTCAATGGCCATGCTCTCGCTGAGGGTTGCCCTAGCGGAGCGTAACCTGCCTGGCCGGTGGGCCCGGTGGGTGACTCCTGTGACGGTCCCGCGGCGGTGGTGTGCCGCCGTTTTCGCCGCGTGCGCGATCTTCGCGACCGGAGTCGCCTTGTTCAGCAGCAACGGCCTGCACCGGCGCTGGGGCGTGATCGCTGCCTGCGCCTACCTTGCGGCCGCCGTCGCGGTGCTGGCCTGGCGGTCACATGGCGTCGACCTTGCCCTGCTGCTGAGCGTCGGCGGCGCCCTTGTCGCGCCGCTGTTCTGGAACGCCGCCACGGGCAGGCGCCAGCCCGAGGTGACTGTCATCCAGCGGTCGGCTGGCCAGCTCGTTCACCACCACTCGCCCTATCAGAGCGCTGCGGCGCTCGCCGCGATCCACAACCCGAACGCCTACAACCCCTATTTGCCCGTGATGTCGCTGTTCGGGGTGCCGCGCGCACTGTTCGGCCCCGGGATGGCGACCGACCCCAGGGTCTGGTTCGGCCTGGCGTTCCTGATCTTCTTCGGCCTCGCGCTAGCGGCGGCCGGCGCACGGCATGTCGTGCGCTGGACGTTGTTCGTCGCGGCGTCGCCGGTGATCGCATTCGAGCTCGCCGTCGGCGGCACCGACGTGCCCATCCTGGCCCTCATGTGCCTCGGCCTTGCGCTGTTGTGGCGGCGCCCCCGGTACATCCTCGCCGGGCTCGCCATCGGCGTCGCCGCCGCGGCGAAGGCGACTGCCTGGCCTACGGTGGTAGTCGCTGCCGTGCTGATCGGCGTCCGGGATGGCAGAGGGCCGATGCTGCGTTTCCTGGGCGTCACCATCGCCGCATGCGCGGCGCTCATCGGCCCGGTGGCCATTCTCTGGCCTTCGGCCCTGGTCGCCAACACGATCATGTTCCCGCTTGGCCTGGCCGACATCAAGTCGGCTGCTGCCAGCCCGCTGCCTGGTCATGCGATCGCCCAGACCGGTCATGCCGGCCATGTGATCGCCATTGCGCTGCTCGTGCTTGCCGGAGTGGCCATCGCCGTGTCCATGGTGGTGCGCCCGCCGCGTGATGTCCCGTCCGCAACCTGGCGGCTTGTCATCGGCCTCACGCTGATGTTCCTGCTGGCACCCGCTACCCGGTTCGGCTACTTCATCTATCCGGGTGCGCTGGTTATCTGGCTGGAGGTGTCGCTGCTGGCCGAGCGCCAGTCCGGGGCGGGATCGGCCGAGCCCGAGGGCGCAGAACCGGCAGGGCGCGTGATGGCAGGATCCGGTGCGCGGCCTGGGCCAGGTCCGATGAGCGGCCTGGGCTAGCAGCAGCTGCCGGGCGCCAGGCCTGTGCCGGTCAGGGCACGGTGGGGCTATTCGCCCCGTAGAACGCGCTGGTGTCGCTGTGGCAGCTTGCGGCCCCCGTGATGCCGCCGTTGCTCTTAGTGAGACGGTCAATCCCGGGCTCGTGGTGCTTGGCCGAGGTTGACGGCGATGCGAGCAGGCCCTGGTAGCTGGAGCCGATGACCAGCTCGATCGTGCCCGGGGTCAGGCTGGAGTCCAGCTGGACGGTTACATCGCTGAGCTGTGCCTTCAGCGTCTTGACCGCTGGCATGTCGGCGGCGCTCGCGTACTCGATCACTGAGCTGACGTGATCGAACGGGGGATCGTCGCCTGTGCCGACCACATGGAAGCCGCGGCTGGTCAGCGCGGTTGCCGCCGTGCCAGCGATGTTAAGCACGCCGGACCCGTTCAGCACCTGCACGTTGACCTTGGACGGGCTGGCATCAAGGACGGGAGTCGTCTTGGTGCCGGTGGTCGTCTTCGCCTTCGGCAGGGTCCTGTCATGTGCGATCGCGTCGAACAGCGTGGTCGACGCTGGCTGCTTGAATTGAACCTCTGCGAGAGGATCACCCACGTAGGGAACAGTCGGTACCTCGATGAAGTGCACCGACTTCAACGACACGGCCTTCATGCTGTCGGCGATCTGCAGCAGGGTAGACGGGTACATGTCCGTTGTCATCGCATCGGCGACGTCCTTGACGACCGAGAAAATCCTGGTCGGGTTGCCCAGCAGGTCGGAGCGCTCGATCCCCTGCAGCAGCGAGGCCATCAGGAACTGGTCGCGCTGGATCCGCTGCAGGTCGGAGCCCTCCCCGACGTCCTCGCGGGTGCGCCAGAAGGCCAGTGCCTGGTTGCCCATGACGTGGTGCTCGCCGGCCGACAGGTGAAGCCCTGAATTCGCGTTGTCAATCGCGATGGGCAGGCAGACATTCACGCCGCCGATGTCGTTGATGACGTGAATGAAGCCGGTGAAGTTGAGTTCGACGAAATGGTCGATGCGGATGCCGGTCTGCTGCTCGATGGTCTTCCACAGGCAGGCCGGGCCGCCATCGGCGAAGGTGGCGTTGATCCGCTCCATCGCGCCGAGGTCTTCCACCTGGCCCGGGACACCCTTCCCATGGGCCGCGCAGCCATAGGTGGGCACCATGGAATCGCGCGGGAAGCTGAGCACGGTGGCGCGATGCCGGCCGGGGGAGATGTGCAGCACGATCACCGTGTCCGAGCGCTGGCCGCCGTCCACCAGGCTCGCGCCGAACCTCCTGTTCGCGCCGGCCCGGCTGTCCGAGCCGATCAGCAGGATGTTCAGCGCATTGGTGTACTTCGGCGGCCGCTTCCCGAGGTCGGTGATAGCGACGTGATGAATGCTGTCGACCACATTCCGGTATTCCAGGTAGAAGCCGAGCGAAGCAATAACGAGCACGGCAGTCAGGCCGATTGACACCCACGCTGCGATGCGGCGCCCGAGACGGGCACGGGATCCGCTGCGCGGGCTGCGGCGTGCTGCTGGCCCCCCCGCGGCTGATGCCCCCGCGGCGTCCACATCGTCGTAGTGGCTCATCGCTCCTCCGGCATCGATCTTAGCCGTCCGGCGCACTCAACCTGCCGCCAACCGTTCAGGCAATGTTATGCGTAGCAACCGGGAGGAATCGCCGACTTTGCCGATGACAGTGGCCTCCGTACGGCCCGGTGCCGCGGCATCTGCGGCCAGGCCCCATCTACAGTGGGTCCGTGCGCTCTGGAGACAGTCCGGCCGGCAGTTCCGCCGCTGCCGAAAGCGCCGCGACGGGGGACAGCGCCGCGACGGATGACATCGCCGCGGCAGGTCAGGCTGGCAAGACCACGGAGCAGCCCGGGGCCGGCAAAGATGCGGGAAAGCCGACCGCGAACGGCCATGAATCAGTCGTCAAGGCGAAGCGTGAATCAGCCGTCAAGGCGAAGCGCGAGTCAGCCGTGAAGGCGAAGCGCGAGTCAGCAGGCAAGGTAAAGGAGGCCGGTTCCGGCACCGCGGTCACCGGCCACCGTCCCGGCCGTCTCGGCCGGGTGGCCGCCGGCCTGCGTCCGCCGGCCGCTGGCAGCGCGTTTGCCCAGCTCACGGTGCTGCCTGCGATTCTGGTGATGGCGTGGCTCCTGCCGGGACTGCCGCTGCTGCTGGCCGGCTCGTTCGTGCCAGCGGCTATGCTGCTGATCTCCGCTCCGCTGGCGGTGGCACTGGTTGTCTACGGCCTGCGCCGGGTCCCTGGCCGCTGGCCGCTTGCGCTGCCGGCGGCGCGAGCCGAGCGCGGCTGGAGAGCATGGTGGGGCCTGGCCGGAACGATCGTGGTGGCCGCCGGCTTCGGTGCCTGGCAACTGCTCGTCAATTCGGAGTCGGTCATCGTCAGCCGCGATCCCGGGGTGTACCTGCAGTCCGGGTACTGGATCGCGCAGCACGGCACGCTGACGATCCCGCAATCGCTGGCCGCCTTCGGCGGCGCGCATCCTGGATTTTCCTTTTCCAGCATCGGCTTCTTCCCGCACGGAACTGCGGTGGTGCCGTCGGGCCTGCCCGGCCTGCCCATGCTGATCGCCGGGGGATTCTGGATTCACGGCCTGCCAGCCGCCGCGGCGATCAGCCCGATCCTCGGGGCGCTGGCCATCCTCGCGTTCGGCGGGCTGGCAGGCCGGCTCGCCGGCCCGCAATGGGCCCCGGCAGCAGCGCTCGTGCTCGGATTCACCCTGCCCGAGCAGTACACGAGCAGGTCCGCGTTCAGCGAGACGCTGATGCAGCTACTGCTGATCGGCGGGCTCTGCCTGCTCATTGATTCGTTCACCCTGGAGAGCACGGGCGAGGACACCGGGGCGGTGGCGATGCCACGGGGCTGGCCGCGCTGGCTTACGCCGGGCCGCGCGCTGGCGGCCCTGGCCGGGCTGGCGCTCGGGCTGAGCGTCCTCGCGCGGGCGGACGCGCTGCTGTACCTGCTTCCGGTGATTCCGCTCGCCGGCGTGCTGCTAGCTGGGCACCGGCGCCAGGCCCCTCCGTTCATCCTGGGTCTTGCTGTCGGTATCGGCTATGGCCTTGCCGGTGGCTACCTGGGATCGCGGCCGTATATGGATACCCTGGCCCGGCCGCTGCGGCTGGCCGGATTGGCCGCTGCAGGGCTGGCCGTGCTCACCGCGGCCGCGGTCCTGCTCGTGCGCTGGGGGCGGCTGCGCCACCGGCTGCGGAAGGTGGCCGGCCTGCGGTCGCTGCGGTGGCTGCCCGGGGCCGGCGGCGTGGCTGGCGCCGCGGCCCTGATCGGCTTCGCGGTCCGCCCGTACGTGCAGACCGTGCGCGCGCACACGAATCCGGCGGCGGCCGCTTTCGTCGCCCGGCTGCAGCGACTGGAGCACCTGCCGGTCGATCCGACCAGGCAGTACGCCGAGGACACCCTGTACTGGGTCATCTGGTATGTCGGCACGCCCGCGGTCCTGCTCGGCGGGCTCGGCCTGGCCCTGCTCCTGCGCCGGACCTTGCGTGCATTGCTGAGCTGGCAGGACGTGACCAGGACGGCGCGCAACTGGGCGTTCCCGCTGGTGATCATCGGCTGGGGCGCGGCGGCCGTGCTGTGGCGCCCTGGCACCGTGCCTGATCAGCCGTGGGCGAGCCGCCGGCTGGTGCCGCTGGTCCTGCCCGGCCTGGTCCTGGGTGCTATCTGGGCGTCGGCGTGGCTGGTCGGCCGGGCCAGGGAGCGCGGTGCCGGGACCGCGGCCTGGTCTTTTGTCGGAGCGTGCTGCGTGGCGGCGCTGCTAGTCCCCACCGCGGTGACGACGTTCGGCATCGGGCTGACTCACTCGGGGAAGGCAGGTTCGCTGCAGCCGGTCGCCGACGGGCTCGCCTTCAAGCGAACCGGCGCGGGCGAGATGACCGCCGTGCGGGGGCTTTGCGCGGCGATCGGGGCCGGCGCGTCCGTGGTGATATTCGACCGGCACGTCGCGCAGCAGTTCACTCAGGTGATCCGGGGCATGTGCGGCGTGCCGGCCGGCTGGATGTCGGACGGGTCCGCCGCCGACGTGCGGGGCGTGCTGAGCGGGATCTCGAGCGCCGGGCGGCGGCCCGTGCTGCTGGCCCGCCATCGCTCGGAACTGGCGCCCTACGGCTCGCACGCTGTCAAGGTGGTCGACCTGCGGACCACGCAGGATTCACATGAGCTGACCCAGCCGCCGACGGCGCCCTGGCTGGCTCGCTACGTGATCTGGCTGGCTGTGCCCAGGACGCCGTCGGTCGGCACCTGACACGGTCGGCGATCCGCGCCACGGTCGGCGCCAGGCGATCCGCGCCAGGCTAGCGCGCGGAATTGCCGGTCCTGACGCCGTGATTTGCCTCGGGCTGTGCGTGCCCCTAAAGTTAAGGCACGTCGACGCGGGGTGGAGCAGTTCGGTAGCTCGCTGGGCTCATAACCCAGAGGTCGCAGGTTCAAATCCTGCCCCCGCTACCAGGTCAGAGGCCCTTTCCAGTTTGGAAGGGGCCTCTTGCATGCCGGATGCTAACGGATTCCCGGTCAGGCCGCCTTGTCCTCGTCTCCGTTGCCTGGCCTGTCTACGTCGTCCTGGTCCTGGCCGCCACGCTCGTCTGGGATCTCGACGGACGCGAGAGAACCGCCGATGATCAGCGCCGCGAGCGTGTTCGCCACCTTGCGGTCGGCTTCCAGGTCGGTTTGGACGTACTGCCGCATCGTGAACGCCACGTCTGAGTGACCGATGCGCGTGCTGAGCGCCTTCCAGTCGATTTTCGCGTCACGCCCGGCGGTCGCGCAGCTGTGGCGCACGTCGTGCAGGTTGATCTTGGGTAGCCCGGCTGTCTCGCCGAGTCGGTGGAATCGCCGTGTGATCGTGTCCGGGTGCGGGGGCTTGCCATTCTCCCAGCAGAACAGCAGCCCGGAATCCTGATAATCCGGGCCGAACTCGGTGCGCTCCTGGTCGAGCATCTCGACATGGACTTTCAGCACGGCAAGGGTGAACGGGTCAAGGCGGCGCCTGCGGCGCCGCTGGCCCGGCGTCAGCGCCCGGGCTCAAGCCTTGGGGCACGCCCGGGCGCACGCCGGGCCGCACGCCAGAGGCGGGCAGATCAGACGCTCATACGCCAATGCGGTGACGGGTGCAGCGCAGTGCCATCTTCCTCGGCTTCGATTGTCCAGCTCGCGGCCGCCGCGTCTAGATCGCTCCCTGCGGTCGCGTCGCAGGCGATCGGCTTTGCCTAATCTAGACCCGGCGGCCACTCACCAGGGATGGGCGCCTACGAGGAAGATTGGGGAGGTGCAGTCCTGGCCGTCGGGGCCGTACGCGACCACGAACGCCGGGCCGCGCGACACTGGTGCCACCGACCGGCCGCGAGGAACGAGAGAGGAGAACCCGGGATGACTCCCAGGGCTTCTACCGCAGTGACCGCCACTGGCCGTCCCGCTACCGACCCTGCCGGCCCAACCGGCCGGCTTGCCACCTGGGTCGCTCAAACAACGCTCGCCGACGTTCCCGCCTCCGTCCGCGACCGGGCCAAGCACCTGGTACTGGACGGCATCGCCTGCGCCCTTGTAGGTGCGCAGCTGCCCGTTTCCCGCATTGGCGTCGAGGGCGTAACGGCGCTCGAAAGCGCCGGGGATTCCGCACTGATCGGCTGGGATGGCCGGGCTACCAGCGCCACGTCGGCGGCCATGTTGAACTCCAGCTTCATCCAGGGGTTCGAGCTCGACGACTACCACCCGCTGGCGCCGCTGCACAGCAACTCGATCATTCTCCCGGCGATGCTCGCGGCCGCCCCGCGCGTGGGCCGTGTCTCAGGCGAGCGCTTCCTTCTCGGCGCCATCCTCGGGTACGAGACCGGCCCCCGGGTCGGGGAAGCGCTTGGCGGCCTGGACATGCTCTCCCGTGGGTGGCATTCGGGCGTGGTCTTCGGCCCGCCCGCCGCGGCCGCTGCCGCGGGAACGCTATATGGCCTAGATGCCGCCGGGTTTGAGGACGCCTTCGGGATGGCGGCCACCCAGTCTTGCGGGCTCATGTCAGCGATGTACGAGTCGATGGTCAAGCGCATGCAGCACGGCTTCGCCTCGCGCAACGGCCTGACCGCCGCCGCGCTCGCGGCAGCGGGCTACGTCGGTATCAAGCGGGTGTTCGAGCGCTCTTACGGTGGCTGGCTGGCCGTCTTCGGTGAGGGCCACCGCACCTACCCCGAAGACATCTACAAGGGCCTCGGCGTGCTGTGGGAGACCGAACGGATCGCCGTCAAGGCATACGCGTGCATGGGATTGCTGCACGCCGCGATCGGCGCCGCCCTCGAGCTGCGGCCCAAGGTCGACGTCAGCCAGATCCAGCGGATCGACATCGACATGTCCGAAGCCGCCTACGCACACGGCGGCTGGAAGGCCGAGCGCCCGCTCGAGGTGATCGGCGCTCAGATGAACGTCGCCTACGTCGTCGCGGTGGCCTTCCTCGATGGCGATGTGCTCATCGACCAGTTCCGACAGGACCGGATCAACCGTGATGACGTCTGGGCCTTGATCGACAAGACACTGACACATCACGAACCGGCCTACGACAACCTCCCGATCGACGAGCAGCTCACAACCCAGGTGCGTCTGACCCTCAATGACGGAAGCACCCGCACCGCCAAGGTCGTGCACCCGCGCGGCACCGGCGACCGGAACCTTACCAACGCGGACATTCGGGACAAGTACGCCAAGCTGACACACCACGCCATCTCCGCCGAGCGCCAGGCCGCCATCGAAAAAGCCGTCCTCGGTATCGACACCCTCGACGACATCGCTCAGTTGACTGCCCTGCTCACACCCGCCGTGCACTCGCCACTCGACTAAGACTCCGGCTGGATGCGAGACGCCTCGGCCATCTCGGACTTAGTCCACACTTATCTGATTCGTGAGGCTGCTTCCGTGAATGAGGCTCCCGGCTCGAATCATCCCCCGGGTCACTGATTGCCCTGAACCACAGACCATCCACTGCGGAAGGCAACAACCATGAACGATCCGTTCGCGCGCTTGCCGGTGGTACCAAACTTCACTGTGACCAGCACGGACATCACCGATGGCCAGCCGCTGCCTCCGGCACAGATGTCTGGCATCTTCCAGGTTCCGGGCGGCAAGGACCTCTCGCCCCAGCTGTCGTGGTCCGGCGCTCCCGCGGAAACCAAGAGTTACACCGTGACCATGTATGACCCCGATGCGCCCAGCGGCTCGGGCTTTTGGCACTGGACCCTCGCCGATATCCCCGCGTCGTGACCGGGCTCCCGGCCGGAGCGGGGGACGGCACCGACGAGCACCTACCGGCTGGAGCGTTCCATCTCCCCAACGACGCGCGCCTGGCCCGCTTCATCGGCGCTGGACCGCCGCCCGGGGACGGGCGTCACCGCTACGTCATCGTGGTGCAGGCCCTCGGCATCGAGAAGGTCGGACAGCTTCAGCTTCGGGTGCAGGCCAACTCGACCCCAGCCTGGCTCGGCTTCAGCATCAGCATCAGCGGCCACCTCCTCGGCCGTGCGGTCATCACCCCCACGGCAGAGATCCCGGCCGCATGACGGTTCGCGCGGAGACATCCCCGGGTCCGGTCGTGCCCGATACGTGCCCGATCGAGGGGTCAGATACGGGTACTCACGGTCACTCATGAGACCAGCGCCATCGCGATGACCTGCATCAGCGCTGGTCTGGCAGGGCATAGTCGCGGCCTTCCAAGCTGGTGGTGTTGCCCTCCTCGCTTCCGGAGGATCTTGGCTGTGACCGCCGCGTCAAGGCCAAGCCGCATGCGGTCGCTTCGCGAGCCTTGACACGGCGGCCACAGCCAAGGGATGGCAGCTACGAGGGAGGACGGGGGAGAACCAAAAGGCCCCAGGTCAGACCGCCGCCGTGCTAACGGATCCGCTAACGAGACGGTCCGAAACAGGGGAGATGCAACCGAGGACCGGAGATGGCCACTGCTTCCGTACCCAGGTCGGTGAGATGCCCGCGACCGCCCGAGACAGGGAAGACGTGCGCCGTATGTCTCATAACCCAGAGGTCGCAGGTTCAAATCCTGCCCCCGCTGCCAGGAAGTGCAGGTCAGAGGCCCGATCGCCAGGACGGCGGTCGGGCCTTGATCTTTGTGGCAGCGTGATGGCAGCAGGATCTGGCCGCACTGGCCGGGCAGGAGTAGAAGGAACTGGCAGACACTGGCATCGGAAGCACGCGCCGCGGCGGCGCCGTAAGTGCTCGCGTGGCGCCAGGTCGCCGACTCGGAGCGGCGGCGTCATGTATTGGCCCGACAAGCAACCGCACGCAGATAGCACTGCTGACGGTCGGCTCCGGGTTGCTCCTGAACGGGAGGCCGCCCCCAGTACCGGGCCGACACGCCAGTGGCCTCTTTCAACTTCCGGCGGCCATCTCGGGTGCCCGGCTACCCGGGGTGGCGGCTTGCCAGCGCCGTTCTCCCTGCGGCCTTAAAGCATCCTGCCCGCGCTGCCCGGCTGCCTCCCACGCTATGGCGCCTGGTTCTCTCTGGCCCGGGTCTGTCCGTGGCCTGCCTCCACGGTCCGGGACCAGGGCGTCCGACTGCTTGCCGATTACCGGGGATTCCCCAATCGCCGAACCGACCCGGTGCTGTGCCCGCTTGTTGGCACCTTCATGTACCCCGGCCCCGTCCAGGAAACCCAAGGCCGGTCGCTGGACACACAGCCAACTGGTCAGCGTGGACCTCGAACGCACCAGCGTCGTACTCCACCTTGCCCGTGTCCAGCTGGCCTACTCGCCAAAGCGGGCTGGCCTTAGCGCTCCGCGTGGGATAGTGCGGGCGTGCCGCCAGATGTCGAGATCGTCACGAAGCAGAGGACGCGGGGTGACGGCCCGGCGGAACTGACAGACCCCCGACGTACAACGGGGCAAGAGCGAGGGATGGTAGGGGTGACGCAAAATGGCTGATCGCAGCCCGATCGAGTGGACCAGCGCCACCTGGAACCCCACCACCGGATGCGACCGGGTCTCGGCTGGGTGCGACAACTGCTACGCACTGACCCTTGCCCGCCGCCTCAAGGCCATGGGGCAGCCGAAATACCAGAATGACGGCGACCCACGTACCTCCGGCCCGGGTTTCGGCGTCACCGTGCACCCGGCCGCGCTCGACATCCCGCGGCGCTGGCGACAGCCCCGACTAGTATTCGTCAACTCGATGTCCGACCTGTTCCACGCCCGGGTCCCGCGCAGCTTCGTGCGCGAGGTCTTCCAGGTCATGGCCGACACACCGCAGCACACCTATCAGATCCTCACCAAGCGCTCGCGTCGGCTGCGGCTCATGGCGGGTGACCTGTCGTGGCCGCCCAACGTCTGGATGGGCGTCTCCGTCGAGAACAGCGAGCAGGCATACCGTGCCGCGGACCTCGAGGTCGTCCCGGCGGCGGTGCGCTTCCTGTCCTGCGAGCCCATCCTCGGATCGCTGGGTGACCTGGATCTGGCCAGGATCGGCTGGGTGATCGCCGGAGGGGAGAGCGGGCGCGAGCATCGCGCGGTGGCGCCGGAGTGGATCAGGGAGATCCGCGATCAGTGCCAGGCCCAGCAGGTGCCGTTCTTCTTCAAGCAGTGGGGCGGCCCCACGCCAAAGTCAGGCGGCAGGCTATTAGACGGTCGGACGTGGGACCAGATGCCGCTGGCTGCTACGTACCTTCCGCAGTAGGAGTTCTCCCGGATCACCAGGCGTGGCATAGAAGCGAACCCTGCACCCGGTGGGCCAGGGAGTCCTGGTGTGTTCGAGAGGATGCTCACGCACGGCCAGGCCGTCCTCGCCAAGGTTGTTCAATTCGGCGCGCAGGTGCTTTTCCTGGAAGCCGAGTCGTCCTGCATGCCGCGCCAGCTCTTCGAAGCTCAGTGACGTCCCGGCCAGCGTTTCCAGCCAGCTGCGCAACTTCGAGGTGAACGGCGTATTGCCGAACAGGTCGGCTTGGCCGATGCTGCGCTTCTCGCTGACGTGGTGACCGTGAGAGGGGTCCATCCGCCATTTCGTGCCGTTGAAACATTCCATACCTGCGTCGCTGTGCGTGGCGAATACCAGAGAATATCGAGCGCTTTCGTTCTTGCCCGCAATCGAGAACGCTCCTGTGTGCACTTGCGGGAGTGATTGCAGGCTCTGCTGGTAGGTCGCCAGCAGTGCCTCCTTCCGGCGAGCCTCACCGGCAACGTACCGGGCCTGGCGCCAGTCTTGCGTACCGAAGTGGCGGTCGATCGCCTGTTCTTTCGAAGGATCGCCGCAGAACCGGTAGATCTCGTCGGCGAACCAGGTGATCAGTACCTCATCCCGCGGGCCGGCCAGGCATGCACGCACGAGGCCGAACGGTAGGGAGGAGTAGTCAAATGGATCGAGGATCCACAGAACCGGAGTTTGTTGGTCGCTTTCGTGCGCATCTGAGCGCAGGGTATTGAAGCGGTCCCGCAGTTCGCCTGCCGGTGGCACCTGGACGTCCAGTCTGTGCGCCTTGGGGAGGCTAGCGAGCCGGGAGGCTAGTTCATCGCGGCGATCAGGTCGTTTCTCCTGGCAGATCAGGCGTAACCCGTTGAACCGCTGCAGTCCCGAGTGCTCCAGGAAGGTCTTCGCGATAACCACCGGTGAGCCGTCAGGACCGTCTCGGTAACCTCCTGGCCCTGCGAATGCGTCCACAATGGCCGACCTCGGAAAGCGCTGGCAGATCTTCCCCATCCAGCAGCGCAGATACTGCCGGTACACCTGATGTTTCAGTAACGTCCGCGGTTCGCTGTTCCATAGCATGTCCGCAGGCGGAGCCATGACCGCATCACCTCTTCGTCCTCTTTCTCACACAGGGGCCACGTTCTGTCCAGATGCTCCGACAAACAGTTACCTGGACCCGTGGACCTGTCCGCGACGGAAGCCTCGGCAGTGTTCCCATGGTTACGGGAGCGGCACGCCAGCCACGTGGCCGCTGATCCGGCATCGCCGGACACCGGATTGCCAGTTCCTCGGTCACCTGCCGCGCCACAGCAGACACGACCAAGCCACACTGCACGAGCACGCCGCGCGTTCATGGACCGGGCTCAACAAGCGGGCCACCTTTGGTCCGCGAGAAGCTCGCCGAGGCCCACGACACCCGCTGCCAGTGGGAGGTCAGGACCGAGCCCACCCGACGCCTCGCCCGAGCCGCCGACATTGAGCTAAGCGCCGCGAAGTCCTCGGCCACGACGACGCACTGCGCTCGGCCGAACCGAAGGGGTTCATTTACCCTGACCGCGACAGGAGCGCCGAGGTGTGGGTGCAGCCCAGGCTGGACGGCGGGGCCGAACTGTCGCGCGAGGTCGAGCCGCTCATCCCGGCCGAGTGCGAGGAACGCTCCCTGGAAGTTCTCGGCCTCACCCCCGGTTACGACCAGCCCGAACTACCTATGCAGGTCACCGATATCACCGAGTACAACCGTAAGCGGCAGGCCGATATCGACGAGCGCCGGTCCATGCACCCCCGCCGAAGATCCCGACGAGATGGACCTCGGTGAAGCCTGGAACGTCCTGGCGGAACGGCGCCGCGATGCCGTAATCCAGCCGCCCAAGCCACCGATCCCAGCTGCCGACGCGATCCTTGAGCGCGCGGCCGAACGCGAGGCTGAAGCCTGACGCTTCAGTAGTGCATCCTGGTGGGTAACCGGAGCCGAACGAGGTGACGACAGTGGCGGCGACCATCACCCACTAGGCAAGGGCCGCATTGTCCCCGCCCCGGCTGCAAGCGCCTTCCTGGCCAGGACTGCCTTGAATGCCACGGCGAAGGTCGCTACGTCAGGCGCACCTGCCCACTCTGCAGCGACCCCGCCTGGGACGTCAATGGTATGAAACGACCGCGACGGCATGGTCTGCCGAATCAGTTGCGGATACCGTTGGACCGCCGCTGACTCTGGCTGGTGCGCTCAAGTGCTCCCCCAGTAAAGAGACAGCGGCCTACGATGGCATTTGCGGGCGTCCGTCATGGACCGCTCGCTGGAGGTCACGATGGTGGCTTTCAGCTAGCTAGCTAGTGTCCTGACCTGCTAATTCGTGGGCAGTAGGTGGCGACGTTCTCAAGGATCTCGTCGGCGGTTCCCATCTATCCGTCGCCACCGCGCCGCGGACAGCTATGACCGGGCCGCTCGCGCCCGCCACGGCCAGACTCCGCCGCCCACCCGGGAGGGGAGTCAGCTGCGCGCCGCCGCGCGGCTGCTGGCCATGACTGGCGGTACCGCCGGGGATGGCACCATGTTCTCCGGCGCGCTGATCGCGAACCTGATCGCCCTGGCCGTGGCGGTCGCCGAGCTGCGGCAGGCCCAGCAGCGCGCCGCCCAGGCCGCAGCCGCCCGCGCGGCCGAGACCCATCTACAGGCGGCTACCGCCCAGGCCCGTTCATCGGCACCGCGCTTTGGCCGGGCGGAAGCACGCCGGAACGGCCGGGCGGCGAGCGCGGCCGACGTTGCCCGCAGTGATTTCCCAGTGCCGCTGCGACCCGGTCGAGGTCCTGAGACCAGTGCTAGCTCATCTCGCCCGCGCCCCCACCGAGGACCACTGCCGACCAGGCGAGCCGGACCAGGCAGGTGACGCCCGGCAGTGAGTGCGCATCGCCTGCAATCGGCTGGTCTCAGGTTCCTCGGCCGGCGGGTCGGTGCTTCTGCGCACAGGCCACGGGGTGCCAATACCACCGTTCCTGGCAGCGCGCGCGGTGCCTGAGCTATCTGTGGACAGCGTTACGGCTCATCCACAGTGACGTCTGCAAGCCTTGCCGATGTGCGGCACCGGAGGGAACCTGCTGGCGGGCAGCCGTCCAGCCGCCCGCTGGGCGGCCTTGGGCGCCGCGAGGAGGATGAGTTCATGCAGGGATTAGCGGACAGCTATGCGTTCTGGATCCTGCTTTTCGCGGTGCTCATCGTTGTGTACCTGCTGCCGAAGCTGATCGGGATGATCCGGGGCGTCGACCGGCTGACGCTGGTGTTCCTGGTCAACCTGATCGGGGCGCCGACGGGCATCGGCTGGCTGGCGGCGATGATCCTGGCCTTCGGGCCGCGACGGCTTCCGCCCGTGCCGCCGAGACCTCATTACGAGGCTGCGCAGGAGGCGCGTATGTTGTCGCCAACGCGTCCCAGCCCCGGTAGTTGGTAAACAGCGGTGCCGCTCCGTTGTGGGCTGCCATCTTCAACGACTCAGCGGATGCCCAGGTCATCAGTAGGTCCCTAGTCAGATCTGTTGTCTGAGGGCGGGGCCGGATGGTTGTTCTGGGTATTGAGAAATACTCTCCCTCGTAGGAGAATTCCTGAGTTAGCGCTGTACGGACTATGTCCAGGCACTCCTGCATACGCCCTCGCGATTCGGCGTACGGGATGCGGAGCGCATTGAACTCACGGACCGCGAAGCCGCGGCCGACCCCGATGTTGAGCTTCCTGCCGCCCAGCAGCACGCCCAGCAGTGCTATGTTCCCGGCGAGTTTGAGCGGCTCATGCCACGGCAGGACCAGAACCATCGTGCCGAGGTCGATCATGCGGATCCGCGCTGCCGCGTAGGGAAGTATTTGAGTGGGGTTGCTCGTCGTCCCATAGGGCGTGAAATGGTACCCGATCGTCCAGAACGAGTCGAATCCAAGGGCTCAACCATATCGGGCAACGCCAGCTCGCGTCGATACTGGCTCGCGTCTGACACTGGGTATAGATCGCTGAAAACTCCAGCGCGATGACATTCCTCAAACTCCATGACAATGGCGAACCAAGAAGAAACGCCAACCTTGATCTGCTATCTCCGCGACTGCAGCGGTCTTCACCGCGCATGGTTGATCGCAATCGGCAGACATTCTAGCGCCGAGGCTGCTCGCTCTTGATACTTCAGGAGCTACGCGTCTGGCACTGCTGGCCGAGTCTCACCGTCGGCTGCCTGCAGCTATGCGTGGGCTGGTGTCGTCCGGTGGCCCTGCGTCGCGTGTTACGAAAGCGCGGAGTGTGACGAAAGCGCGGGTATGAAACAAAACATTGACACGCCAGACATCGGCCCGTAACATCCTGATCAAGTGCTTAGTACATCGGAATGGACGGGCATGCGCAAGTGTCGGAGCTGGCAGAGCACCAGCAAGGCGCAACCGCTTTGGTGCTGGCCCGCTGGACTTGCTGACGCTATCGCGCCAGAAGCGCGTAACCATCCTCGCTGCTCATGGCTTATCTGGCTATGCGGCCTTACCCTAGCTCGCTACGCGGCCTTACCCTAGCTCGGCGCGCCGCTTAATGCCGCCCCGGACCGCATTCCCTAACTCAGTCATTTCAAGCCCGCCCGAGATTAGCGATCTAGGAAGGACATGACCGGCCCAGGCTAACGACCTAAAGGAGAGGCAAACGATCATGGGTTCTACTCGGTTCATGCCGCGCCGGTATCGCGTGCTAAGCACTACCGCCGTGGCGGTAGTGCTGGCACTTGGCACAGGCGCAGCGGTCCAGGCCGCCACGGCGACCACGTCGACCAGATCCACGCAAGCCGTAACGGCGTGCGCGGCCGGCACGAATGTGTCGACGGCATCTGGCCCGGTCTGTGGCCTCGCCGTCGGTGGGCTTCACGAATGGCTTGCCATTCCGTATGCGGCGCCGCCGGTTGGCACCTTGCGGTGGAGACCGCCTCAGCCAGTTGCGCCATGGTCGAAAAGGCTGGCGGCGACCACCGAGGAAAGTCCTTGTTCCCAGGGCACGACCGGCAGCGAGAACTGCCTGTACGTTGACGTTTATGCGCCCGCGGGAGCTAAGCCGGGGTCCCTGCCTGTGCTCGTGCACATCCATGGCGGCGGCTTCATTGGCGGGTCCAATTCAGCTTACGACAAGACAAAACTAGCCTCACAAGGCCACATGGTCGTTGTCGGCATCCAGTATCGCCTTGGGATCATGGGGTTTTTCGCAGACAGTGCGTTCGGATCGCACGCCGGCGACTACGGCCTGGAGGATCAGCAGGCCGCGCTGCGCTGGGTGAAGCGGAACATCTCGGCGTTCGGCGGCGACGCCAGCAATACCACCATCATCGGCGACTCTGCAGGCGGCTCGAGCATGTGCGACCAGATCGCCTCACCGGAAGCGAAAGGCTTGTTCAACAAGGTCGTCAGCATCAGCGGCGAGTATAACTCCCTGCTGGGCGCCGTTACGAGCCTGCAGCCCCAGGACTGCAAAGCGGTCCTGCCGACCGAAAGCCAGGCTGACAAGACCGGAGCGACATACGCTGCCAGCCTCGGCTGCACAAATCCAGCGACTGTAGTCGCCTGCATGCAGGCGGTACCCGCCAGCAAGCTGGAATCCACCTCCGGCGGCACCCTGGCCCCGATCATTAACGGGACGACTCTCGTCATGCAGAATCAGCGCGCATTCAAGACCGGCCATTTCAACCGGATCACCGCCATGATGGGGGTCGACCGGGACGAGAATCTGGACGGAACGCCGACGACAGCCTCGCAGTATGTCGCGCTGATTAAAATGCAATACGGGCGATTCGCGAGCAAGATTCTATCCCTTTACCCGCTGGCCCGCTACCCCACGCCATTTGAGGCCTACCGCACGGTGGCAGCAGACTCCAACACCGTCTGTCCCGGGTTGGTCACCGACCGGCGGCTTGCCCAGTGGACAACCGTCTACGCCTGGGTGAACTACGACGCCGATGCTCCCCTAACAGACTTCTACAACCCGAGCGTTGCTAATGGCGCCGGGCACGTCGCCGAGCTCACCTTCTTGTTCCCCGGCGTGTTCGACACCCCGACTAAGCTCGACGCGGACCAGCAGGCACTCGACAACCAGTTCTTCAGCGAGGTCACCCACTTCGCTGACACTGGGAACCCGACGGCCACAGGCGCTCCCTACTGGCCGAGGTTCGGCTCTGGGAGTCAGCAGGTCATGACCCTGCAAGCAGCCAATGATAGCGAGGTTCTCACCGCTGCGGAGATCGGCTCCAGCCACAACTGCGGTTTCTGGGACAGCATCGCACCGAAGTTCTAGCCCAACCATCGGACAGCCCGTGGGGCCGGCATGGCACCGTTGCCCCGGCCCCACGGACACGCTGTATCAAGCATCCACAGCGGCAAAGTCCGGGTGATCGGCTCCTCCACGGTGCCCGCGTCCGGCATCGTCGGGGCACAGTGGGCCGCCGAGCGGCGGCCTGGAGCGGTTCCGTGCCAAGCAGCTCGCCTACTCGATCCTCAGCCGCGGCATCGAGGCCGAAGTGCTGCCCGTCGCCCAGCGCTACGGGATGGGCATCCTGGTGTGAGCGCGCTCGCGCAGGGAATGCTCACCGGCCGCGTCGGCAAGGGCCAGCAGAGCGACCTGCGCCGCACCGCCCTGTTCCGGCACCTCAGCGACGAGCGCCGCCTCGACGCCGTCGAGCAGCTGATCCCTGGCTGGCGAGGCGGGCCTGCCGATGACGCACCTGGCGATAGCGTTCGCGATCGCCTATCCCGGCGTGACCAGCGCGATCATCGGGCCGCGCACGATGGAGCAACTCGATGATCTGCTCGCCAGTGTGGACGTCACGCTCACCGATGAGATCCTCGACCGGATCGACGAGATCGTCCCGCCCGGCACCGACATCGGCACGCTCGACATGGCCTACCAGCCTCCGGCCATCCAGCGCCCGAACCTACGCCGCCGGCCCGCCAGCGAGCGCGCCGCCGCATGACCGCATCCCCTCGCGGCGCGGGCCCTCCCTTGCACGTCGCGGGCCTCTGCCGGCAGCAACGTGAGACCAGCCTGCTGAGTGCTGCCGTTTAGCATCGCAGCAACGATCTGGCGGGTCGTCTCTGGATTTGAAGCGAGGTAGCTGGTGGCGCTGAGCAGCGGCATGTTTCTAGCTCAAGGTCGCATCCGTGAGGCGATCCGTACCGGTCAGGGCGCACTGAGCCTGGATGAACTTGACCTGGCGGCGCTGCCGGAGTCGCTGGGCGGCCTGACCGCCCTCACCGAGCTCTACCTCCAAGGCAACCAGCTGACGGCGCTGCCGGAGTGGCTGGGCGGCCTGACCGCCCTCACCGGGCTCATCCTCCGCGGTAACCCCTTGGTGAGCCCGCCCGGTGATGTGGTGGCGGCGCGCAGCGACGCGGCCATGGCGGTGAACCCGGCTTCGGCGAGTAGCTCGATGGGTGTGGGCACGGCGGGCTCGTTCAGCCATCCGGCGACGTCGCACAGGCTGTGGCCGGAGCTCGCCGCGGCGAGGAACAGGGGCGGCGAGCAGGTCCTGGGCGGCCCGGCCCCAGATGTCGCGGCGGTGCTCGTCGGCGACGGTGAGCACGAAGTGCCCGGCGAGGCGGTGGGCTTCCTCGACGGTCCGCAGCCCGTGCAGCAGGTTCCACCACCAGGCCTGCGGCTGGTGGGTGACGTGCTGCGGGTCGAACAGCCACACGTTCCCGCAGGCGGCGGCGCGGATCGACGCGGTGGCGGCCCACAGGTCGGACTTGTTGGAGGTGGCGATGACGGCGCCGGGGGCGGACAGCACGAACGGGATCGCGTGGCTGGTGGTCTTGCCTGATCTGGGCGCCATGAACGACAGGACGGTGTCTTCCCAGCTGGCGTAGACGGTGCTGCCGCGGGCGGCGTTCCGGCCGGGGCGGATCAGCCGGCCGAGCGCGAGCCCGGCCTGCGCGGGGTCGAGGGCGCGCGGGTCGGTTCCGGCCAGGGACCGGCGCAGGGCGGCCGCGGTGCGGCCGGCCGGGCGGTCAGCGCCCTCATCCGCGGGTTGCGGGCCAGCGCGGCGACCGGGTCCCCGGCGGCCGGACGGCGGCGCAGGATCAGCCATCCGGCGGTCCCGGCGAGGGCCGCGGCGCCGCCGGCCAGCACGATGGCGGCGGCGGTGACCGCGACGGTCGGGGTATGCGGCCACGCGAGGTAGGTGCGGCCGCGCACGACGTCGTCAGCGAATTTCGCGCCGAACGGCTCTGCCCTACCACCCGTGAGGGCAGCGGCCAGCCGGGCTGCGGCCCAGACCAGCCACGCCACGGCGGCCAGTGCCCAGCAGACGGCGAGCAGTGCCCAGCCGGCGGCGGTCCCGCCCGGCGCGGCCGGCGCGCGCGGGCCCAGCGCCCGGCTCATCGCCGCCCCCGGCGGGTTCACCGGCGTAGCCGTACGGGTCGCCTTCGCGGACTGCCTGGTCGGTGTCGTAGAGGTCGCGCTCGGCGCCGACGAGGGTGAGCTGGACGGGGATGCTGAGGCGGTGGCCGGTCTTGATGAGGTACTTGCCGCGGCCGGGGTGGCGGGCGCCGGACTGGTAGGACTCCGGCGCCGACCAGGACGCCACCAGCGCGGCCTCGGGGCCGGTCAGCGGGGTGATCTCGCTGACGCGGGCCAGTTCCCGTGGCGGCAGCCCGGCCAGCACGGTGATCGCGGAGCGGTCCATGAACCCGCGTGCCTTGGCCCGGTCCTCCTCGGTCGCCAGCGCGTCGAGGTCGGCGAGCGAGTGGGTGATCATGATCCTGGCCATGCCCTTGGACCGGTTCAGCCGGCTCAGGCTGTCGGCGTACTCGACCAGGCCTAGCGCGCCGCGCAGCGCGCGCCACAGCTCGTCCATCACCGCGAGGTAGGACCGCCGCGGCCCGGCGCCGGTCAAACTCGTCGGCTACACCGAGGTCGTGCGCTGTCTGCACAGCCGATTGGGCGAGGACGCAGCCGTGGTGCTCTTCGGGGGACTGGCCAAGGACCGCCCCTATCCCGGCTCGACGATGGTCACGACCCACAACGCCAGCATCTCGGGGTTGGTAAAGACGCTTGCCGTCGAGATCGCCCCGCACCGCGTCAACGCGCTGCATCCAGGTGTGGTCGGTGACAGCCCCCGCTGGCGAGACGTCCCCGGCCACCCGGCGGTCGGACGCACCCCTGCCAAGCGACTCGTCACTATGGCCGACGTGGCCGGCGCCACCGAATTCTTGCCTCGCAACCCCGGAGTCAACGGCCACGACCTGGCCCTCGATGCCGGGATGATCATCACCTGACGAGAGTGAACGGGCTTGGTGGCGTCTCGGCGATTTAGCCTTAATCCGGATTCCCGTTCCCTGCATGGAACCGGACGAGCCTGCGGCCGACCCGAAGACGCGGAGGCGGACACAACAGCCGAGTATGAATAGTCCGCAACTGACTGGTCCGTTGAATTGTAAGACGCCATGTCTTACAATTCATTCATGGCTGAAACGATCACTGTCCGAACTGACGAAGCTACTGAACATGCACTCGACGTGCTGACCGAGGGCGGTACCTCGCGGTCCGCGGCGATCCGGCAAGCGGTGCTAGAAGCGGCCGCCCGCCGCGAGCGCGCTGCGGAGATGCGACACGCCGTCCTCCGGATGCCCCTAGGGGAGCCGGATGGCATCAACATCGCTGATGAGTTGTCCTGGTCACGCCAGGAAGAACGGTGATGATCTATCTTGACTCGGCAGCCGTCGTCAAGTTGGTCCATGCCGAACCGGAGTCAGAGGCGCTGCGTGACTGGCTCGCTGAGCGAGCTGATATCGGCTGGCTCAGCTCGGTTCTCCTGGAAGTGGAATCCTTCCGTGCGCTGGCCAGGCACAGCCCTGAAGCCATCGCCAGGCTGCACCCGGTGCTAGATCTCATCGAGCTCGTGGATCTGGACCCCGGAATTCGGATCCTCGCTCAGACCATTACTCCCGCGACTGTCCGCAGTCTGGACGCAATCCATCTGGCAACAGCCCTGCGCATCCGCGCGCAACTAACGTCCTTTGTTACCTATGACAAACGACTTGCCGACGCAGCTACAGCTGCGGGGCTCACTGTAGACGCACCGATCCAGTAGCTCGGGGGCGGTGCCGCGCTCTCCCAGCCGGGCAATAGCGCCTGATCTTGCAGGTCCATTCGTCATGCGCCCTAGCGGAGCGGACCACCGACGCGAGCCTGTCTTCGGACGCGGTACTGATCGAGATTGACCGGTCCGGGTAGCGGTTTTCAGCGGCGCGGCGCCGTGCAGGGAGCGGTGCGGCCTGTGCTGATTGTGATGAGTCTCGTACTCGCGCAGGATCCGCCGCAGCTGAGCCTGGTTCCAGACCAGGGTGCGATTCAGGAGCTCGCGGCGGCATCCCCCGATCCAGCGTCCGGTGATCGCGTTCATGCGAGGCGTCCGGACGTTGCACAAGACGGTCCGGATCCCGGCGTCGGCGAGGACCGCGTCGAACGCGGCGGTGAAGTCCGGGCCGCGGTCGCGGATCATGAACTTGACCCGATTGCCGGCCGCCCTTGCCCTCGGCGATGAACAGCCGCCGCTCAGCGACGTGCAGGTCTTCCAGGCGCAGCCCAGGACCTCGCAGCGGCGCAGTCCGCCGAGTACCATCGCCGCGACCATGGCCCGGTCCCGGTGGGTGCGCAGCGCCGCGGTCAGCGCATCGACCTCGGCCGGGGCCAGGATCCGCGGCAGCTTCCGGGTAGCGCGCACCAGCGGGACGCCCTGCCGCGGACGGGACCGCTCCCGGCGGGTCGGCAGCCCTCGCGGCACCGGATTGGCTTCCACGTCACCGCGGGCCTGCAAGAACGAAAAGAAACCCGACACGATCGACAGCCGCCGGCGCACCGTCGCAGCCGATACCCCGGCATCCTCGGGATCCACTGTCTGCAGCACTCCGTGCCCGGCTGCGCCGCCCGCACGCTGGGCGGTGATGAACGCCAGCACATCGCCAGGCCGGACCTGACCGGGCGGCTTGCCCACCACCGAGAAGAACACCTTCAGGTCATAGGCCGCGGCCAGCACCGTATTCGGCCGGCACCTGCCGCCCAGGAACTCCAGATACACATCCGCCAGCGGCACCCCTACCCGGACACCCAGTCCGCCCCACCGATCCCGCGAACGAATCACCGACACACCTGCAGCACACATAGCAAGAGCTCCCAACGTCACCCACGACCCAGCCCTGTCAAGGGTGGCCGAAATGAGAAGGAAGATCACCTACATAACATGCATGAGGGTAACGCGGCCTAACCGCCATAGGTCACGGTCGTGACGTGGGCCGGGTGTGGCCGGGTCGCGAGTTGAGGTCGCGCTCGCTCAGTCGGACTGCTTCATGGGGAGCCGGCGCACGCGGATGCGGGTGTCGCTAATCACGATCAGTGCGCCTGCGGCGAGGTCGTCGGCGACCTGTTCGAGGTTCGCGAGGATGACCGCGGCGAGGGATCGGGCTCGCTTGTCGGCGCGACGGAGCAGGATGACGCTCGGCGCTAGGACGGGTGCATTGGCGAGGAGTTCCCCGAAGTCGGTATCAGCGGATACGAGGATCCGGTTATCGCGATCCGCCAGGGCCATGACTTGCTCATCGGGCTGGCCGCCGAAGCCGAGTTCATAGACATGGGCACAGTCGTGGCCTGCGGCGCGCAGCAGCTCCGCCATCCGGGGCGGCAGGCACTCATCGACCAGGAACCTCACGCGGTGAGCCGGACCGGAAGCTCACGTTCATCCACGGCACGCGCTGCATATCCCAGGCATGCCTGCACGTCGGCCAGGGTTAGCTGCGGGTACTCGGTAAGGATCTCATCGGCGGTGAGCCCGTCGGCGATTAGGCCGACGACTGTGGTGACCGGGATACGGGTACCGGCCACGCAGGGAACGCCGCCCATGATCTGGTGGTCGACAGTAATCCGCGCTAGGTCCATGTACTCATCGTGGGCCGCCCGGCTGCCCAGCGTCAAACGGGTACCACGGATGTCGCGCGGGCCAGCCTTGTCATGGCCCGGCTGCCAGAGCGTGTCGGCCGTGCGCATGGGATGCTGTTCCGGGTTGAACGGTGCCTCTCTGTCCTCATAACCCAGAGGTCGCGGTTCAAATTCTGCCCCCGCTACTAGGTCAGAGGCCCTTTCCGGAAACGGGAAGGGCCTTCTGCATGTCGGATGCTAACGGAGCCTGGTCAGGCTGGCGCATCTTCGCCACCGCGAAGAAGCGGTCAGCTCGTGACCGTTGCGGTTTTCGTTGAGGAGCCGCGCAGCGCCGTCTCGGCTGGCTTAAAGCAGGCAATCTTCATGCCGGACCGGAGTTCCTGAATAATTCAGGCTATGCCTGGTCTCGTCACCTCAACCGTTCCGGTCGGTTCCCTCGCGGCGCGTCCTCAGCCCACTTTGACGGCCAGTGGCGGCGTGCTGCTGCGGCCATGGAGTCTCGGCGATGCCCAGGCTGTCATGGACGCCTATCAGGATCAGGCGATCCAGCGGTGGCATGTACGGCGCGCGGACTCACTTACCGAGACGCGGGAGTGGATCGCGGGCTGGCAGGGCGGCTGGGCGGCGGAGACTGGTGCGCACTGGGCGGTGATCGAGGCGGAAAGCGACATCCTGCTCGGTCGCGCTGCCTTGAGCTGTACCGCGGGAAGTCGCCCGATGGCTATGGGGCTCCTGGACGGCTGCTTTTCTGCGAAGTACCGTCGATGTATACCTCGATGGGGAGACGCGCATTGGGCTACATTCTGGCGGCCGTCGCCGTCTTAGCAGCGACCCTTTCCGCTGTAGGAATTGTCCACGTCCGCCGCGCCACGCGCCCTGCCCCTGTGCGCGCGAGGATAGTCTCACGAAGAGTGGCACTCGGGGATCCTTGCCCGTGTGGCGGCATGATCCGGCGGGCATCATCAAGCACGTTCGGAAGTTTCCTTGGCTGCACGAACTACCGGAATGGCCAAGGATGCGTGTACGCCTGGACACTGGATGGACGAAGAATTCGCCGTGCAAAAGCGCACGGTGTTCGCACCTATCGCATTGATCCGTGACGGCTGGCCGAGGGTCCGGTGTGGCCGGTGGGTTTTAGTGATCGACGTATTCGCTGGGGGCGTGGCGGAGATGTCGTCGGCTGGCGATCAGGATGTGCCCCGCACTACTCAATTTCATGATCGCTTACACGTAGATCCACCGCAGCAAGCATGTATCTCGGTGCTGGCCTGCCTGCCGCGGCCGTCGCAGATGTCGGCGGTCTTCGGCTGCGGCTGGCCGATGGCCGCGAGATGGCCGTGAAAGTCAGGCCGAACGGGGACGGGCGCGACTGCTGTGTCGAGGCGCAAGGGTGCCTTGCATTCATCAGCGGGTTTCCGTGCGCTAGCCCGCTGATGACCGTGGCTGTCGCGGGCGGGATGGCGGTTCACGCCGAGGAATGGCGCCTCGGCGACAGGCTGATGCGCGGTGATACCCCGTTCCCGGGACCGAATCCGGGCACTTCCTCGGATGGGCTGTCCGGACCCTGATCAACGAAGATACCCAATGGCATATGCCTGAGATCCCCGACGCCAGCTGACCGCGGGACCGGATGGGTTGCTCGCGAGTCTCCATCCCGCAGATCAGCGAGGCGTTCTCCGTCGATTGCCGGGGTCGGCGGGAAGCTGCGGCGGCACCGTTACTGCGCTCCGTCGCGTTGCCGGCCTGGCCCTATAGATCGTCGGGTAGGAGCCTGAACCACTTATGCGGGGTGAGGGGGCGCATCGCGCGGAAGTCGCGCCGGTCTAGCGTGAGCACCGCGTCGGTCCGGTACCGGGCTGCCAGCGCCACGTTGACCGCGTCGGCCAGGTCCAGGTCGAGGTCTGCGTACTGCTGCTGGACCAGGCGCGCGGTGTCCAGGATCTCCAGGCCTGTGGCTGGGATCTGGAAGCGCAGCTGCCGGGCCTGGCCGAGGATGAAGTCGATGATCGAGGTCCGTGCCCGGGATCCGAAACGGGCCTTGGCGAGGTGATCAACCTCGGTCAGCACGAGGGACGAGATGATCACCGTGCCTGCTTCCTGCAGCACCTCCAGGCATGCTGCTGACTCGCGTGCGTTGCGATCGGATACGGCGATGATGCCGGAGGTGTCGGCGACGACGATCACCGGCTGGCGGCCGCCCGCGCGACCGCCGCGGTGACCGCGGCGCTGGTGGCTGGCTCGCCGGTTCCTTCGAAGGTGGGCCAGTCGAGGGAGCCGTCCCATACCCGGTTGCTCATGGCCGCCAGGTGGATGCCTTCCCGGATGATCTGCGCCTCAGGTACTCCTCGGCGGGCGGCAATCTCCTTTATCAGTGCAAGATCTTCGGTGTCGGCGTAGACATTGGTCCTCTTGAGTGACATGTACCGATGCTAGCACACGTCCATATCTTGGCGTCTGCCTGTGCCTCTGCACGAGCATGCCGATCAGCCCGGTCATTAGCTGCCAGGCAATGCCGGATAAACGGGCGTTGTGCCGTTCTGTGTTGAACAGTGCCGCTTGGCTCATAACCCAGAGGTCGCAGGTTCAAATCCTGCCCCCGCTACCAAGTAGTTGCAGGTTAGAGGCCTGATCGCCGGAGACGGCGGTCGGGCCTCTTGATCGTTAGTCCGCGGTTTGTCCGTGGGATCTGGCCCCGGAGCGTGGCACCAGGCGGCCTGGATCGGGAGAGAACGGTATGGAGTTGCCGGGCTCACACAGCGGCCTGGCTCGGATGGGAGTCATCGGTGGAGTGCGGCGGGCGGGATGGGCCGGCCGTGAGGCATTCTGCTTCGCGTGGCGGTCAGGCCAACGAGGCAGGGAGCCTGCACCGCAGCGGTATCGCCGCTTACCTGGCGGCTTACGGTCTGGCTGGCCACGGCGTGGAGGCGGCCGGGTACCCGGCGAGCGGGCCAACCCCGGTGACCCTGTCGTTTGAGACCGAGGAAGTCGTGGACGACATCCGTTGCGGCCTGGCCGACGAAACAGCACTGCTGCTGCAGGCAAGCGGACGTGCGGCGCGGACAGGCACCTGAAGGAGACCGTCACCCAGTGGGCTGGGCAGGTGGCATATCTGCGGCCAGGTGACCGGCTCGGCCTTGCGACAGCAGTACCTGACCTACTGCCGGGGGAGGATGCCAGCAGGTCCGCCGTGACCTACGGTAAGGAGTGTGCGGGCTGTAATGCGATTGCGGCGGGCCGTGCGGGAGCACCCGTACGTGACGGATGCTGTCATCGCTGCGGTGCTGTACGCGCTGATGCTGACGACGCCAGGCATCGCTCCTCAGCGGGCCGCGTCATTGTCGGCGGGCTACGTCGTGGCCGGGGCTGTCGTGTGCGGGGCGCTGGCGTTCCGGCGGCGCTGGCCGCTATGGGTGCTGCTGGTCACCGTAGCGGGCGCGCTGGTGCGCACGGTGCTGGAGCGCAGTGGCGCTGCCGGAAGCCCATTCCTGGTGGCCTCGTCGCTGGCCGTGTTCACCTTTGCGCTGACCAGCCGCCGGAGTGCCGGGCTGGCCGGAGGCGCGATCACGGCGCTGGTGCTGTTTTGCGGCGACGGGTTGTGGGTCCCCGGCTCATGGTGGGACGCGGAGAATGTGGGCGTGCTTGCCTGGACCGGCATGGCCGTCGCGGCCGGTGACGCGCTGCGCAACCGCCGCGCGTACGTTGCCGCCATGCGGGAACGGTCGCGGCGTGCGGAGGAGGCTCGCGAGCAGGAGGCAGGGCGGCGGATCGTCGTGGAGCGGCTGCGCATCGCCCGCGAGCTGCACGACGTGGTCGCTCACCACATCGCGGTGATCCAGGTGCAGGCCGGGGTCGCGGCGCATATGCTGCACACCCAGCCGACGGCCGCCGAGGGGGCCATCGGGCACGTCCGGCGGGCGGCGGGCGAGGTGCTGGATGAGCTGGGGACGCTGCTCGGCGTGTTGCGCCAGTCCGGCGACGAGCCGGCCGGGCCGGGCGTACCGTCGGAGCCGACGCCCAATCTGTCCCGCCTGGACGCGCTGGTGCGGTCCTTCTCAGCAGCTGGGCTGTGCGTGGATTCGATTTCCTCGGGCCTTCCCCGTGCGCTGCCTGCCGCCGTCGACCTGACCGCTTACCGCCTGGTTCAGGAGTCGCTAACCAACGCTCACAAGCACGGGGGCGACCGGGCCCGGGTGACGCTCGCGTTCCACCCGCAGCAGCTGGCTGTCGAGGTCTGCAACGGGCCGCCGCCCGGGGTGCCGCAGCCGACGGCCGCCGCCCGGACTGGTCACGGCCTGCTGGGGATGCGGGAACGGGTGCTGGCGGTCGGCGGCTGGCTGGAGGCCGGCCCTACGCCTGAGGGCGGCTTCCGGATCTGCGCGCTCCTGCCGACTCCCCAGACGGACCCGGCGGCGCAGCGGTGACGATCCGGGTGCTGATCGCCGATGACCAGGCGCTCATCCGGGGCGGGTTCCGGGCGCTGGTCGACTCCGCGCCCGATCTGGAGGTGGTCGGGGAAGCCAGCGACGGGCGGCGGGCGGTCGAGCTCGCCCGTAACGCACGGGCCGACGTGGTACTGATGGACGTCCGGATGCCCGATCTGGACGGGCTGGCCGCGACCCGGCTCATTTGCGGCGATGAGAACCTGGCCGGTGTCCGAGTGCTGATCTTGACTACCTTTGAGCTCGACGAGTACGTCTTCGAGGCGCTGCGCGCCGGTGCCAGCGGTTTCCTGGGCAAGGGCGTCGAGCCCGGGGAACTGCTCGATGCGATCCGCACGGTCGCCGTCGGCGACGCCCTGCTGTCGCCCAAGGCGACCAAGGGGCTGATCGCCCGGTTCCTCACCGCGCCCGAGACACGCCTCGGCACCAGCCCCCGGCAGCTGGAGGTCCTCACCGCCCGCGAGCGCGAGGTGCTCGCCCTGGTCGCGACGGGACTGTCCAACGGCGAGATCGCCGACCAGCTCGTCGTTTCCCCGCTGACTGCCAAGACCCATGTCAACCGGGCCATGATGAAACTCGGTGCCCGTGACCGCGCCCAGCTCGTCGTCGTCGCCTACCAGACCGGCCTGGTGCGGGCCGCAGGACCCCCGTCGCAGTAGCCAGGCAGAGCTCCAACCAACCCGGGGCGGTTCAACCACTGCGCAAACCCAAGATTGATGCCTGCAGGACGACGACCTGACCCAGGCCAGCAGGGATCCTTGTGCTGCACGTGGACAAAGCAAACGCGGGGAGGGGTCCGCCAAAAAAAATGGCGGTGGATGACCTGACGTTCGCTGTCCAGCCGGGATCCTGACGGGTTTCCCAGGGTCCAACGGCGCGGGGAAGTCCACGACGATGCGGGTGATCATCGGGCTTGATGCCCCGAGTTCTGGGATATCGCCGTCGGCGGACGGCATTACCGCTACTACCCGGCACCACTGCAAGAGGGGGGGCGCTGTTGGGGGCCCGGTCACTGCACCCGGGCCGGTCGGCGTTCACGCACCTGCTGGGGCTCGCGCTGACAGACGGGATCGCGCGCCGCCGGGTGGATGAGGTGATCACGCTTCCCGGGCTGGAGGACGTCGCGCACAAGCGGGTAGGCGGCGTCTCCCTCGGCATGGGCCAGCGCCACGGCATCGCCTCCGCATTGCTCGGTGACCCCGAGATCGTGGTACTGGACGAACCGGTGAACGGGCTTGCCCGAGAGGGGTGCTGTGGGTCCGCACCCTGCTGACGAGCCCGTTTGATCCCATCGCCAGCAGCCTCGGCGGCCTCCTCCTGGTCCAGTTCATCGTCGCGATCCTCGGGGACTGCTGATGAGCGGCGAGTACTCCACCGAGCGATCCGCTCCACATTCGCCGCCGGGCCCAAACGGCTTCCAATGCTGTGGGCCAAGGGCGCAGCAGGCCGCCGGGATGAAGAGCAGCGGGCTCTTGCCTACGGCTACCAGTACATCAACGTCGACGACCTTTTACCAAACGACGGCTCGACCCGGGCATGGAGGCCCTGGGCAACTACCTCCACGCCGAGGGCGAGAAGTTCGGCATGACAGCACAAATCCGAACCGCACTCCGCTGACCGACTGGGCCAATATCGGCGTGCGGTTCGACAGTGCCGCGGCCTGGGCGCCGGACGTGGGCCCGACCGGCCTGGCGATGCTTGAGAACAAGGCCGTCATCAGCGTCGATCAGGACGGCGTCGCCGCCGGGCGCATCGTCGACAGCGGCAACGGCCAGGTGTTCAGCAAACGCGAGAGTGATGGTGACTACGTCATCGCCCTCTATAACACCAGCGCCACCGCCACCACGACCGTGAGCGTCCCCCTCTCGGCCGCCGGGATCAGCGGCAGTGTCACCGCCACCAACCTGTGGACCGGCGCCTCGGCCGGCTCGCCGTGCCGCTGCCGCGGCAGCCTGGCAGCACCGGTACTGCATCGGCAGTAGCCCGCAATGACGCCGGCAGGACGACGCCGCGCCCCTGACCATTCGGCGATGCTTGGCCATAACAAACCAGCCCGTCGTGCGATTGGGGTCCATCCTTTCCATGACCTGGATACGGCGAAAGGACACGTTGATGGCTGATATCCGCGAATTCGCTAACGCCTTGGCATGCGAAAACAGCGGCGGACAATCTGGCCTCCACCGACGGCCCGAGCCACGGCATCCGCCCCGCGGCAGCCCCGGAGCAATACCGGGTCAACGTCGGCCTGGCGGCCCGACCAAGTCCTCGTCACTATTCACCAATTAGTCCCTGTCCTACTCACCAATTAAGGAGTATCGATGCTCAAGCGTTGGATCGCCGTCATGGTCCCGACACTCACCCTCGCGCTCACCGCAACCTCCGCGTCCGCGAGCACTACACACTGCACCTCGCGCGTCCCTTCCGGAAAGTACCAGACAACTATCGACGAGCCTGCGAGTCTGCAGGGCGTATGGACGATCGACTTCAACGATGGGACCGACACGGACTACCTCAACGGTACGGAGGTCGCCAGCGGCACGTACACCATCTCAGGCTCTACGATCAAATTCGCGCAGCCCGCTGTACCGTCTGGCTCGGCACAAACGTGCCAGACCCCCGGCACGTACACCTTCAGGCTGCCCGGCAGGACGCTGACATTCACCAAGATCAGCGACCCCTGCAACTCGGTCAGAAGTGAGATCCTCTCGCACCGCTACTTCCATATCCGATGAGAGCTGGCTCACGGCCGTGCCGGTCCGGGGGCGGGGGCAGATGCGCCCCCGCCAACCGGCCGGAACGGAACGCCCGCGCCGCCAATAAGCCTGCCGCTGCGCAGCGTCCCACCGCGGTCATAGCCTTTTCCGTGCCGTGCTGGCGTGCCGTGCTGGGAATACGATGGAAGTACTGGATGAGCCAGGTTACTGAGCTGTCCCTGGCCTTTCACCTCGCTGCCGACCGCATCGGCTACACCTTTTATTGCACCGAGCCAGAGCTAGAGCGGCTGCAACGACAAATAGTCGCTGCCCGGCGCGCGCTGGTCGACATCGACCACGCGGCCGCCCGGCTGTTGATGGGCCGCTTCGGCTATTGCGAACAGTGCCGTGCCGACATTCCGGTGGCCCGGCTCGCCACCATCCCTGAGGCCCGTTACTGCGCGGGCTGCACGGCAGGGACGCCGTGACCAACCTTGGTGATCCGGGCATGGCTGCTGGCGGTACTGACGGTGTAGTGGTCGGCGGGGCGGCTATGCCGCGCGGCGTAGCCGGCCGCCAAAGGTTCGCCTCTCAGGTGGTCGTCACCGGCCACAGACGTGCCTAGCGTCGTGAGCGCGGGCAACCGACAGCGACGAAGGGCACCTGTAATGATGAGGAAGTCACTACCGGAAGAGCGGGCCGGAACGGTCCGGCGGCCCGGCCCATCGGGGTCGGCCGGTGCCCCGTCGGGCGGCTCGTGATGAGCGGGATCACGGCGAGCACAGCGTTGTGGTA
>Ga0302178_10000591_pt1 | contig 32517 bp, 25 predicted proteins | sample I_Palsa_E1_3_FD_198790 | JGI IMG/M metagenome (GOLD analysis project Ga0302178, IMG submission 198790) | Peat permafrost microbial communities from Stordalen Mire near Abisko, Sweden - I_Palsa_E1_3 | ecosystem: Environmental > Terrestrial > Soil > Palsa > Peat permafrost | place: Sweden... | reverse complement strand
CATCCGCATCCGCACCTGCACCTGCACCTGCACCTGCACCTGCACCTGCACCTGCACCGGCACCGGCACCTGCAGCAACGCCGACCGGCACTTCATTAAACCCGTTCACTGCGCGCTGTTGCGGCTGGCCATCCTCATGCGACAGCTCCAGCGACGACTCCCAATCGCTCTGCGTCACGTCCGGCGGTAAAACCGTCACCCCATGACGCTTGGCATCCTGGACCAATTGCGAGGGCGGGTAAAAACCGAGCGGCTGACTATTGAGCAGGCCAGCCAGAAACGCGGCCGGCTCATGGCATTTCAACCAGCTACTGAGATAGACCAGCAAGGCAAAACTCGCCGCATGACTTTCCGGAAAGCCATATTCGCCAAAGCCTTCGATCTGCTGGCAGATACGCTGGGCAAACTCGTCGCTATAGCCACGTTCAAGCATACCTTTGATCAACTTGGCCTGAAAAATATGCAGATTGCCTTTTCTGCGCCAGGCCGCCATCGCACGCCGCAAGGCATCGGCTTCCTCGGCGGTAAAGCCGGCGGCGATCATCGCCAGATGCATCACCTGCTCCTGGAAAATCGGCACGCCCAAAGTACGTTCCAGCGCAGGCTTGACCTCTTCTTTCGGATAATCGACACGCTCCAGCCCCTGCCGACGCCGTAAATAAGGGTGCACCATGCCGCCTTGAATCGGCCCGGGCCGCACAATCGCGACCTCCACCACCAGGTCGTAAAATTGCCGGGGTTGCAGGCGCGGCAACATACTCTGCTGCGCGCGCGATTCGATCTGAAACACGCCTATCGTGTCGGCGTGACAGATCATTTCGTAGGTTTGCGTGTCTTCGCGCGGGATATCCTGCATGCGTAGGCCAGGCAAATGATGGCGCTTGGCCACCAGCTCCAAGGTGCGCCTAATCGCCGACAACATGCCCAGCGCCAGTACATCGACCTTTAACAAACCCAGCGCGTCGAGATCGTCTTTATCCCATTCGATCACACTGCGCTCAGCCATCGCGGCATTCTCGACCGGCACCAGCCTCGACAATTTATCGCGGGCAATCACAAAACCACCGGTATGTTGCGACAGATGCCGAGGGAAACCGCGTAGCGTGCGTACCAATTGCCCCAGATGCCGCGTGATGCGCGAGTCGGGATTCAAGCCTGCCGCGCCGAACTGTTCGGTCAGATCGCCCTGACCATCCCACCATTGATGATGCTGTGCGAGACGCTCGACGATCTGCGGATCCAGTCCCAATGCTTTGCCGACATCACGGATGGCGCTGCGAGTGTGATACGTGATCAGCGCACCGGTCAGGGCGGCTCGATGCCGGCCGTATTTTTCGTAGAGGTATTGAATGACTTCTTCGCGCCGCTGGTGTTCGAAGTCGACGTCGATATCGGGCGGTTCATTACGCGCCCGGGAAATAAAACGCTCGACCAGCATCGACATGCGCACCGGATCGATTTCGGTAATGTGCAGGCAATAGCAAATCACGGAATTCGCGGCCGACCCGCGCCCCTGGCACAGAATGCCACGGCGCCGGGCGAATTCGACAATATCGTGCACCGTCAGAAAATACGGCTCGTACTTCAAATCGGCGACCAGTTCCAATTCATGCTCGATCTGTTTACGACTGACCTGATTGACGCCTGCAGGCCAGCGCAGTGCCGCGCCTGCATAGACCAACTGGCGTAAATGGCTGCCTGCCGTCTGCCCTGCCGGGACGATTTCCTCGGGGTACTCGTAGCGCAGTTCATCGAGTGAAAATTGGCAACGTGCGGCCACCTCAAGCGTTTGCGCCAAGGTATCGGGCGGGTATAGCGATGCCAGCCGACGGCGCGAACGCAAATGCTGCTCGGCGTTCGCCGCCAGCGCAAAACCGCAATCGGCCAGCGGTGTGTTAAGGCGAATCGCGGTCAGGGTATCTTGCAAGACTTTGCGTGAGCGCACGTGCATCAGCACACCACCCGCAGCCAATAGCGGCAGTCCCGTCGCTGAGGCGATGCGGCGCAATCGCGCAGTCTGCCGGGCGTCATCGCCACGCTGCCAAAGTTCCAATGCCAACCACGCGCGACCGCGTGCAAACCCTGCCAGCCATTGGGCATGGGTCAGCGTATCGGCATGCGACGCCACAAGCTCGGGCACCAGTATCAGCAGGCAATCGGGTAGACCTGCGAGGTGGGCGTAAGCGCCAGACGGAGCGCTCAGGTCATCGGCTTCAAGCCGGTAATGGCCTTTTTCGGCTCGCATCCGGCCCAAGGTAATCAGTTCGCTTAAATCGCCATAACCCTGGCGATTGCACGCTAGCACCAGCAACGTGGCCCAAGGTGCTCCGGCGGCGGTGGTCAGCTTGATTTCACTGCCGATAATCAGCTTGAACGCAGCCGCTTTGTCACCGGCTTCGCAAGCGCCATCAGCAGCCTCATCGGCAGCCTCATCGGCAGTTACATCGGCAGTTACATCGGCAGTTACATCGGCAGTTACATCGGCAGTTACATCGGCAGCCACTGCGGCCTGCTTACTTTGCCATTGCCGCACGGCGACATGGGCGCGCACAACGCCTGCCAAGGAACATTCATCGGTAATCGCCAGTGCGCTATAACCGAGCTTCGCGGCACGCTCGATTAATTCTTCGGGATGCGAAGCACCTTTCAGGAAAGAGAAATTGCTGGCGCAATGCAATTCCGCATAAGCCGGTAATACGCCAACAGCGCGCTCAACATCAGGCAAGGACATCACATAATACTCCACCACGCCACCACACTTAGGGCCGCTTCACGCTAAGCAAACCAACCTTGCAAAAACCAGCGACCGCCACCGCATTCGCGATAAATCCAGCACAAGCTGCCACGCGCATCGCGCGCCACGAAGTAATCGCGGGCCGCGCCCGCGCTGTCCCACCAACCGGTCTCGATGCGCTCAGGTCCGCTGACGCGCTGCAAAGCCCCCTGCAAGACCGGCCGTCCATTGCGCACGGTTAATGCTTGCGGCATTTCCAGCAGCCAAGCCGGTCGTAATGCCGTGCTGCCGACAGGTATCGCCGAGTGGCCCGAGCTTGCCGCCGCACGAATTTTTCGGGATCGCGCCGCGCCATCGACACGCCGGCGCGAAGTCATGCGCCACGGAATATCGTTTAACGCGACCTCCGGCCGGTGATCGGCTCGCGGCGCCATCTGCCGCACGCTGGCCGACCCCAAACGTGCGGCCAGCCGTTCCACCAAGCGCGCGATTGAATCGCCATCGGCGCCCGGCATGGGGAACAAGCTACCCGATGCCGGGGCATGGGCCTCGACTTGGTCTGCCAGCAGACGCAGTTCAAGCACGGGCGCCGCCAGCCGGATTTGATTGAATTTCTCGCGCAGCAGCCAGGCCAGATGTTCGGCGTCGCGGCTAGGCACGGACCAGGCTACCGGCAACTCCGACAGCTGTGGCATACCGCTGCGCGCGGTTTCATGCACGAGTTGCAGCGTATAGCCACTGACGGCAGCATGACGCGCCGCCAGCCAGCCGGCCAGTTGCATCAGCAGACGCTGTGCCGCAAATAACAAGGCCTCAGTGTTGGCAACCCGTGCCTGTAATTCAAGCCGAGCCTCAAAGCATGCCGGCGCGACAAACCACTCGCGCGGATCGGGCGCACGGCCATCGGCCTGTGCCAATTGCAGCAGCAAGGCTGCGCCGAAGCGCCGCGCAACACCGGCCTCAGGCAGTGCGCGCAACGCCTTTAGCGTGTCGCAACCCAATTGCTCCAGTGCGGTAAGGTGCGCGGCTGCGGCCGGCAATAATTCGACCGGCAAGCGCTCGAGCATCAGGTTGAGCATGCCGGCTTGCAGCACGCGATAACGCAGCCCCCGGCCCACCTGTGCCGCACGCGCCTGCGCCAGCAGCCAACTGCCCCAGGCCGTCGGCGCGCAAGCTAATGCACTGCGATAACCAAAGCCGGCGAGCGTCGCGAGCAGCTTGCGCCACAACCGACGTATGCCGCCGAACAAACGCAAACTGGCGCCGACCTCGAGCAAAATCGTCTGCGCCTGCGCCAGCACCACGCGCGGTGTGTACTGCAACAAGGCCAGCGCCACCTCCACCAGCGCTTCACGCTCGCGCACCGGGTCGGCACTGAGCAAAATCAGTTCCGGCGCCAACACTTGCGCATGGGTGCGCGACATGCCCACCTGGACGCCAAGCGCCGCCGCCATCGCATCCACCTGCGTCACCCGATTGTGACTCGCCAGCACCCTGCAGCGCGTCGACGCATCAAGCGGGCAAAGTATGGGCGGCCCGAGCGCTTCGAGCGGCAGATCCGGCAGCGTCACGGCGATCCACAACATCGGAGTTCTCCTGCAAATGGGCTAAGTCATCACTCACGTCGTGCCCGGTACTCTTGCGGCGATCGATAACATGCTCCGGCAAAACAGTGAGCGCCTCGGTCTGCGCTGCGCCGTTAATCGACAACGGCAAGGGCGCGACCACAGGCCAAGCTGCCGACACCTCCAGCGGCACCTGCAAACGTAGCGGCGCTAACAGCGCCGGGCCGCGCCGCTTGAGGATCTCGAGTTGCAAACAGCTCGTGTACCGATCGCCTATTGGTTGTGCCGGGCTCTCTTCGGCGTGCGCGAACCTGCCGTGAAAATCCGCCGGCGCCACAGACTCCGACAAAGGCTGGGCCCGGCACAGGATACGCAACGGCGCAGGCGACGATTGTGCGGCGGCACTGGCCGGACGCATCAAAAAAGCCAGTGCCTGGCCATCCTGCGCCAGCACCTGCAAGCGCCTGAGCGCATCGGCTCGCACTTTGGGCAGCCAAAGCAGCACCGCGCCCAAGCCCGCGTGCTTTAGTGCTTGTTCCGCGGCCCATAAAACTTGACGGGCGTCAGCCTCGGCCCCAGCTCCGGCCCCGGCCCCAGCCCCAGCCCCAGCCTTTACCCAGATCACGCGTTCCAGTGCGATCCCCCAGGCCGCCAATGTCGGCGCATAGGGCAGATAAGGCGGCGCAATCAGCGCCACATAACGCGCTTCTCGACCGTCCGCCGTCAAGGCTCGCAATGCAGGGGCCAACAAGCGCATTTCACCGATGCCGGGCTGAGCCAACAGCAGTTCGGTCAAACCGCCAGTTGGCCAGCCGCCATCCGGCAATTCGGCATCGAGCGCCGCTTGCCCGCTCGGCACACCTCGGCAAACGGCGCGCCCCAATTGGCCGCCACGCCAAATATGTCGGGCCAGATGCGGCGGCAGGCCAGCTAAAGGCTGCGACACTGCGGCCTGCGCAATCGTTGCCGGCATCTCGCGCTCCTTCTTGGTGTTAGGCAGGGATTGGACGGCAAGCGCAAGCTGCGCCGCGATATCAATGACGCACAGGCGCCACTCCCGTCTAAGCACGGACATCACTTAGACTACTGTGTATTTATACAGTATTTTTGGGAAATCGTTAAGCCCCGGAGAGCCTTATTTCGACACTAAGGCCTCGGCCAGCCTGGCCTGATTCCGGCCGTGCTCTTTGACTTGGTACAAAGCCTGGTCGGCAAGCCTCAGCAGTTTTTCCGCCGATTCGCCCTCCTGCGGCACCAGCACGGCGACGCCGATGCTGACTGAGACAACCTTGAACGGCGACTGCTCGTGCGGCAAACCCAAGTTCACCAAAGCCCGGCAAACCGTTTCAGCCATCCGCAAAGCGCTGGCCTCGTCCATGGCCGGCGCAATAAACGCAAACTCCTCCCCGCCGTAACGCGCAACCAAGTCGCCGCTGCGGCGGATATTCGCGGTAAAAATAGCGGCAACCGTGCGCAGGCAGTCGTCTCCCGCCAAATGGCCATAGCGATCGTTATATTTCTTAAACCAATCCACGTCGACTAGCGCCAGCGCCAAAGGCTGACGACTGCGCGCGGCGCGGCGCCATTCAATGTTTAGCACCTCATCGAAACGACGGCGATTGGCAATGCCGGTCAGGCCGTCCGTCATACTCAAGGCCGCCAGCTTGCTATTGGATTCTTCCAACTCGCGGGTACGCTCGCGTACCTTGATCAGTAGTTCTCCTTGATGGGCCTTCAATTCGCTCAGTAAAACGGCAAAACCCATGCCGATAATGCAGAGGGTCAAGATGAACTCTTGCGCCTGCATTATCGCCAGATGCACCGGCATCCCGCCAAACGCTTGATGACCGGTGGTCAAGGCCCATGAGCTGGCCAGCGAAATCAGCGCGACCGCCAGTGCGGTCCAGCGCACCCCAAAGCGGACCGCAATATACAACACGAATGGCAGCAATAATGTCGGCGTGAGCGCCACATGGCCGGCTTCTGCGCCGTGCGCCGAGAAAATCAGCAGCATCAGCCCCAGCCCGAGCAACACGACGATCGTGTCGATCCAATTAAAATGGACAACCTCGGTCATCACTTGAGTGAAGGCCAAGAGCAGCGGCGTGTAGATCAACATACCCAGCCCGTCGCCAAACCACCAGAGGCGCATCAATGAGAGGTAGGAGGTGGCTCCGCCATCATGGGCTTTGATGACAATCGCCCCCAGAATACCGGCGAATAAGGCGCTGAGCAATGGACCGGCCAAGATGAACTTGCCCAAGTCTTGAATCCGCTCCAGGCGCGGCGATGCATTGGCACGGCGCATCAGCAGATAGGTCATGACAACCTCATAGACATTGATCAGACCCAGCTGCACCGCCTCGTTCCATTGCACGGCATGGATATTTCCAAGGACATCGGAGCTAAAGGTCAAGCAGGCCATCAGCCAGGCACGCTGACCGCGAAAGCGCAGCAAAGCCGCCAACAACACTGCGTTAGGCAACCAGACCACAACCTGGTTTTCGGGGGTGACGGCGCAAAAAAAACTGAGCTTGACGGTGGCAAAATGAAGCAGCGGCAACAGCAGGTAAACCTGCCAGCTGGGTCGATCCCACATGGGTACACGGTGCTTCATCGTCTTGACGCCTTCGGTCGAAAATGCCTAGCGCTCTATTGCTGCGGCGCTCACGTACTCAGAGCGCGTGCCGAGTTTTTTCTTATTCGGTATAGCCTGGACCGCCGCGCAAACTTTTCTGCAGATCAAGCAGAGTGAGCGCGCTGGTCAGGGCGATGACGATCACACCGATCAGCGCCGCGCCCAAGGTTTCGTCGCGTGCAGACGCATAGGACACTTCGGCTCGGGCGCCTTCGATCTTCGCTAATTCCATGGCTCGCAGTGCGACGGTATTTGTCACGCGCTCCATGTCCTGGCCGATTGTGTGACCGATATCTTCGATGAGAGCATCGGCCTTTTTGCCGCTGTCGGGATCTGCTGAATGAAGTTGATTAAGCCGCGCGCGATATTTAACGCCCAAATCGCGATGTGCATCGCGCAAATGAAGCACGTCGTCATCGGCCAAGCCAATACTTTTCATCAAAGGCAAAGCATTATTCAAAGATTCTTGAACAATCGATTCCTCCATGACAAACGGGTTTTTATATTGGGCAAACAATTCAGGATTATTGCCCCATATCAAAATGTCTTGCCAGTTTTGCATCTGAGTCTTGAAACGGGTATCGGCCCGATCGATCGCAACCATACAGCGAAGCGCCTGGTCGGTCAGCGCCGAAGATTTCATAGCGGAATTTCTGAGTGCATCCAGGCGATTGGCCCCCTGTATGCCGACGGCGATCACGCAGAGCATGGCAATCCCCGCCATGACCGAAACTCGTCTTAGTATCGCCTTGGGCATGATGAGTGTCATGACATCGCGAAAGAAAATAAGCACACCCTAGCACATGCATTCCTTCAATACTTACATCTAATACTCCAGTATGAGAAATAAATGTTATTCCGTTGCTTTTAAATAGCCGACTTTCTATGCGTCGTCGCGCACGCCCAGGCGATATTGCGTGACCTGCCGATAATGACGGCCGGGCCGCACAATGACTTCTTCAGGATCGGGCATATTGATACGGTTTGGAAACGCCCCGGCCTCTAGGCACAGCGCGTCGTGCTTGCGATAGGCCGCACCTGCCTTGCCTTTCTGCCCGTTTAAATAGTTGCCGGTATACAGTTGCAAGCCCGCCTCGCTGGTCGAAACGATCAGCTCGCGTCCGCTGGCCGGGTCGTATAGCGATGCAACCGGGCGCGGCGTCTGCGGCGCCCCAAGGTTGTTGCGCAATACAAAACAATGATCGAAACCACCAGCAAGCTCAAGTTGCGCGTTGGGCCAGTCCAGACGGGTGCCGATTGGCGCCGCGGTACGGAAATCGAAGGCATTGCCCGCCACTTCGGCGATGCCTGTCGGGATAAGCGCCGCATCGATTTCATGGAAATAATCGGCATCTATCGTCAAGATATGACCGCGAATATCGGTGCCCGGCCCACTCAGATTGAAAAACGCGTGATTGGTCAAATTCAGCGGCGTCGGGGCATCGCTGATCGCATCGTAATCTATCGTCAAGGTGCCGTCATCGTCCAGCCGGTAACACACGGTCACCGCCACCTTCCCCGGAAATCCCCCCTCGCCTTCCGGCGATTCATAGCGCAGCACCAAACCGCCATCAGCCTCGGTCACTTCCCAGAACACACAGTCAAAACCATGCCAGCCGCCATGCAATAGGTTTTCGCCTTCATTGGGGTCGACCGTATAACGCATACCGTCCAGGGTAAAGCTTGCACCGGCAATACGGTTGGCCCAACGCCCCACCAAAGAGCCAAAAAAACTGCGCTGCGCCACATAGTCGGCAGGCTCAGGGTGACCCAGCACGATATCGGCAAGCCGCCCGCTGCGATCCGGCGCAAGCCATGATTGCAAGGCGCCGCCGAGGTCCATGATGGAAACCTGCATATCTTGTGCATTGCGCAAGGTATAACGGGTAACGGCGTCACCCGAGGGCAAGCGGCCCCAGACGGCGGAAGAGATCTGCATGGAACGGGTCATAGAAGTTCGCTATGTTTGAGAATAGAGATGGCAGGGGATGAGTCAGGAAGCCGTCGGCTGACGCATCCGCTCCTGGTATTCCTTCGGTGTGCAACCGAGTTCGCGTCGAAATACCGCGTACATATATTGCAAGGAGGTAAAGCCGCAGCGGATCGCTATTTCCGCGCTCGAATGCGCGTGTTCCGCAAGCAGCGACTGCGCAATCTGCAATTTATGCCGCAGAATTTCATGATGCACGGTGTGACCGAGTTCGCGCCTGAAGTATTCCTCCAGCGAAGAACGCGATACGCCAACGTAGTCGGCGACCTGCTCGGTCTTGACACCTTGACAGCCATACTGACGAATAAAGTGACGCGCCCGCATCACGTAGGGGCTAGCCGGCGGCTCATGTTTGCTCGATGCCAAGACGTTGATACCGACCGGTGGCACCAGGATACGGACCCCTGGGAAACGTGCGCCATGCAGCATTTTGTGCAACAAATGCGCGGCCGTGCGCCCCATTTCTTCGGTGCCTTGAATCACCGACGACAGCGGTGTACGCGTCAAGGTGCGCGTCAGCGGGTCGTTATCGATGCCGATAATCGCAACCTGTTCCGGCACGGCAATGCCGGCCATCAAGCAGGCCTGCAGCAGATGACGGGCCCGTGCATCGGTGACGGCCATAATACCGACCGGCTTCGGCAATTCGAGCAGCCAGGCGCTGAGCCGTTCGAGTGACTCGTTCCAGGCCAGGGCGCTGGTCGACGCGCCGCGATAAATCGCGCCATGTAGACCATCGGCGGCCAACAGCGTTTGGAAGGCCGCCTCCCGCTCCTGGGCCCAGCGATTTTCGGGCGCAACCGGCAAGCTGTACAGCGCGAATTGCTGCAGCCCGACTTCGATCAGGTGCCCATAGGCCAGCCTCATCAGCTTGGCATTGTCGGTGGCGATATACGGCAGCTCAGCCGGATACTGCGTCTCATCTCGGTATGAGGAGCCGACTGCCACCACGGGGACCGAACATTGATGGAGTGCCGTGCATACGGCTGGGTCATCGAAATCGGCGATGATGCCGTCACCGTCCCACCGTTCGATACCGGTGAGCCGGCAGCGAAAATCTTCTTCAAGGAACAGATCCCAGACCACCCGTGTCGACTGTAGGTAATGTCCAATACCCGCGATGATTTCGCGGTCGTACACCTTGTTTGCGTTAAACAACAAGGCAATGCGGTGGGTCGTCTGGGTTCGGCTCATGGTCTATTGTAGAGCGAGTCGCCGGTATTTTGCCCGGGGTGGTGAGAAACACTATGCGCAATGGCTAATTTCGTAATTGCGCGGCAACCGACGTAACGGCAGCATGGCATCAAATCAAGATAACAGATGGAGACACGATGTCATATTTCGAAGCCATTCCGGCCGTCGTCTACGCAGGCCCGCAATCGGACCGGCCCTATACCTTCCGGCACTACGATAAATCGAAAATAGTGCGGGGCAAAACCATGGCGGAGCATCTGCGCATCGCCGTCTGCTACTGGCATTCGTTTGTCTGGCCCGGTAACGATGTATTCGGTCAGGGCACCTTCCGGCGGCCTTGGCAGCAAGCCGGCAACGAACTTGAACGCGCGCACCAAAAAGCCGATGCCGCCTTCGAATTCTTCGGCAAGCTGGGCGCGCCGTTTTATACTTTCCACGACACCGATGTGGCCCCAGAAGGCAGCAGTCTCGATACTTACGTCGACAACTTCAGACGCCTTACCGACTACCTGCAAAAGAAACAGGAAGACAGCGGCGTGGCCTTGCTTTGGGGCACGGCCAACCTGTTTTCGCATCCCCGTTATGCTGCGGGCGCGGCCACCAACCCGAATCCGGAAGTGTTCGCCTATGCCGCGACCCAGGTATTTCATGCACTGAACGCGACCCAGCAACTCGGTGGCGCAAACTATGTCCTATGGGGCGGCCGCGAAGGTTACGATACGCTGCTCAATACCGACCTGAAACGGGAACGCGAGCAGTTTGCACGTTTTTTGCATTTGGTCGTCGAGCATAAGCACAAAATCGGCTTCAAAGGCGCTTTACTGATCGAACCCAAACCTCAAGAGCCGACCAAACACCAATACGACTATGACGTGGCAAGCGTCCATGGCTTTCTCACGCAATATGGCTTGCAACACGAAATCGCGGTCAATCTCGAAGCCAATCATGCCACCCTCGCCGGCCACTCGTTTCATCACGAAATCGCCAATGCCTTCGCCCTCGGCCTGTTCGGCAGCCTGGACGCAAATCGCGGCGACCCGCAAAACGGTTGGGATACCGATCAATTCCCGAATAGCGTCGAAGAGATGACATTGGCCCTATACGAAGTGTTGAAGGGTGGTGGTTTTAGCAGCGGCGGCATGAATTTCGACTCCAAGGTGCGACGCCAAAGTTCGGCGCCGGGCGATTTATTCCATGGGCATATCGGCGCCATCGATGTGCTTGCGCTGGCGCTTGAACGCGCGGCAACACTGCTTGAAAACGACCGCATCGCGGCCTTCAAGGCGCAACGTTACGCAGGCTGGGATAGCGAATTCGGTCGTTCAATACTGACGGGTAATCATACACTCGCCTCCTTGAGCCAGGAGGCCATCAAACTCAAGCTCGATCCCCAGCACCAGAGCGGTCAACAGGAATGGCTGGAAAACATTGTCAACGCGGCGATCTTTCCGTAACCGCGGCGCCAGTGCGCGAACCAGAATAGAACGCGCCTGGGCAGCCCCCGCCTCCTGGTGTTAATGCCAGCCGTGCGGGTTCGATTCAACCCCGATCTTAAGAGAAATGCATGTTTATTGGTATCGATCTGGGTACATCCGGCGTCAAGGCGCTGTTGCTGGACCGCGCCGGCAGCGTCCGAGCCAGTATCACGCACGCCCTGACGCTGCAGCGCCCTCATCCGCGCTGGTCCGAGCAAGCGCCCGAAGCCTGGTGGCAAGCCGCGAGTGCCGCCATGGAACAATTGCTGCTCGAAGCCCGTGCGGCAGGCATACCCGCCACGTCCATCGAGGCCATCGGACTGACAGGACAAATGCATGGCGCGACCCTGCTCGACGCCACCGGCGCGGTGCTGCGTCCGGCCATTTTATGGAATGACGGGCGCAGCGATACCGAATGCCGGGAACTGGAAGCCACTGTGCCTGAGTTGCATGCCTTGACGGGCAACCTGGCCATGCCGGGATTCACCGCACCGAAAATTCTGTGGCTGCGCCGGCATGAACCCGAACTCTACGCGCGCATTGCCAAGGTGTTGCTGCCCAAGGATTATCTACGCTATCGACTCACCGGCGTGATGGCCACCGATCCTTCCGACGCGGCCGGCACGCTATGGCTCGATGTCGCGCGGCGCGACTGGAGCGACACCTTGCTGGCGGCCTGCGGCTTGCGGCGCGAACATATGCCCGAACTGGTCGAAGGCAACCGCATCACCGGCACACTGAGCCTCGAACTCGCGCAGCGCTGGGGCATGCGTGCCGTGCCCGTGATCGCCGGTGGCGGCGACAATGCCGCGGGAGCCATCGGTGTCGGCATGGTGCGCCCCGGCCAGGCAATGCTGTCGCTGGGCACATCGGGCGTGTACTTTGCCGTCTCGGAAGGTTTTTTATCGAATCCCGGCTCGGCCGTGCATAGCTTCTGCCATGCCTTGCCCCACACCTGGCATCTGATGTCCGTGATGCTGAATGCGGCCGGTTGCCTCGATTTTACCGCCCGTCTGAGCCACTATCCCGACGTGGCCGCCTTGCTGGACGATGCGGAAACATCGCGCGACCGGCATGGCGCGAAGAGCCCCTGGTTTCTGCCTTATCTCGCCGGCGAGCGCACCCCGCATAACAATGTCCATGCCCGGGGCGTGTTCTATGGACTGGCGCCGGACGCCGAACGCGCCGATCTGGCAAACGCGACATTGGAAGGGGTCGGCCTGGCTCTGCTCGATGGCATTGACGCCTTGCATGCCAGCGGGCTCGTGCCGGAGAACATCACCGTGATTGGCGGCGGATCGCGCAGCCCTTATTGGACCCAGATGCTGGCTGACATCATTGGCCGCCCGCTCACCTTGCGTGCCGGTGGCGAACTCGGCCCGGCGCTTGGCGCCGCCCGGCTGGCTTATCTTGCGCTCGCGCCGGAGATTCCCATCGAGAGCATTTGCACGATGCCGGAAATCCGCGCCGTGCGGCAGCCCGACCCGATACGGCATGCTTTTTTTCGCGACGTGCGTCGACCGATCTTCACCCAACTATACCGGGCGCTTGAGCCGGTTTTCCAAGCAGCAATGTAGCACCCGGAGCATATCGGCACGGCACGGCATGGCACGCCGCGCACGACTAGCCCGGTTCATCCATAAAACAAGGAGCGAGACATGAAGAAAACCACCCTGAACACCCTGATCTGCAGCACCGTATTGGCCGGAATAGCGCTGGCCGCACCGCTCGCGCATGCGAGCAAAGAACATCCGGTCATCGGCTTTTGCATCGATGACTTGCGCGTCGAACGCTGGTCGCGCGACCGCGATTATTTTGTCGCCGCAGCCGAGAAACTCGGTGCGACCGTCTCGGTACAATCGGCCAACGCCAGCGCCGAGCGTCAGAATGCCCAAGTGGAAAATCTGATTGCCCGTAATGTCGATGCGATCGTGATTGTGCCGTTCAATTCGAAAGCCTTGGGCAATGTCATTGCCGAAGCCAAAAAAGCCGGTATCAAGGTCATTTCCTATGACCGCTTGGTACTCGATAGCGATGTCGACGCCTATATTTCCTTCGACAACGAAAAAGTCGGAGAAATGGAAGCCCAGGGTGTGTACGATGCCCAGCCCAAGGGCAATTACTTCCTGCTCGGAGGCGCGCCGTCCGACAATAATGCCAAGATGCTACGCCAGGGACAATTAAAAGTCCTGCAGCCGGCGATTGACCGCGGCGATATCAAGATCGTCGGCCAGCAGTGGGTGCCTGAATGGAGTGCCTCAACCGCACTGCGCATCGTCGAAGATGCGCTGACCGCGAACAACAACAAGATCGATGCCATCGTCGCCTCGAACGATGGCACGGCCGGCGGCGCCATCCAGGCGCTGGCCGCCCAGCATCTGGCAGGCAAGGTACCGGTTTCGGGCCAGGATGCCGACCTGGCCGCCGTGAAGCGCGTGATGGACGGCACACAAGCAATGACGGTCTACAAACCGCTCAAATTGATTGCCGGTGAGGCCGCCAAATTATCGGTCCAACTGGTTCGCGGCGAAACCCCTGCCTACAACGCCAAATACGATAACAACCACGCACAGATCAACACCATCCTGTTGCAACCCATCTTGCTCAATAAAAGCAATGTCGACCTAGTTGTCAAAGACGGCTTCTACACCCAGCAGCAATTGGGCGGCCAATAAACGGTCCAGCGTGCAACACTGCCCCGCCCGGTTCGATGCCGCGCGGGGCAGACTCCCATAGCGGCGCAGCCTGGGCGGCGCCCGCTGCAGCGGGACGTTTATCTGAGAGATCGCGATGTCGGACTATCTGTTGGAAATGATCGGAATCAGCAAGGCGTTTTCAGGTGTAAAGGCACTGGACGGCATCAGCCTGCGCGTGTCGCCGGGCGAATGTCTGGGTTTGTGTGGAGAAAACGGTGCGGGTAAATCGACCTTGATGAAAGTCCTGTCCGGAGTTTATCCGCATGGCAGCTGGGACGGGAAAATTCTCTGGGAAGGTCAGGAGTTGAAAGCGGCCGGCGTGCGCGATACCGAGCGCGCCGGCATCGTCATCATTCATCAGGAATTAATGCTGGTGCCGCAATTGTCCGTCGCCGAAAATATTTTCATGGGCAATGAAATTACTTTGCCGGGCGGACGGATGAATTATGCGGCGATGTATCGGCGTGCCGAGCAACTGCTGCATGATTTGAATATTGAAGGCATCAACGTCGCACAACCGGTGATGAATTATGGCGGTGGGCATCAGCAACTGATCGAGATTGCCAAAGCACTCAACAAGCGCGCCAAATTACTGTTGCTCGATGAACCTTCATCGTCGCTGACCAGCGCCGAAATCGATACGCTGTTGAATATCGTACGCGACCTCAAAAAGAAAGGCGTGGCCTGCGTCTATATCTCGCACAAACTCGATGAAGTCGAAGCCGTGTGCGACACTATTACGGTAATCCGCGACGGTCGGCATGTGGCCACCGAACCGATGCGCGCACTGAGCACCGACAAGATTATTTCCATGATGGTCGGCCGGGAAATCAAGAACCTGTTTCCGCGCGAGCCGCATCCTATCGGCGAGGTCATTTTCGAAGCCCGTCACGTCACCTGCTACGACGTCAACAACCCGCGGCGAAAGCGGGTCGACAATATATCGTTCTCGTTGCGCCGCGGCGAGATACTGGGTGTGGCAGGCTTGGTGGGCGCCGGTCGTACCGAACTGATGCAAGCGATCTTTGGCGCTTATGCTGGGGAGTCTTGCGCCGAGGTAGTCGTAGAAGGCAAAGCCTTCAAAATCAGGACGCCGATGGATGCGATTCGTGCCGGCATCAGCATGGTGCCGGAAGATCGCAAGCGGCACGGCATCGTGCCGCAACTCGGCGTTGGCCAAAATATTACGCTGTCGGTGCTGCCGAGATTTTCACAATTCGGCCGTATCGATAGCGCCGCCGAACTCAACACCATACACACCGAAATGAAACGTCTGTCGGTGCGCGCCGCCAGCCCGGCTTTGCCGATCTCCAGTCTGTCGGGCGGCAACCAGCAAAAAGCGGTGTTGACCAAAATGCTTCTGCCCGACCCCAAGGTGCTGATACTCGACGAGCCGACTCGCGGCGTCGACGTCGGGGCCAAGTTCGAGATCTATAAGCTGATGTTCGAACTGGTCCAGCGCGGCATCTCCATCATTATGGTGTCGTCCGAATTGTCCGAGGTGCTCGGGGTAAGCGACCGCGTTCTGGTCATCGGTGAAGGCCAGTTGCGCGGCGACTTTATCAACCAGGACTTGACTCAAGAACAGGTGCTCGCGGCTGCACTGAAACAAGCGCCAAGCCAGGTGTCGGCATGAATCCCGACCTAGGGCATGCGCTCGATTCCGCTCATTCGTTCGATATGAAATCGCCCATTTGGCCGCCATCGCGCGCCACTCCATGGTTTTGATTTAAGGACCGTTATGGCTGCTCATCGTTTGACACAATTTTTTTCACGCTACAAAATCCTCGCGCTATTGCTGGCGATTGCCGTCATTTGGCTGTTTTTCTTCTACTTGACGCATGGCGCATTCCTGACTCCGCGCAACCTGTCCAATCTGCTCAGGCAGATGTCCATCACCGGCTTGCTCGCCTGCGGCATGGTCTTCGTGATCATTGCGGGCGAGATCGATTTATCGGTCGGCTCGCTGCTCGGACTGGTCGGCGGCGTCGCCGCGATTCTCGATTTCAACTACCACCTGCCCATCGCGCTAACCATCATCCTGGTGTTGCTGCTCGGGATTGCGATCGGCTTGTTCAATGGTTATTTGTCGACCTATCAGCGCATCCCCTCTTTTATCGTCGGCCTGGGCGGCATGCTGGCATTTAGGGGCGTGCTGCTCGGCATCACCGGCGGCTCGACCATTGCACCGGTGTCCGATGCCATGATTTTTATCGGCCAGGGTTATGTGCCGCCGCTGGCCGGCGACATATTGGCGCTGATCCTGTTCGGCACCTTGGCCCTGCTGACGGTGCGCCAACGGCGCGATCGCGTGCGCTATCAGTTGGCGCTGCCGCCTCAGTGGCAGGACATCGCCAAAGTGATTGCCATGGGGTTGATATTGCTCGGTTTTGTGGCGACACTGAATGACTACGGCGGCATCCCGGTGCCGGTACTGCTGCTGTTGGCAATGATCGGCATTTTTACGTTTATCGCGACCCAAACCGTATTTGGCCGACGCATCTATGCGGTGGGTTCGAATATGGAAGCGACCCGCTTATCGGGTGTCAATGTGAATCGTGTCAAACTCGCCATCTTCGGTTTGATGGGCTTGATGTGCGCACTGGCCGGCATCGTCAATACAGCCCGCTTGGCGGCCGGATCGCCATCGGCCGGCACCATGGGCGAACTTGATGCGATTGCGGCTTGCTTTATCGGCGGCACGTCGATGCGCGGCGGCTCAGGAACGGTGTATGGCGCACTAATTGGCGCCCTGGTGATGGCCAGTCTTGACAATGGCATGTCGATGCTCGATGTCGATGCCTTCTGGCAAATGATCGTCAAAGGCAGCATTCTAGTGCTGGCCGTGTGGATTGACGTGATGTCGGGGGCCAAACGCTGAGTGTGTACTCGAATTGACGGTCGAGAGCTCGACCGCGTTGCGGCGCGGCTCTCGACGTATCGACCTATCGAGCGGGCATATCGCCAGGCAAAGTCCGGCTGCCCTCACCGAGCGCACGTTGCATCAACACGGTATCGATCCACTCACCGAATTTAAAACCCGCCGCCTGCAAGGTGCCGACACGCTGAAAACCGAGTTTCTCATGGAGCGCGAGTGACGCCGCGCCCACACCGTCTGCCGGGCTGGCCACGACAGAGGCCATCTGCCGCCAGGGCCCGGCTTCGCACAGCATAATCACTGCGGACAGCAGCGCATAGCCGATGCCGCGCCCGTGACTGTCCGCGGCGATATACACCGAATCTTCCACCGTAAAGCGATAAGCACGACGCGGCCGGTAAAGCGTCGCATAAGCGTAGCCGACCACCGCGCCCTCGCACTCGGCTACCAAGTAGGGCAGTCCGCGACTCACAATCTCAGCGCGGCGCGCCAGCATCTCCGCGACTGAAGGTGCGATCTCTTCAAAGGTAGCCCGGCCATGCAGTACGTGATGCGCGTAAATGGCTTGTACGGCCGGCATATCGGCCTCGCTGGCCGCGCGTATGAGTGGGCCTGCCGGCGCGCTTGTCTGTGGGCTTGTATGAGATGGCGCAGATGGGGGTTTCACAGTTTCAATAGACATCGAGAATCTCTAAGTTCAGCTATTTAAGCAGGACCGGAAAACACACACTGTAAAACACGCCATGGCATAAGTGAAGTCGTCTCCATGGGTACCATGGCATAAGCATGACCACTATGCGCAATTTGAATCTGGGCCGATTACAAGCGTTTTCCCAAATGCACGGTCCGCACGGTGCCGCGCCTTGGGACTTGACAATTTTTCCGCCATCCCACACACTAAAAAACCACACAGGAGAGAGGGCTTAGTCCCCGCCGAAGGCGCAGTCTCCCATAACCGCTCAGGCAAAACGTACTGTGTGATACAAGCCGATCTGGAGAGTGGTAGCCGTTGATAGGCTACCCACCGAAGGGGCAAACACGAGCCATCGCGGTTCGTGCAATCTCTCAGGTAAATAGGACAGCGGGAGCGGCGCAGCGACAAGCATCGCTGTTTTCCGCAACACGTCCATTTATCCGGGATTCCATATGAAAGTCATCGTCCTCGGCGCAGGTGTTATCGGCGTCACCTCGGCCTGGTTCCTCTCCAAGGCCGGCCACGAAGTTACCGTTATCGAACGCCGCCACGGCGCGGCCCTAGAAACCAGTTTTGCCAATGGTGGCCAAATTTCCGTCAGCCATGCCGAGCCCTGGGCCAATCCCAGCGCGCCGTTAAAGGTTCTAAAGTGGCTGGCGCGCGAAGATGCGCCGCTACTATTTCGCCTGCGCGCCGACTGGCAGCAATGGAAATGGGGCGCGCAATTTATGCTCGAATGCCTGCCCTCGCGCACACGTCACAATATTATTCAGATCGTCAATTTGGGGCTGTATAGCCGCCAGACGCTGCGCGAATTACGTGCTGAAACCGGCATCCAATACGATCATCTGGAACGCGGCATTCTGCATTTTTATACCAGCCAGCAAGAGTTCGATGCAGCCCAGGAACCCGCGCGCATCATGCGCGAATTCGGTTGCGAGCTCGATATGAAAAGCGCCGCCGAATGCATCGCGATCGAACCCGCCTTGGCCCACACCACACAAAAAATCGTCGGCGGCAGCATGACACCTTCCGACGAGTCGGGCGACGCCCATCAATTCACCCAGGAACTGGCCCGCTTGTGCGCCGCACGCGGCGTCAAGTTCGTGTACGACACCCAAGTGCGCCGCTTGCTGCGCGAAGGCGACGCCATCAGCGGTGTCGAAGTCGCCACGGTACCGGGTCGCCCATATCAGCTCAAAGCCGACGCTTATGTCTTGGCGATGGGCAGCTACAGTGCGGAACTGGCACGTCCGCTCGGAGTCAAACTGAATATTTACCCCGCCAAGGGCTACTCGGTGACCATGCCTGTCAAGCATCAGGAACGCGCTTATCAAGTCAGCCTGACCGACGATGAGTACAAGCTGGTATTTTCGCGGCTGGGCGATCGTTTGCGGATTGCCGGGACGGCCGAACTTAACGGCTATGAAACTTCGCTGAACCCGGCGCGCTGCCAAGCTATCGTGCGTCGCGTCGAACAGTTGTTCCCAGGCGCCGGAGAGCTCGATCAAGCCGAATTCTGGACCGGTCTGCGACCGGCGACACCGTCGAATGTGCCCTATATCGGGCGCTCTGCGGTACGTAATCTATTTCTGAATACCGGTCATGGCACGCTGGGCTGGACCCATTCTTGCGGCTCGGCCCGAGCGCTGGCGGAAATCGTCAGCGCGCGTGAGCCGGCCTTGCAGTTTGATTTTGCAGGTTTGACCGGAGCATTTGCCTAAACCGCGCCTCAATGGGCCGGATACAACATCGATCCGGCCCGCACAAACGGCTTCCGAGTCGACAGAACGCAAGGTTCGCCAGATAAATATCGCCTCACTCGGAGCGATACCGTTACAATTTGCATGCTTCATTCCATTCAATATGCAAAGTCGCTAGCAGCACTTTTTCTAATGTGTCGCAGAGAAGCTAACGATGAAACCTTCAGTGATCAAACCGGCTGCGGCGCTGTCCGTCGGGCTTCTTATCATCCTGTCCTTGTCCGCGGCCTTGCTCGTTTTGCTTGTCGACGCGCACCAGGATACCGGCGCTCATGCACAAGACGATGCCGACCGACTCGCACTGATGGTGGAACGCGAGATCTCCCGCAATGTCGACCTGATCGACCTATCCATACAGGGCGCCGCCGATGGCGTCGAGCAGCGCAGCGTTATGCGCCTGCCGATAGACCTGCGTAATCAGACATTGTTTTCGCGAGCCTCGGCTGCACGCTACATTCGATGCGTTTCGGTATTTGATTCCAGCGGCGGACTGATCGCCAACTCCCTCGACTCAGGACAGAAACCCGACCCCCTGTTTCGCAATTTATTTTCCGCCGCGCGTCAGGATACTGCGGCAAACCAACTGCTTGTGGGATATCCCTATCTTGCTAACGACGGAATTACTCGACTGGTCACATTTTCTCGCGTCGTACGGACTACCGATGGGACATTCGATGGCATGGTGACGGCGACAGTCGACCTCAGTTATTTTTCCGAGGTACTCCTGGACCTTCATATTGGCTATCGGACTGTGATACAAGTGTCCTTACGCAACGGCCCCGAGCTGATTCGAACGCTTGAACCCGAAAGCCGCGCGCCGGTACGCGCCAATTTTGCGCAACAGCTTGGCGAAAAATTCTCGAATGGTTTGGCACGCTTGATTGATCGCAACTCGACCAATGACTCGATTACAGCCCAAAGGGTTGTCCCGGGCACACCGATGGTGGTGGCCGTCAGCCTGTCCACGGCGGATATATTCGCTGATTGGACGCAACGCAGTACGCAAATTGCGCTGCTCTGCATCGTCGTGTCACTGACCTTTGCGGCTTTGTCGGTCTACCTGGCGCACACACTGCGCATGCGTGCACGGTCGGAAGCTGCTGTGGATCGTTTGGCTACGACCGACGCGCTCACAGAGCTGCATAACCGCCGCGCGTTCGACCGCACCTACAAGCACGAGCTAGAACAAACCGGCACCACGGGTCGCGCTGTTTCCGTGCTGTTCGTCGATATCGATAATTTCAAACTGTATAACGATCACTACGGGCATGTGGCGGGCGACCATGCTTTGCAAGCGATCGCCCGAGAGATCCGCAACTGTGCCAAGCGCAGCTCAGACTTCGTATGCAGATACGGCGGAGAGGAATTTGTGGTCGTCTTGCCAGGCGATGATGGCGTCGCGGCCATGTCCTTGGCGGAAAAAATACGTCATGCCATCCAACAACTGGCGATCCCTCACGCAGCCACCGACATCGGCATCTTGACCGGCAGCATCGGGGTAGCCAGTATCAACGGAGGCGGTTCTCCTGGCGGCACCAGCCTGCTCGAAAACGCCGATCGAGCGCTTTACGCAGCGAAGCGCGCAGGCCGCAATCGCGTGTGCAATTGGACCACAGCAAACACGGGCAGCGCCTAAGAAGTCAGATCAGAAAGAAGGCCTGCGCGCTCGCAAGCCCTCCCGGATGCCCCGCTTATCTCGCCAGCACAAACTTGCCGACCAAACGTTTTAAGATCTTGGCTTGATCGTCCAGCGATTGCGCAGCCGCCGCAGCTTGTTCAACCAGCGCCGCATTTTGCTGCGTGCTGGCATCCATCTGCACCACGGCGCGGTTGATTTCCTCAATGCCGGTGCTTTGCTCCATCGACGCCGAGGAAATTTCGCCGATCACGTCGGTGACGCGCTTCACCGCATTGACCACTTCATTCATGGTATTGCCGGCTTCCGCGGCCAAGGTCGAGCCGTTTTCGACACGCGCCACCGAAGCGCTGATCAAGGCCTTGATTTCCTTGGCGGCCGATGCGCTGCGCTGGGCAAGATTGCGCACTTCACCCGCGACCACAGCAAAACCACGGCCCTGTTCACCTGCGCGCGCGGCTTCAACCGCGGCATTCAGCGCCAGGATATTGGTCTGGAAGGCAATGCCTTCGATCACGCCGATAATGTCGCGGATATCTTTTGCGCTCGCGTTAATCTGCGTCATCGTGCTGACTACGCGATCGACCACATCGCCGCCCTTGGCAGCAATTTCGGAGGCGTTGGTTGCAAATGCACTGGCCTGCCGCGCATTGTCGGCGTTCTGCTTCACCGTCGAAGTCAGCTGGTCCATGCTGGCTGCCGTTTTTTCGAGCGACACCGCCTGCTGCTCGGTGCGATGCGATAAATCGACGTTACCCATCGAAATCTCGCTCGCCGCCATGGCAATCGCCTCGGCGCTGTTGGTAATTTCGCTCACAGTATCCGAAAGGTCAGTCTGCATCTGCTTCAGTGCATGCAGCATGCTGGAACTGTCCTTGGGCGCCAGCTTAATGTCACCGGACAAATCGCCGGTCGCGATATGCGCGGCGATTTCTTTCGCATAGGCGGGCTCGCCACCCAATTGACGGGTCAAGCGGCGCTCGGCCCAGGCACTGACGAAATAGGTCAGCACCATCAGCACCCCCGTCATCACAGCCATCAGGACCAGCGAACTCTGCGAAATCTGTGCCGAAGCGTCCAGCGCGCCTTTGGCGGCAGCACCGCGCTTGGCGACCAGCGTATTGACGATTTTCTCAAGTTTCTCGGTTTCCACCAGCAAGGAGACATCCATGATGCCAACCTGCCAGTTCATCTGACTCAAATCCAGCGACTGCGCCTTAACGAGTGTGACAAAGGCTTGCAGATGATCGCTCCAGGTTTTGACCGAAGACGCCAGCGTCTTGTCCAGCGCCAAGCTGTCGTCGTCGCTCGAGAGCGACTGAATCACCGCCAGTTGGCGTCCGATATTCGCGACGTCGCCATCGATCTCAGTGCCCAACTCGTCGCGCTCCTTCGCGGTGGACGCAGTCAGCAGCGATTTCTGCGCTCGGCTCGCGCGCAGCACATAACCGCGCGCTTCTTCTGCAGCCGTACTCGCAACATAACCCTGATCGTAAATCAACTGGGTCGAGTTACCGATATGATGAATCTGCATCAGCGCGAAACTGCCGATTACCACCGTGCCCACCAGCAAACTGGCGAAGGCCAGTCGCAAGGTGGATTTCACCGATAGGCTAGTTAGTTTGCGTGCGCCGGTAGGCGTTTTGCCGGGTATTCCCGTGGTAGCGGTATTTTCCCCGGCAGCAAATCCGGACGAGCGGGTATGCTCGTTAAGCGTAAGTAAGTCCATGAAATCCTTTGCGTTTCCAAAAAATGCTGTTCGCTTGAACTCGTCATGACACCGTGCGGCATAACTCCAGGCCTCGACATCGTCGGCTAAAGGCTTAGGCCCGGCATAGACCGTGGAACCAGTCCAGCAAACTCGCATAAAGTACAATAACGCTTCAAAAAAACCTATGCTCGCTTGCCCTCGCAAAAAACAATTAAATTGATGGCGGACATGCCGTGCCGCAGTCTAAACTGCCCGAGTTTAGCTGCCTAGTATAAAAAAATCAGCCTTGTATCCGTCGCATAAGCCGACGCAGCGCCCAGCGGTTGGCGACGCCGACATAATCGGCCTGTGCTTGTGCCCGCGCCTGCTCGGCGCTATCGAGCAAGGCCTCGGTGGCTGAGCGCATTCTAAGTAGATCGAAGCGCAATTTCTGTAATTCGCTCAAACCTTCCCTCAATGTCGTATCGAGGCGGCTCTTCTGGGCGGCGAATTGGGCGGCTAAAGCCTGGTCGTCATGGGGATCGACCCCCCGAGTCGGATTAAACAGGAATTTCGCCTCCAGACTGACGCGCCAGGCCAGTAACTCGGCTTTCTGGGTTTCGCCAAAACCCCGCACACGAGCCAGCATGGCCGCGTTGACATCGGCAGCGGTTTCAATCCCGAACGAAGCAAGCGTTGCTTTGCGACCCGGGCCGATCAGGCCAATCTTGGCATTGGCAATCAGAAAACCGCTCAGATATTTCCTGAGTTGCGCATCGCGCACCGATTCGCGCAATTTCAAACGCGCCAATTGATGATGGCGATGCAAACCGTCCAGCGTCGCCTTCACCTGGACCAGTTGCCTGAGCTTATCGGAGAAAGCATGGGTTTCGGCGAGCTGGCAATAGCGCTCCATCATTTCATTGAATTGCTTGATTGCCTTGCTTAGGGCCAACGAGCGCTCCGCCCGCACCGGAGCGCAAGGGTCATGCGGCACACCAAAACCAATCAACGCGGCCGCAGCCATCACCCATAGCGGCGCCAGCGTCGGCCATTCGACCAGCGCGGCACCCAGCGCCAGCAGCCCGGCGCCGAGCCCGGTTCGATAAATCAAGGTTTTGATCTTGAGCTCGCGCGGCAAGGCGCTCGGCGTCAGGCGACGCTCCCGTTCGACGTAATCCGGCATCCGCGGCGGCGGCTTGATGGCCCGAATACGCTGCCAGACCTGTTCGATGGTCGCCGTCTCGTCGGCCGGCACCAAGCCGGGTGACAGCATCGGCAGGAAAAACTGCATGCCGGAGCGGGCTTCGATTTCACACCAGGGACAGCTGACCAAATGCGCAGGGAATTTATGGGCATGATCGGCACTGCAGGTACGCAACTGCTTCCTGAAAATATCGAGCGCCGCCACCCATTCGCCCGCCTTGGGACGCCCGGTCTGAGTGCCGATTTCCGTGAACGCGCGTTCGAAGAGCCTGGCGATGTCCGGTGTGACCAGGGACATCGGCAAAGCATTCGGTGGCGTATCCATATCGCGTGCATGGCTGCCGGCGCCATAGGCAAAGCGAAATTCGGCGATGGCCTTTTCGATCGGCATATCGCCCTGACCGAGATAAATCCCCGCGTAAGGGTGACGGCCCATAAACAACATATGAAATACCAACACGGCCAGACCGAACGTATCGTTATTCGGCGTGCGCGCGATGGTATGGAAGGATTTGATATTTTGCAATTCGGGCGGCGTGAAATGCTGCACCCCGACTTCGCAGGGAAAACGCGTGCGCCCAACGGTAATCTGAAATGAATCGCAATCGATAAAGCGCACAATGCTGTCGGCCCGCACCACCAGATTGCCTTGATTGACGTCGCCGACCACATGCCCATGGGCATGAATGGAATCGAAAGCCGCCGCGACATTGCGCGCAGCCGAAATCAAAAAGGCATAATCTGCTTTTGGGAAAAACTGCTTGCGCTGCGCCGGGCTGTAAAGATGGTGGATCGGCTCGCACTCGGCGATCTTGGGCATCAGGAAACCGGCTACCTGCCCCGAGGGCAACTCCCGTACCGTGCGCAGCGGCCAAGCCGAGATCGTGCGCAAATAGCTGTTGCCTAACGATGCCATCGCGTGCAGCTTGGCTTGCTTGTGTACCGGTAACGCTTCGTGGTAAATCTTGGCGACCAGACCGCCGGCAATCTCCGGCGTATCGAACACACTGCCCTCGCCGCCCGAACCGAGCCGAGTCCCCAGCACAATCACGGCGCCGGATTCATCGACCAGTCGACGGATCACTGACACGCGACCTCCAGCTCACAGCCAACATCGGGACCGATGCGGGTCGCCAAGATCAGGGTTTTGTCGTCGTCCGTGCGTTGATTGACTGCCGGACTGGAGAGAAACAAAGCAAGCTGCGCATTGAGCGAAGCACATTGGTCGGCACGCAAACTGCGCAATACCGCGAACATAGGCTCGAAAAACGGCGCATGAGCCTGGCGCGTTGAAAACACCAGCGCCAGCCTTTGCAAGCCATCGGTCAGTAACGAAACTTCATGCGGCGCGTCGATCTGGGCGATCTGCAAATGCTGCTCGGCGTCGTTATCCGTCACGAAGTAGGTCATATTCGCGTACTCGCCGGCATCGGGCCAAAACACCGGCGCCAACTCGCCGTTGCGCCGGATCACGACCGCCCCGTCGCCAATCTGGAAAGCCAGTGCATGCTTCGGACCCGCCACCAGCCCCACCAGCGTACAGGCAAAATCGCGCAACGCGGCACCCTTGCCATGGGCTTCAAATACAGCATTTTCCAGCGTCGACCGAATATGCTCCAGGCAGGCTGTGGCAAGTTCCCGGCTCAATACGCTGCGGCCAAGGTGCCCTTCATGGCTCAGGTATTCAAGCAAAAATGCACCGCCCGACTCACACGCCAGTCGAGATCCGGCTTCGCTGTAGAGCGCGCTGCCCGCACCGTCCGAAGCCAGCGCAATCAGGTATTGCGTGCCGTCGCGGGCACTGGCCGTAGCGGTATAGGCATAGTCCTGACATGGCGTGCGGGTTTGTTCATGGGCCGTACCCGCGGCCGAAGCCGCCACGTAACGCCAGTTCAAACCTGTGCCCACCCGGCGGGGCTTTGCAAGCGGACCTCGGTGCCTGGGGTCGACTGTGAAACCGATTTCATCGAGCTGGAGAGCCATTGGAACAACTCCCTGAATTTCAAACCCTGCAAAGAAAGCGGTTCGCGTACCGATAGTTGCCGCAGCGTGTCCATATCGGCGCCCTCAATCCCAACTGCAAAAAATGCAAATTTCTTACCCGCCTCACCTTCGCGTATCCGAGCAGCAGCGGCCTGCCAATCGTCCGTGGGCGCGCCATCCGTCAACAGAAAAACCCAGGGACGATAAAAGGAGATACCGTTTTGGCGATATTCGGCCTTGCGCGCTTCCAGTAAGTCAAGCGCCAGCAAAATTGCCCCACCCAGCGGCGTATCGCCCTCGGCCGTTAATGTCGGCGCGACAAAGTGTTGGCCGGTATGAAAAGGCATTTCGATATTGGGCGGACCGAAGGTTACGATCGCCGTCTCGACGCGCTTGAGCGCCAGGGAATCGGAATTAAGTTCTTCACGAAAAGTCACCAGACCGGCATTCAGCTGATCGATGGCACTGCCTTCCATCGATCCGGAGCGGTCCAGCAACAACACACAAGGGCAACGCGGTTCGGGATTTTCGGCGAAGTTATCGGTGCCGAAGGCAATTTGAGTGGCAAAGGAAGTCGTCAGGTCGGTCATAGTCTTCGCTGGCTATCGAAAAGCATTTTAAGGATAAGCCCATGCTTATCTTTGTAACATAAATCAATAAAAGTACGTCCATCTGCTTACCCGATACTGGGGCCACAACATGACGCTATGCAGGGCGGTACTGCGCTGACACCCACTAGCAGAGGCTCTCGGCAATGCCCAAAGAGTTTCGCTACTGTGGTGACAACACCCACTACGGGAAACTACCGGGTGCCGACGTCAGCGCAGTGTCAGCAACCCTCAATAGCATACCAGCAGCCCGAGGTCTGTCAGGTGTTTCTGATCGTCCTGCCCACCGGACACCGCTCTCACAGGACATTTTGCCCCATGAACCGTTATCGTGAAACCCATCGCCGCTCGGTCGAAGACCCCGCTCAATTCTGGGCCGAACAGGCCCGGCGCATACATTGGGAAACGCCGTTTACCCAAGTCCTGGATGACAGCCGGCTACCGTTTGCCAAATGGTTCGTCGGCGGGCGCACCAATCTTTGCTACAACGCGCTGGATCGGCATTTGGCCGAGCGCGGCGAGCAAGCCGCGCTGATTTACGTCTCGACGGAAACCGGCATTGAACGCAGTTATACCTATAAGCAACTGCACGCCGAAGTGAACCGGATGGCCGCCGTGATGCTGTCGCTTGGCGTCAAACGCGGTGCGCGGGTATTGATCTATATGCCGATGATAGCCGAGGCCTTATTTGCCATGCTGGCCTGCGCGCGCATCGGGGCCATCCATTCGGTGGTATTCGGCGGTTTTGCGGCACATAGCCTGGCCGCGCGTATCGACGATGCGCAGCCGGTGCTGATCGTGGCAGCGGATGCCGGCTCGCGGGCGGGCAAGGTGACAGCTTATACGCCCTTGCTTGAAGAAGCGCTGGCGCTGGCGCAACATAAACCGCCTCACGCCCTGCTGGTCGAGCGTCACTTGGCGCCGCCGCAAGTCCTTGGGCCCCATCTCCAGCAGTGTGCGGCGCCCTACGCCGCGTTACGCGAACAGCAACTCAATGCCAGTGTGCCATGCGAGTGGCTGGAATCGAATGAAGTGTCCTATGTGCTGTACACCTCGGGCACGACCGGCAAACCCAAAGGCGTACAACGCGATGTCGGGGGTTACGCGGTCGCGCTGGCCTCGTCCATGGACTATATCTTCGACGGCAAGCCAGGCGATACGATGTTTACCGCCTCCGACGTTGGCTGGGTGGTGGGTCATAGCTATATCGTCTATGCACCCTTGCTGGCCGGTATGACGACGGTGATGTATGAAGGTACGCCCATCCGCCCGGATGGCGGAATCTGGTGGCGTCTGGTCGAACAATATCGGATTAATCTGATGTTTACCGCGCCCACGGCAATCAGGGTGTTGAAAAAGCAGGACCCGGCCTTGCTGCGGCAATACGATTTATCCAGTCTGCGCACCCTTTTTCTGGCAGGCGAGCCCCTGGATGAACCCACCGCCAGATGGATCCAGGATGCGCTGCAAAAACCGGTGGTCGACAACTATTGGCAAACCGAAACAGGCTGGCCCATGCTGGCCATCCAGCAAAACATTGAAGCGCTGCCGCAAAAACTCGGCTCACCAGGCGTGCCTGTCTACGGCTTTAATTTAAGTGTGCGCAACGAGATCACGGGCGAGCCCTGCCTGCCCGGGGAAAAGGGTGTCATCACGTTGGCCGCGCCCTTGCCGCCGGGCGCCATGCAGACCGTGTGGGGCGACGATAGCCGCTTTATCAGCACGTATTGGTCGGGCTTCCCCGGCCAATTGCTGTATTCGAGTTTCGATTGGGGTATTCAGGACGAAAACGGCTATGTGACGATACTCGGACGCACCGACGACGTCATCAATGTCGCCGGGCATAGGCTGGGTACGCGGGAAATCGAAGAAAGCCTGTCGAGTCACCCCGCTGTCGCCGAGGTCGCGGTGGTCGGCATTCAAGATGCACTGAAAGGTCAGGTGGCCATCGCCTTTGTCGTGTCGCGCGATCCGCAGCAAATTGAAACGGCACAAGCCCGGCGCGCGCTGGAAAGCGACATGATGAAAACCGTCGATATCACGCTGGGCGCGATTGCCAGGCCGGCACGGGTTTATTTTGTCGGCGTGCTGCCCAAGACCCGCTCGGGGAAATTGCTCAGGCGTGCGCTGCAGGCACTGGCCGAAGGCCGGGATACCGGCGACCTGACCACCATCGAGGACCCGTTAGCCTTACAACAGGCACGCGAGGCATTGACGACAAGTTGATTTTAACAACGGGACTCCCAGGCCGATAAGTGGACACGCTCCGAGTCCTGTTCCGCGGCCGTATTAGCACAATGTCATCGAACTCTGCTATAAACCAACGCTATCCTAACGATAGATCACACTATCCCATGTACTCCGTCGCCCACCCGCCTACCCTGCAGCGCATGCTGGCTTCTCTCTCGCTATGTGCAGCGTTGCTTGTGCTGTGTTATTTCGCGGTCGACCCCGCCATCGCATTCTGGGTGGATCGTGAGAATTTCAGGCGTTTTGCCGTGTTTGAGTATTTCACGCAAGGGGTCAACCTGATTGTCGGCCTGACGGCACTGTATTACCTGTTTTTCGCCTGCACGTATGCGCGCAATCGGGCCGCGCGCCGACCCTGGCTCGGCGTCGCCAATAGCGTCGCGATCGCGATATTTCTGAAAGATGCCTTGAAATTTGTCTTCGGGCGCTATTGGCCCGCAACCTGGATCAACCAGAATCCATCGCTGCTACACGATCACGCTTATGGATTTCACCCGTTTCACGCAGGCATCGCCTACCAGTCGTTTCCGTCTGGACATACGACGGTGGCCGTGGCGGCCATGACTGCAATTTGGGTCAATTTTCCGCGCTGGCGCTGGCTGGCAGTGCTGGCGGCATTACTGGTAGTGACCGGGCTATTGGCCGAGGACTACCATTTCGTCGGCGATTGCATTGCTGGAGCCTGGCTAGGTGCAACTGTGGCGCTCTATGTCACGGCGAATTCGCGCGTGCGGCGCACACAGTTACACCTCTAACAAAGACTCTTAAGCAGTTCATCCAGCTGGTCTATGCAAAGGGCAACATTTTGATGCCGGGCTAAATGACTGGCCCGCTACCGCTAACACAAAACTTACAAGACTCAGCGTTTTAGACTACCGTGCAGCCACGTGTTTCGCGGTCCAGACGACGCATGCGATATTCAAGTTCGTACAAGTCGACGGCTTCCGACAAATAAGCGACTTTACGTTCTTGTTCACGTTGCTGAGCGCTCTTACCAAGCGATTGAATCAATGCGGCGATGAAACTCATGATTTTGTCCTCTAAATTGGCCCTAACGCTGGGTTGCACTAGGGAATACCCGAATCATACGCCAACCTAGGGTTTATACCAATTAAAGAACGTGACTATTTGTAAATACCCGGCATATGAAACCCGATATACCACGCGGGCCGGGCTTTACAGGATGCTGTCAGCCAACACGCTCGACTTGACCGGCTGCGGCAAACGCTGCGCCTTACTGAAGAAAGACCAGATTTCCTCACTGGCATCGGGCCCGATACCGGCGTGAAACGGCACCGTATCATCGCCGCCACTCCAGGCATGGCCGAGCTCCGCCACCAGACAAACTTTCACCAGATCCTGTCCGTCGCGCCGGTAGACGCGCTGGCGGTAGGTATCGTGCTCCGATGCCGCCAAAGTGACGTCGACCAGCTTGCCCTCTGCATCCAACAAACCGTTCAATGCCAAGAATTGCGCTTCGAGTTGCTCTAGATTGACCGGATTGACCACTTCGTCACGCGCCCCATGCAGCAATAACGCCGGCATCCCCGGGTATCCGCTTGAGCCGTCAGCGTTGATACCTTTACCTGGCAGCGCGGCGCGCACCAAAGCTGCTGGAACGTCGGTACTGCCGCGCCGCATCGCATCAAGCGCCGAAGGGACTGAGTGCGCGGCGCCAAACACCACGCCGGAATGCGTGGCGACGGCGGCAAACCGTTCGGGATAGTCGACCGCCAATAGGGTCGCCATGCCGGCGCCCGCAGACAAACCCGCCACATAGATACGTGTGGCGTCAAACCCGTGCTGTTCGATCACGCGATCAAGCAATGAAACGATGGCATGGGCTTCCGCGCCGCCAGCCTTCGCCGTTGCGTCATACCAGTGCCAGCAGGCCTGCGCATGACGCTTGGCTGCTTGCTCAGGATATAACACTGCAAAACCATAACGGTCCGCCAAGACGTTCATGCGCGTACCCCGGGCAAACGCCTCGCTACTCTGGCTGCAGCCGTGCAGCATGATGACCAGCGGCAGAGCCTTGCCTGCCTTGCCCGGCGGCACATACAGCCCGTAATCCAAGGCCAGCGAAGGATAGACGCCGGCTGCCGGCGCCACATAGTGCGATTTCTCCCATTGCCCTTCCACCCAGGCAGACGCACGAGGGCCAACACGCGATTCGGACGCACCGACGCGCGCGACCGTTTCGCGGCCTGCGCCAGACCCCGGAACACGCTTATGCGAGGTAAACCGACGCCAGAATTTTGAGAGGTCCATGGGAATTCCAGGAGAATTATCGATGCTCTTACTCCAATGCGCACCGATGAGTCAAACGGGATGGTGCGCGAAAACTTGCTAACAAAACCCGAAAATCGGCTCTTGTGCAGTGCACCATAACATGTTTTTAAAATTTGCGTAAATATTGGCCAAACCGCATTTTGGACTCAAAATAGCGCAAAAAAATAGTCATTACTGCAATTGACGCGGCACAGCGCGTCCTTTTTGCAATCCGCCAAGGCCAAGCCGGTTCGAGCGCAAACGTATACACTGCAGAAGCGAACTGTGCCAGCCAGGCCTGCACTCGGGTTATCAGCTTGCGTCGTCTCGCAGACGTTTTTCGTAAAACGTTGCCCAAACTTGGCGCAACGTCGCCCCTACAGTTTTCACGCAGGTTCCACGCCTGCTTTTATCCAAAGCCAATGCTGCCACTTTCGCCCCAAGACTGGGCTTATCTTTCCGGATTCGGCGGCGCGGCCGTGATGCTGCCCATCGTCCTGGCCATCAGCGGCTGGTTGCTGTTTGCCTATAGTTGGCGCGTCACGGCTCTCTGGCTGACGCTGATTGGCGGCGCCTGTGTTTTGGTCGCCTGCACCAAAATCGCTTTTGTGGGCTGGGGCCTCGGCATTCTTGCCATCGATTTCGCGGGAATCAGCGGCCATACCATGCTATCGACTGCGGTTATTCCTGTGATGCTATACCTGGCCTTGCTCGCAACGCGACATGCTTGGCGCATTGCCGGCATGCTGTGCGGGTTGGCGATCGGCTTTCTGATCGGACTGTCACGACTTGCACTACAAGCACATTCGGTATCGGAAATGGTCGCTGGATGCGTATTGGGCGCCGGCGTCTCCATGGCCTTTATCGCGCTGATCCATCGGCGCGAGCCGTTGCGCACGGCCGCCCTACTCACCCCAATCAGCTTGCTGGTACTGGCATTCGGCCTGCATGGCCTGCGCGTACCAACGCAACACTGGATTATTGAAATCGCCCTAACACTGTCGGGTCATGAGCGTCCGTTTGTCAGGGCGCGCTGGAAAGCCAATCGGCCTCACGAAAAAACCGGCGCCCATGGAGATCTACCTGGCCGACGGCCTTACCAGGCGACGACGCTGCCGTCATCGTTACGCCCTCCTTCGTCGCTGCGATATTATTTGCCCGCGCCAAGCCTGAATCGAAGCCCGGCACCCAGCTAAGGCCTGCATTCCGGCCGCCCCGACCGCCTTCCCAGGGCTTATACTCAGCG
>Ga0302178_10000589_pt1 | contig 32575 bp, 29 predicted proteins | sample I_Palsa_E1_3_FD_198790 | JGI IMG/M metagenome (GOLD analysis project Ga0302178, IMG submission 198790) | Peat permafrost microbial communities from Stordalen Mire near Abisko, Sweden - I_Palsa_E1_3 | ecosystem: Environmental > Terrestrial > Soil > Palsa > Peat permafrost | place: Sweden... | reverse complement strand
GGCGCCCGAGCTCGCCCTGCACCTGCTGCGCGATGAGAATGAACGGCCCTTCCTGCTGCTGACCGGGCCCGAGCCTGACCACGAGTGGAAGCTGTTCACCGACGCCGTCCTGGACCTGACCGGCCGACTCGGCGTCGGCCTGGCGGTCAGCTTCCTGGGCATCCCGGCCGGGATGCCACACACCCGGCCGCTGGGCGTGATCGCGCACGGGACCCGCGAGGACCTGATCAGCGCGCACCAGCGGCTGCCGAGCCGGATCCAGCTGCCGGGCAGCGCCACGGCCCTGCTCGAGCTGCGGCTCGGCGAGGCGGACCGGGACGCGCTGGGCTTCGCCGTGCAGGTACCGCACTACCTGGCCCAGGCCGTCTATCCCCCGGCCGCCCTGGCTCTGCTGGGTTCCGTGGTCACGGCCACCGGGCTCGGGCTACCCGACGCCGATCTGCGTGAGGCCTCGGACCGGACGAACGAGGCGATCGAACGGCAGGTCGCCGAGTCGGCCGAGGTGGCCGAGCTGGTCCGCGCACTGGAGCAGCAGTACGACACGGCGACGGACACCAACGGTGTCCCCGGCCCGGGCCCCGGCCTGCTGGGCGAGGGCGAGTCCATGCCCACCGCCGACGAGCTCGCGGCCCAGTTCGAGCGGTTCCTGGCCGAGAACCAGGGCCGCATCGATCCGCCGGGACCGCGGACCAGCGAAGGCCCGGACAGCTAAGCAGGTCGCGGGACCTCAGGACTATCCCCGGCGCGGCCGCGGCGCTCGGCTTAGCCGACGACGACCAGCTCTCGCGGCGTGTTGTTGAGCCGTTCGCAGCCGCTAGCGGTGCAGACCACGATGTCCTCGATCCGCGCGCCGTGCGGGCCAGGGTAGATCCCGGGCTCCACCGAGAACGCCATGCCCGGCTCGAGCACCTCGTCGTTACCGGCCACGATGTACGGGTCCTCGTGCGCCTCCAGTCCGATCCCGTGACCAGTCCGATGGAAGAACGCCTCGCCGTACCCGGCCGCGATGATCGGCTCGCGCGCGGCGGCGTCGATCGACTCCGCCGTCACCCCCGGGCGTACCGCGGCGCAGGCGGCCTGCTGCGCGTCGTAGAGCACCTTGTAGTAGGCGAGGAACTCGGCCGGCGGCTCGCCGATCGCGTAGGTGCGGGTGCTGTCCGAGCAGTACCCGGACGGCATCGTGCCGCCGATGTCCACGACCACCGCCTCGCCGGGCTCCAGGACCCGGTCCGACACCTCGTGGTGCGGGCTGGCGGCGTTCGGCCCGGAGGCCACGATCACGAAGTCCACGGTGGCGTGCCCCTCGGCCAGGATGGCCTCGGCGATGTCCGTGCCGACCTCGCGCTCGGTACGCCCGGCGTGCAGCCAGCCGGGGACCCGCGTGTGTACCCGGTCGATGGCCTCCCCCGCCTCGCGCAGCGCCGCGACCTCGGCGGGAGACTTCCTGATCCGCAGCGGGCGCAGCGCGCCGCTGGCCAGCGCCAGGCGTGCCGAAGGCAGTGCGTCGCGGAACCGCAGCACGAACAGCGCCCACATCCGGTCGGACAAGCCGACCGCCGCGGCGTTTCCGAGCCGGGCAGCCACCATGGCGAACGGGTCCGCCGTCTCCTCCCAGGGGAGGATCTCCAGGCCGAGCGAGCCGGCCGGCGAGGCCTGCGCGGCGGGCAGCTCCAGTCGCGGCACGAACAGCGCCGGGTCGCCGTGCGCCGGGACGGCCAGGCAGGTCAGGCGTTCGAGCTGCTTGGCGTCGTAGCCGGTGACGTAGCGCAGATCTGGCCCGGGCGTCAGCAGCACGGCGTCCAGGCCAGCGTTGCGCACCGAGTCGCGGACGAGCTCAAGACGGGCGGCAGGGTAGAGGTCCACGGCTTCCACCCTAAGTCTGGGTCACGACGCTGAGAAACCGGCCCAGGGACGAGCCCAGTCCCCACCGCTCGCCGAACTCCTTCAGCTTGCCGATGTCCGGCGGCACGGCGGGCAACTGCCCGTCCACCGGGGGCAGCGGCGCGTCGTCCGCCACCCGGACCACCGACATGGCGATGTCGAGGTAGCCGCGGGCCTTCTCGAGCTTCTCCCGGCCGCCGCGGGGAAACCCGCCGTGCCCGGCGTCCAGGGCGGTGGTGATGCCCTCGATGCTGCCGAACGTCCGGATTAGCGCGGCCGCGGTCTTCTCCCCCACGCCCGGTACGCCGGGCAGCCCATCGCTCGGGTCGCCGCGCAACGCGGCGAAATCGGCGTAGGCGCGGCCCGGGATGTCGTACTTGGCGCTGACCGCCGCCTCGTCGATCACGTCGATATTGAGCAGGCCGCGCACCGTGTAGATGACCCGGATGCCACGGGCGTCGTCGACCAGCTGGAACAGGTCCCGGTCCCCGGTCACCACGTCGACCGGGTCCGCCGAGCGAGCGGCCAGGGTGCCGATCACGTCATCGGCCTCGAACCCCGGCGACCCGGCGATGGCCAGTCCGGCGGCCAGCAGCACCTCCTGGATCAGCGGGACCTGGGCGGCCAGCGCCGGCGGGACCTCCTCGCCGCCGTCAGCGGCCACGCGGTGCGCCTTGTAGGAGGGCACGGCCGCGACCCGGAAGGCCGGCCGCCAGTCCACGTCCCAGCATGCGACGAGTCGCTCGGGCTGCCGGGCCCGGACCAGTCGGCTGATCGTGTCGAGCAGTCCGCGCACCGCGTTGACCGGCGTTCCGTCCGGCGCCCGGACCGTGTCCGGAACCCCGAAGAACGCACGGAAGTACAACGAGGCGCTATCTAGCAGCATCAGCGAACCCACGCTGTCATCCTGCCACGCTGGCCGGCGGAGGCTCAGGACAACAGTACGACCTGGCCGTCGACGATCTTGATCTGCTTCTTGGGCAGCGGGCTGGGTGCCGGGCCGGCCACCACCGCGCCGTTGGTGATCTGGAACCGGCTTCCGTGGCAGGGGCAGTCGATAGTGCCGCCGGTCACCTGGTTCACGATGCAGCCCACGTGCGTGCATATCGCACTGAACGCCCGGTACTGCCCGCGGACGGGCTGGGTGACGACCACCCGCGCCGCGGTGAAGATCGTCCCGCCACCCACCGGGATCGCCCCCGCGGCGGCGAGCACCACCCCCGTAGGTGCCTTCTTCGGCGTGCCACCGTTCTGCATGCCATCGGCCGGCTCGGCCCGTGCCGAGGACGGCGGGGCTGAGGACGCGGGGGCCGAGGACGCGGGGGCCGAGGGGCCCATGGCCACGGCCGACGGCGGGGGGCCGCCGTGCGGCGGCATCCCGGCCTCATCGGCCGCATAGGGAACGGCCGCGGTACTGCAGCCAGCCAGCGTTCCGCCCAGGCCCGCCACGCCTGCCGCGCCGAGCAGCACGGCGCGCCTGGTGGGGTACGAGTCCGGCCGGGATTCGTCCGGCCGAGATCTGGCAGTCATCGACCATCCTTCGCTCGTCGTAGTGGAACGTCCCGCGGATCCACTGTGGCGGATCGCGACCCGAGCACGCCCGGTGACGGCCAGTCTCGTAAGGGCCCCGTAAGGCTCCATCAAGGCGTGCTCTCGGGCCAGCCGGCGGCCAGCGCGCGGATCCGGTCCGCGGCCTCCGGCAGGCTCAGGCCGCGGCCGACCGCCACCCCCAGCAGGTAGGCGGTCAGCGGGGCGGCCGGCCGGTTCACTTCATGGGCCACGTCACGCGCCACGTCCAGCACGGTCTTGGCCTCCGCGGTGCTCAGCGGACCCGGGTCGAGCCCGAGGCCGACGCCGGCCGCGGCCGTCCACTGCTCCAGGATGTTCATGGTCGTCAGCCTACGGGGGACAAATCAGGGTGGGGTTTGAGGGAGAAAACGGAGGCTGGAGATATCGTCGAATCGTGACGGGAACTGATCGGCATGAGCACGGCCCGGCGCCCGGCACGGATCCACGCTGGCTGTCCGGCGCGCTTGCGCTGATCCTCGCCTTCATGGCCGGGGAGATCGTGGCGGGCGTGGCCGCGCACTCGCTGGCCCTGATCTCCGATGCCGCGCACATGCTGACCGACGCCGCGTCGATCGCGCTGGTGCTCATCACCGCGCGGCTGGCGGCCAGGCCGCCGACGGGCGGGTACACCTGGGGCCTGAAGCGCACCGAGATCCTGTCCGCTCAGGCCAACGGAATCACCTTGGTCCTGCTCGCGATCTGGCTGGGCTACACGGCGATCCGCCACCTGGTGAACCCGCCGTCGGTGAGCGGCGGGACGGTACTGGGCGTGGCGCTGGCCGGCGTGGCGGTGAACGTCGCCGCGACCATGCTGATCGCGCGGGCCAGCGGCCGCGGCCAGCCGCGCAGCCTGAACCTAGCGGGGGCGTTCCAGCACGTCGTCACCGACCTGTACGCGTTTATCGCCACCGCGGTGGCCGGGCTGGTCATCCTGACCACTAGGTTCGACCGGGCCGACGCGATCGCGACGCTGGTGGTCGTGGCGCTGATGCTGCACGCGGGGTACGGGCTGCTTAAGGAGTCGGGGCGGATCTTCCTCGAGGCCGCCCCGGCCGGGCTGTCGCCCGCCGCCGTGGGCGCCGCGATGGCGAGCCGGGCGCTGGTTTGCGAGGTCCACGATTTGCATATCTGGGAGATCACCTCGGGCCTGGCCGCGGCTTCGGCTCACGTGCTGGTCGCGCCTGGTGCAGACTGCCATGCGGTGCGGGCCGACCTGGAGGTGTTCTTGTCCCGCGAGTACGGGATCACCCACGCCACCCTGCAGGTCGATCACGCCGCCGCGCCGAACGGCCCGGCCGCCGCGGTTCCCGGTGCCCTCGGGGCCGAACCGCACTGCGACGACGCGCACGGACCCGCGTACCGCCCCGCCGACCTCTAGCGGTCAGCCGCCGATGGCGGACATGGGACGGTCGGGCTGCAGGAAGGACGGGTCGTTGATGCCGTGGCCCGGCAGCTTCACCGCGACCGCTCGCCGCCACTGGTCCGCAAGCTCGGCGTCGCTGGCGGCCGCGCGCAGCGGGCTACGCAGGTCGCTCTCGGTCCGGGCGAACAAGCAGTTCCGCACCTGGCCGTCGGCGGTCAGCCGGACTCGGTCACAGTTGCCGCAGAACGGCCGGGTGACCGACGCGATCACGCCCACCCGCGCCGGGCCGCCGTCCACCAAGAACGCCTCGGCGGGCGTCGAGCCGCGCTTATGCGGGTCGTCCGGAGTCAGGCTGAATTCGCGGGCGAGTGCGGCCAAGATCTCATCCGCGGTCACCATCTCGGCGCGCTTCCAGCCGTGCTGCGCGTCCAGCGGCATCTGCTCGATGAAGCGCAGCTCGTAACCGTGATCGAGGCAGAACCGCAGCAGTGGCACGGCCTCGTCGTCGTTGAGATCGCGCATCAGCACCGCGTTGACCTTGACCGGGTTCAGGCCCGCCGTGGCCGCGGCGGCCAGCCCGTCCAGCACGTCGGGCAGCCGGTCCCGGCGGGCCAGCTTGCGGAACGCCTCCGGTCGCAGCGTGTCTAGCGACACGTTGATCCGGTCGAGTCCGGCCTGGTGGAGCGCCGCGGCGGTGCGGGCGAGCCCGATCGCGTTGGTGGTGAGCGAGATCTCCGGGCGCGGGTCCAGCTCGGCGGTCCGGGCGATGATGCCGGCCAGGCCCCGGCGCAGCAGCGGCTCGCCGCCGGTAAACCTGACCTCGCGGACGCCGAGCAGTTCGACCGCTACCCGGATCAGCCGCACTACCTCGTCGTCGGTGAGCAACTCGGGTGAGGGCAGCCATTCGAGTCCTTCGGGCGGCATGCAGTACGCGCATCGCAGGTTGCACCGATCGGTGAGCGATACGCGCAGATCGGTTGCAACCCGTCCGAAGGAGTCAGCCAGCATCATCCCACCCTATGCTCACCGTTGGTCCCGGCTGATGGTTACCGGCGGACCATGCCGTAGGCGCGTTCGGCTGGGAGGCTGATAACCAGGCGCCGATCGCGGACCATGGCCGCCCGGTAGTCGTCCCAGTCCGGGTGCTCGCCCTGCACCGCGCGGTACAGGTCGATCAACTCCTCGACGGCCGCGTCGTGCGGATCGCGGGCCACCGCGGACAGTTGGGCGTGCCCGTCGACCACGACATAGGACCAGAAGTCACCGCTGGTGACGTGGAAGCTGGCCCGCGGGTCGCGGCGCAGGTTGGCGGTCTTGGCCCGGTCCTCGGTGCTGGAGATCCGGATGGTCTGGGTCGCCGCGTCCCAGCCGTAGTTCACGTTAGACAGCTGCGGCCACCCGTCTTTCCTGAGGGTGACCAGTACGCCCTGGCGCTGAGCGCCGATCAACTCCGCAAACCCGTCCTCGATCATGCCCCGTGAACAACACCGGTCCCCGTGATGTTCCGGAACCGGGATACTGGTGGGGTTGGATCCGCAGGTTGGACCGTCTATCAGGCACGCCGGGGATGATCGCGGCGTGGAAGGGAGGCAGCGCAGGTGACCTCGACTCCCATCCCGTCGCTGCTAAGGCGCGGGGCCACGGTCGTGGCGGCCGGGCGGGTGGCGCTCGGCGTGACCGCCCTGGCCTGGCCGTCGGTCCCGGCCCGCCCGTGGGTGGGCGCGGCGGCCGATGACGTAGCAGCCCGGGTGCTCGGGCGCGCGCTGGGCGCACGTGATCTGGCCTTGGGGCTCGGCGCGCTGGCCGCGTTGCAGGCTCCGGCGTCCGAGGCCGGCTCGGCCCGCGCCTGGGTCGCCGCAGGCGCCCTGTCCGACGCGCTGGACGTGGTGGCCAGCCTGGCATCATGGCGCGAGCTCCCGCGGGTCACCCGGTGGCTGGTGGCTGCCTCGGCCGGCGGCGCGGCCCTGGTCGGCGCGGCCGGGGCGCTGGCCGCAGGCCGTGTGGAGCCGGACGAGAGCATCGCCGACTGATCGTGGCTAGCCCCAGCCGTCGAGCCAGTGCAGCCAGGTTCCGTGGCCGTCGGCGAAGGCCAGCGGCGTGCGGCCGTCGCGGCCGAGCACGAACGTGTTTTCCCGGAAGGCGGTGAAGGGCAGGCCGGGCACCACGCCGGGCGCCTCGTTGGACAACCACGCGGCCGCCAGGCCGCGGACGGTGCGGGCAAAACGCTCCCGGTCCTCCGCCGCGACATAGGCCAGCACCGCCGAGTGGTAAATGACCAGGGTGGCCTCGGCCGGGGCCTGAGCGGCCAGGGCGGGCAGGTCGGTCAGCAGGTCACCTCGCTGGACCGGCGGCGGGTCGCGGCGGGCGGACGCGATCGCGGCGGCGAGCCGGTCCTGGCGGCCACTTTCCCCGGGCCACACCAGGCAGGCCAGCCAGCGGACGTCGTCCTCGCGGGTGACATCCAGCGGGTTGAGGTCGAGCCCGGCTCGCCACGCGATGGCCGGCACCCGGTCCGGCAGCGGCGCTGGCCCGCTGATCGCGCAGCGCAGCGTCGGCGCGTCCGGGTCGGAGCCGGCGATCTGGTGGCCGTCGTAGTCATAGGAGTAGCGGTCGAACAGCAGGGTCAGCCCGGCGCTGGCACCGACCTCGATCAGCGCCAGCGGTCCGGGTAGCGCGGCGAGCGCGGGCAGCAGGGTGGCACAGCGGGCGGGCTCGTTGGTCTGGGTACGCCGGGCCAGCATCACCCGCGAAAGTCCGGCCGCGTCCCGCCGGACCAGGGTCCGCAGCGCGCCGATATCGGACGGGGTGCCGAGGTACCTGGCCGCGGCGAACAGCAGATTGGGCTGGCGCTTGGGCGGCGGGAGCGTGTCCAGGAACTCCAGGATCAGGCCGTCGCCGGCCACCGCCGCGGCCAGGGTCTCGTACGCCGGCGAGCGCCCGCGCGCCTCCCGGCCGAACACGCGGTAGTTCTCCGCGGTGGTGCGCTTCGGGTCAAGACCGCCCATGGTCATGTCTGGACGCTACCCGCGGGTCCGGGACGGTAGCGTCGTCCTGTCCGATGATCACCGGGAGGCCCCTTGACCACCGTTCTTGACCACCTCGCCATCGGCACGACCGTGCTGACCGACGGCTGGGACCTGTTCGGCGGGATCCTGGGCGGAACGTGGGTCTACGGCGACGACTCCCCCGGTTATTGGTGGGGTCAGCTGAACTACGCCGCCGGGCCGAAGATCGAGCTGCTGACCCCCACCGGTGGCCCCGACGCGGCCTTCCTGGAGCGCTTCCTGGCCGCTCATGGCGCCGGCCCGCATCACTTCAACTTCATCGTCAGCGACATCGAGGCGACCCTGACGCGCATCCGGGCGCTCGGCATCGAGCCCGTCGGGGTCAACCTGGATAACCCGAGCTGGAAGGAGGCGTTCCTGCACCCGCGCAGCGCCCACGGCATCGTCATCCAGGTCGCCCAGCAGTCCGGTGCCCCGGACACGCCCGCGCCGCGGGACCTGCCCGAGCCCGGTCCGCCGACCCGCTTCGACCTGATCGAGCACCACGTCAGCGACCTCGACGGTGCGACACGGCTGTTCCGCGAGGCCCTGGACGGCCAGCTCGAGGGCGGCGGCGACCACGCCGCCGAGCTCACCTGGCCCGGCGGCCGCCGGCTCCGGCTGGTCCGCGAGGACGGCCTGGCCCGCGGCGGGGCGCTGCACCACATCCGCTTCACCCGGGCCGAAGGCACCTTCGGCGCCAGCGACCGGGAGCGCGCGGCCCTGCTGGCCAAGCGGCTCGGCCTGAGGGTTGAGCTGGCCGGCTAGACCCCCGGTCCTTGGTCGCGTAGACGACTCGGCCGCGTGAGCGGTCAGGGCTTGCGGGCGACGCCTCCCCATAGACCCGTGGGGCTGGCCGCCTCGAGCGGGCTGTCCGGCCGCCACTCGGCGACCCGGACCACGCCTGGCTCGACGAGCTCGAGCCCGTCGAACAAGCGCGTCACGCGGGCGTGATCGCGCAGCGTCGCCTTTTCCGCCACGGACTGGTTAAGGCGCCGGACCATCTCCGTTTGCTGCTCGGCGTCGATGTCGCTGGCCGCATGCGAGATCGTCACGAAGCTGCCCGGCGCGCAGGCGTCCATCAGCCGGTTCACGATTTCACTGGCCTCGGAATCATCGCTGATGAAGTGCATGACCGCGACCAGCATGAGCGCGACCGGCTGGCTGAAGTCCAGGGTGTCCGCGGCGGTGGCCAGGATTTTGTCCGGGTCGTGCACGTCGGCGTCGATGTAGGCGCACGCGCCTTCCGGCTTGCTGGTCAGCAGCGCCCGGGCATGCGAGAGCACGATGGGGTCGTTGTCGACGTAGACGATCCGGGCCTCAGGGGCCACGCCCTGCGCGACCTGGTGCGTGTTGTTGTTGGTCGGGATCCCGGTGCCGATGTCGAGGAACTGCCTGATCCCCGCCTCGGCGGCCAGGAAGCGGGCCGTGCGGGCGAGGAAGGCGCGGTTGGCGCGGACTGAGAACACCAGGTTCGGGTACGCCTGCAGGGTCCGCTCGCCGAGTTCCCGGTCGGCGGCGAAGTTATCCTTCCCGCCCAGCCAGTAGTCATAGACCCGGGCGATGTGCGGGACACTGGTGTCAAAGTCGGGCACACGACCTCCAATCCGGATGACACGCTAGAGCCTATCGGCCAGGTAATGACGGCTTTGCCGCCGATGGCCTGTATGCGAGGCGGGCGCCGCCTCGCAGCTGCCTCCTCCCAGGTCAGAGCGTGGCGGAGGCGAACGGGAATCGAAGCGAGCGATGGTGAGGTGCCAGCAGGCCTGATCGCCGTCCTGGCAAGATAGCGGCATGGAACGTGTGCTTGGAATCGGCGGATACTTCATGCGGGCGGCCGACCCGGCGGCCCTGAGCGCGTGGTATCGCGATTGCCTAGGCTTGGACGCCGATGAGAACGGCCTGTGGCGTCAGGAAGCCGGGCCGACGGTGTTCGCGACGTTCGAGTCCGAGACCGGCTACTTCGGGTCCCGCGCCCAGCAGACCATGCTCAACTTCCGGGTCCGCGACCTGGATGCGATGCTCGCGCAATTGCGCGCCAAGGGAGCGGACGTGGACGAAGAGCCGCAGGAGATGGAGGGTGTCGGCCGGTTCGGCTGGGTCACCGATCCCGAGGGCAATCGGGTCGAGCTGTGGCAGCCTGCCTGACCTTGGGTCAGGCCTGTCTGAGCTGATTCCCTGTAGCTGACCGGTAGCCTGGTCTCATGGGAGGACGCGCGGAGGGCGGGCCCGACCGCTCGGCGGGCATCTACGTGGCGGTCATCGCTGGGCTGATCGCAGGCGGTTACGCGAACTTCGATCCGTGGCCGCCGGTGACCTACATCGACGCCACGGCGCGCTCCTCCGCTGGGCCGGTCGCTGTGAGTGAGGTGGAGATCAGTCCCATCCCCATCGAGGTCCAGCACCGGATAGGCGAGGCACTGGCCGCCCACACGGAGGTGCGTTTCGTCGACGATCCTCAGTCGGTGATCCAGCCGGACAGCCGGGTGCGGGATAGCGGTGTTCTTGTCACGCTGGCGCCGGTACCGGCCGCGGGCCGTCCAGTGAGAGTCGGGGCACGGTCCTACGTCGGGAACCTCGGCAGTACGAGCTGCACTTTCATCGTGGACGGGGCCGGTGCGCAATGGCGAGTGACCGGCACCACTGGTGTCTACGGCGTGTCCTGAACGCCGGTGGTGCGCGGGTAGCGGAGGCGGACGGGAATCGAACCCGCCAGCGCTACAGCGCAGCGCTCACCAGTTTTGAAGACTGGGGGGACCACCAGGCACCCAAACGCCTCCGCGTCGACTCTACGGGACCCTCACCCGGCGCATGGCCGGCTCGCGCCGGTAGCCCGCGGGTCTAGCCCGGCGGGCTCACTCGTAGGATGCGGGGAAGTCAGGGGAGGAAGGGAGACGCGTGAGCGAGAACGGGCCTGTGTGGTGGGAAGACGCGGTCGTCTACGAGGTGTACCCGCGGAGCTTCGCCGACGCGGACGGCAACGGCCTGGGTGACCTGCCCGGACTGCGGTCGCGCCTGCCCTACCTGGCCGACCTCGGCGTGGACGCCGTCTGGCTGACGCCCTTCTACCCGTCCCCGCTGGCCGACGGCGGATACGACGTCAGCGACTACCGCGCCGTGGATCCGCGGCTGGGCACCATGACGGACTTCGATGGGCTGGTCAAGGACGCCGAAACGCACCGGATCCGGGTGATCATCGACCTGGTGCCCAACCACTGCTCGAGCGCGCACCCGCTGTTCCAGGCCGCCCTGGCGGCGGCGCCTGGCAGCCCGGAGCGGGCCCTGTTCCTCTTCCGCGACGGGCGCGGCGCCGACGGCGAGCTGCCGCCGAACAACTGGAAGTCGAATTTCGGCGGGCTGGCCTGGACCCGCGTAACCGAGGCGGACGGACGGCCGGGACAGTGGTACCTGCACCTGTTCGACACCGGCCAGCCGGACTGGAACTGGCGGAACGAGGAGGTTCACGTCTTCTTCGAGCAGGTGATCAGGTTCTGGCTCGACCGCGGCGCGGCCGGCCTGAGGGTCGACGTAGCGCACGGCATCTATAAGGACCCCAACCTGCCCGACGAGCCCGACCCCGACCACCTGCACCACCCGCTCAACGCGCCCTCGGCCTACTACCACCGGCCCGAGCTGCAGCAGCTCTACCGGTCCTGGCGGGCCATCCTGGACTCCTACCCGGCTGACGGGTTTCCCGGAGCCCGGACCGCGGTCGGCGAGGTCTGGGCCGACACGCCGAGCACCCTGCGGCCCTACCTCCAGTCCGGCGGCCTGCCCCAGGTCTTCAACTTCGAGCTGATCCTGGCCAGCTGGAACGCGGCCTCGTTCCGCGACGCGATCGACGGAGTGCTCGCGCTGGCCGACGGCTCGCGCGCACCGTGGGTCATCGGCAACCACGACGTGCCCCGCCCGCCCAGTCGCTACCGGCTGGACGAAGGCTTCGGGCCGGAGATGATCGAACAGCTGGCGAGCCTCGGCTCCGCCCGTGCCGAGCTCGGCGCCCGCCGGGCGCGCGCCGCGGCGCTGCTGCTGCTCGCCCTGCCCGGATCGGCCTACGTCTACCAGGGCGAGGAGCTGGGCCTGCCCGAGGTCACCGACCTGCCCGCGGCGGCCCGGCAGGACCCGCGGTTCCGCCGCACCCATGGCCAGTCGCTGGGCCGTGACGGCTGCCGCGTGCCGCTGCCCTGGACCCGGACCGGCGCGGATTTCGGCTTCTCCGAGACCGCCTCGCCCGCGCCGTCTTGGCTCCCCCAGCCGCCCGACTGGGGCGGCTACAGCGTCGAAGCGCAGCTCGGCGACCCGGACTCGTTCCTCAGCTTGTACCGGGCCGCCCTCCGGCTGCGCCGCGACCACCCGGCCCTCGGCCGCGGCACGATGCGCTGGCTCGACGGGCCGCACGAGGCAGAGGGCTTCCTCTGCCTCGCCCGGGAACCGGGCTTCGTCTTCGCCGCGAACCTCGGCCCGGCCGCGGCGCCCCCACCGCCACACCGGGAGATCCTGCTGGCCAGCGAGCCGGGCGCGGTCGGCTCCGACGGGAACCTGCGGGTCGATACCGCGGTGTGGCTGTCCGCCTGAAACATCGAGCTGCCGCCGGCCGGGTGCGCGGCCGGCGGCAGACGGTCCCCCTCAGCTGAAGATGAGGTAACGGTTGGGCAGGTCGTACCGCCAGTTGGCATTCTCTGCCGGGATCGGCGGGAAGAACGGGAAGCCCGGATCGTTGTCGATGTCGTAGAAGTTGGTCGCGAACGCCGCGAACGGCTGACCGGGGATGTCGACGTACACCGTGACGTTGGCCTCGATCAGCCAGGGGTCGGGACCGGGGTTCGGCGTGGGCAGCAGGAAGAGCACTGGCGTGATCATCGGGGCCGTGCTGGGGAAGACGTCGTTCACGACCTCAATGGGCTGCATGCCACCGGTGGTCAGGTTGGCCTGGTCGAGCGTCATCCGCCAGGGCCGCGCCCCTAGCTGGACGCTGGCCGGGACAAGCCACCCGTTGCCTGGGAACGGGTTGGTGTAGATGAACGCCACCAGGAACGACAGACTCCCGGCCGGGATGATTTTGCTGGGCGGATAGATCAGCTGCGGGCCGGCGATCGTGATGGGCGACGTCGCGACCACGTCGAAGGCGACATACGGAGGTCCGCCCAGGTCAGTGGTCGGCCCGCCGATGCGCGGGGCCACGCCTGCGTTCGAGTGGCCGTTGCTCTTGGCCAGGTTGCTCTGGCCCCGCTGGGTCAGGCGGGCCGCTTGTTCGTTGGCCCATTGCGTGGCGAGCTCGCGGGCCTGCTCGGCAGATGTGGACGCCCCCGCGGCCACTGTTTCGGGGGGCGCAGGCGCTTCAGCGACTGCAGTCATGATGGACTCCTTGCGCTCCACTGGACAGCCTGGACGGCTACCCAAATCTCTTGTCTGTGCGGAGACAGGACAGCGGCGACAGATACACCCCAGAGCGACTTTTCTTGGACGGAGCGGTCTATTTCAGGCGGCGGCGGTCGTCGGGCAGGCGCTGGGTGATCCCGGCTCGGTCCAGGTACTCCAGCAGCGGGATGGCGACCCGCCGGGTCGTCCCCAGCGCCTGCCGGGCCTGGGCGGTGGTGAACGGCTGAGGCAGTCCGGCCAGGGTCCGGGCCGCCTCGGCCTCGGCGCCCGGCGCCAGCACGACGTGCTCGGCGATTCGCAGCAGCAGACCCGCCCGAACCGCCGCCCCGATGGCCCGCCCGTCCAGGCCGAGCTCACCCAGCCGCCCGGCCTCCGGCGCCATGAACGGCGCGGCGGTCAGGTCGGCCAGCACGGCCCGCACGCCCGCCAGGACCTGCGGAGGAAGCGAAGGCTGGGTTGCCTGGGACTGAAGTGGTTTCTGTGGTTCTCCGAGGTGCAGGTACCCGCCGTCGAGTCGGACCCGCGCCGGCGCGGGTCCGGCCGCTGGCTGCCGGGCCAGGGCCTCGACCAGAGCCCGATCCGGCAGCCGGAGCGCGGCCCGGGCCGCCTCGGGCGGCAGGCCGATGGCCAGCGGGTCGCGCCGGGCGTGCGCGGCGACCACCTCGGTAAGCTGCCCGCGCAGTTCGCCCCAGCGTGCGGAATCGGCGAGCCAGCCGCTAGCCGTGACGGGGGCCGGGAGGCTTCCGGTCACGCCCATGGCCGTTACCGCGCTGGCCCGCAACAGGCCATGCCGGCGCAGCAGGTCGGCGGCCGCCGGGACGTCTGGCCAGGTGGCTAGCTCACGCCCGGCCGCCGCGGCCGCGCCGCGGCGCACGAGCGCGGGCGGCACCACGTCGAGCACGGTGGCGCCGAAGATGGTCACGCCCGCGCTGCCCGGATCGCGCAGCAGCAGGCGGTCGCCCACGTGCAGCGGCAGCGGTTCGCGCAGTGTCAGCCGGGTTATTATCGTGCCGCCGGCGTCCGGGACCGGTCCGAGGGGGCGCAGCCGGGCCAGGATCCGCGCGGAGCCGATGTGCACGGTGATCTCGGGGGGCAGCCGGAGGCCAGCGGGGATGGCCAGCCTGATGTCGGCCACCTTGGTCATCGTCCAGCGGCCCGCGTCGACCAGGGCCATGCCCCGGGCCGGGAGGTCGGCCGGGATACCGCGCAGGTTGAGCGCCACCCGGGCCACCCCGCTGACCGAGGCGGCCGGCTCGCCCAGCGACTCGAGGCCGCGGATCCTGGCCGGGCGCATAGACGGGGTGAGCAGCAGTTCCTGGCCGGACCGGACGGTCCCGGCGGGCAGCGTGCCGGTCACCACCGTGCCGCTGCCCCGGATGCTGAACGACCGGTCCACCCAGAGCCGAACCGGCGCCGCGGCGTCCGGGACGGGCAGCGAGGCGACCAGGCGGACCAGTGCGGCACGCAGTTCAGCCAGCCCGGCGCCGGTCACCGCGCTCACCGCGACGGCATCCACCCGGCCCAGGCTGGTGCGCGACACGTGCTCAAGCGCCTGCCGGGTCGCGGGGCCGGGATCGGCCAGGTCGCAGCGGGTCACGACGAGCAGCCCGTGCCGGATACCGACCGCGTCGAGGGCGGCCAGATGCTCGGCCGACTGCGGCATCCAGCCGCCGTCGGCGGCCACCACGAAAAGCACGGCGGGGACCGGGCCCACGCCGGCCAGCATGTTCGGGACGAACCGCTCGTGGCCTGGCACGTCCACGAACGCCAGCCGCTCCCCGTCGGGCAGCGTCATCCAGGCGAACCCGAGGTCGATGGTCAGCCCCCGCCGCCGCTCCTCGGCCCACCGGTCCGGCTCCATCCCGGTCAGCGCTCGCACCAAGGCGGATTTCCCGTGGTCCACGTGCCCCGCGGTCGCGATCACCTGCACGGCCGGGCTCCGCGATCATGATCACGGGCACTTTTGGTCGCTATTCGGCCCAAACTGCCCGCGATCATGGAAATCACGCTCGAGCGGCCGCGAGGATGGCTGCAACTAGGGGCTCGTCCTGCTCGGGTAGCAGCGAGCGCAAGTCCAGCAGCAGCCGCCCGCCCTCGAGGCGGCCTACTACGGCGGGGGCTCCGCGGCGCAGGGGGACGGCCAGCGCCTCGGGCAGGCTTATCGCCGCGCTGGGCAGCTCGACGCCCGGCGCGCCGCCCCCGCCCACCGCCGCCGACGCAGGAACCACCCGCGCGTCGAGGCCGGTCTGGGCTAGGTGAGCCACGGCCCGTTCGGCTCGATCGAAGAGGGAAGCCGGGTCGGCGGCCAGGGCGGCGGCGACCGGCGGTACCGGTCCGGTGAGGGTCGCCTCCAGGGCGGCGAGGGTCAGCTTGTCCACCCGGAGGGCGCGGGCCAGCGGGTGCCGGGTCATCCGGCGCACCAGGTCGGCCCGGCCGAGCAGCAGGCCGGCCTGCGGGCCGCCGAGCAGCTTGTCCCCGCTCGCGGTGACCAGGGCGGCGCCGTCGCGCAGCGCGCTCGCGGCGCTGGGCTCGTCGGGCAGCAGCGGGTGCGGGACGAGCAGCCCGGAGCCGATGTCGAACACGACGGGAACGCCGTGGCTGTCGCCCAGCTTGGCCAGGGCCGGGACGCCGACGGTGGCGGTGAAGCCCTCGATGCGGAAGTTCGACGGGTGCACCTTGAGGATGAACGCGGTCCGCGGGCCGGTGGCCTCGGCGTAGTCGGCGACCGTGGTCCGGTTGGTCGTGCCGACCTCGCGCAGCGTGGCGCCGGTGCAGGCCAGCAGGTCGGGTAGCCGGAACCGGTCGCCGATCTCGATCAGCTCACCCCGGCTGATCACGATCTCAGGGGCCTCGGGATCGGCCAGGGCGGTCGCCGCGAGGACCAGGGCGGCCGCGTTGTTGTTGACCACGGCCACCGCCTCGGCCGCCGGGACGGCCCGGGCCAGGGCGTTGAGCGCGCCCGCGCCCCGGCGCGTGCGGACCCCGGCGGCCAGGTCGAACTCCACGTCGCAGGAACCCGCGGCGGCCGCGATCGCGTCTACCGCCGCGGCGGACAGCGGCGCGCGGCCCAGGTTGGTGTGCACCAGCACCCCGGTCGCATTGATCACCGGAGTCAGCCCGGCGGCCCGGGCGGGCAGTTCGGCGACCGCCGCGTCGGCGACCTGCTCCGGAGCGATCTGGCCGTCCCGGGCCCGCTGCTGGGCGCGGCCCACCGCTGCCTTGACCAGCGTCCGGCCCAGCCGGCGTTCGGCCTCGGCCAGCCGGGGGTCAGCCAGCACCAGATCGGTGCGCGGCACCAGGCGCCTGATGTCCACGTCGCGAAACATTACCCCTCGGCCCGAATACCACGCGTGCCTCCGGGTAGGGGGCCTGGCGGTCAGGTCCGCTAACTACACAATCGGTACTCACTCAGGAAGTGATAGGTATGGCTGGGATGCTGCAAATGCGGCGCAGCCGAGGGGCGGCCAGTGGATTCCTGCTGGTCCTGCTCGGACTTTGGGGCGCACTCATCCCCTTCATCGGACCGTATTTCCACTACGCCTACACGCCGGACACGGCCTGGACCTACAGCACAGCCCGGCTGTGGCTGGAGATCCTGCCGGGCGCGGCGGTGTTCCTCGGCGGCATCCTGCTCATGATCGCCACCGGCAGGCACGTCGCGCTGTTCGGCGCCGTCTTGGCCGCGGCGGCCGGCGCCTGGTTCACCCTCGGCACCATCCTCAGCCCGCTGTGGAACAACCACGTGACCCTGGGCGGTTCGCCGGCCAGTTCCACCCAGTTCATGCGGATCATGGAGCAACTCGGCTTCTTCTCCGCGCTCGGCCTGGTCATCATGTTCGTCGCAGCCGCGGCGTTCGGCCGGATCATGTCCGTAGCCTCCGGGATCCGGGTCGTCGAGACCGCTCCGGCGGCCGAGACGATCCCGGCCGAGGAGAGGGTTCCGGCCCGCACCGGCCCGACCCTGACCCTGCCGTTCCGGCGGGCGCGGACCGAGACCGTCGAGACCCGCGACGACGAGACGCAGACCGTCGGGTAGCTCGACCCACTATCATCGGCTGGCACGACACCATTCGTGCCAGCCGATGATGCGTTGGGCCTAATGGAGGGACGTGGCGGTGCGGGCAGAGCCAGCAGCGGCGGACCAGGGGTCCAAGGGGGCCAAGGGGGCCCAGCCGGCGACGGCCGCCGGTACGCCCCGCGACGGCACGCGGTGGCTGCTCCCGGCCGGGGCGGTCCTGTTGCTCGCGGTGCTGGCCGTGTACCTGGCCGACCTGGCCACTCACCTGTCCACGATGGCCGCCATGCGGGACCTGGTGGTGTACCGGAACGGCGGGCTCATCGTCCGGCACGTCGCGCCCGCCTACGACGGCCACCGGGCCTCACCGCTGTACGACTGGACCGGGCAGAACGGCGTCCAGTTCACCTATCCCCCGTTCGCCGCGGCGGTCTTCGCGATCGCGTCGGTATTGTCCTGGACGGCGATGCGCTGGGCCATGACCCTGGTCAGCCTGGCCGCCCTCGGCTTGTCGCTGTGGCTGGTGTTCGGGGCGCTGGGTTACGCGGACCGGCCCCGGGTCCGGCTGGGCGCGACGTTCGGGGTGTCCGCGCTGGCCCTGCTCACCGAGCCGGTGCAGCAGACGCTGGGCCTCGGTCAGGTCAACCTGCTGCTCATGCTGCTCGTCGTGGCCGACCTGCTGACCCCCTCGGCGTTGCGCGGTCAGACCCGCTGGTGGCACGGGATCGGGATTGGCCTGGCGGCCGGGGTGAAGCTGACCCCGCTGATCTTCATCCCGTACCTGCTGCTGGTCCGCAGGTACCGGCAGGCCGCCGTGGCCGCCGGGGTGTTCGTAGCCACGGTGGCGCTCGGCTACGCGGTGCTGCCCAAGGACTCCGGCACCTACTGGGTGCACGGGCTGTTCCTGAAGGCCAACCGGATCGTGTTCCTCGGCACCCGAGGCAACCAGTCGCTGCGCGGCGCGGCGACCCGGCTGGCGGGCAGCGTGACCTCCGGCACCGTGCCGTGGATCGTGGCGGGGATCCTGGTCGTGATCGTCGGCTTGGTCGCCGCGGCCGTCCTGTACCGTGCCGGGCAGCCGGTGGCCGCGATGCTGGCCTGCGCGCTGACCGGCCTGCTGGTCTCACCGCTGAGCTGGGACCACCACTGGGTCTGGGTGGCGCCGGCCATCGCGCTGCTGGCGCACTTGGGGGCCCGGGCCCGCGGCGTGGTCCGGGCCGCGTGGTGGGTGGCCGCGGGCGGGCTGGTGCTGGTGTTCGGCGCGTGGCCGCAGTTCTGGGATCTCTCCCAGTCCGGGCTGACCCCGGCCGGGCTGTTCTGGTACGGGCCCACGCACTACTTCGCGACCGGCGACCAGCCGTGGTATCCCGAGTTCCACTGGCACGGCCTGCAGCTACTGGCCGGTAACAGTTTCGTGCTGGCCGGCCTGATCGGGCTGGCCGCCCTGTGCGTGGCCGCGTTCCGGGTGGGGCACCGCCGGGCCTCGCCGTGAGCGATGAGCTCGCGCGGATGCGCGAGCGGCTGGCCACCCGCGTCGTCGCCGCCCACCGGATCGGCAGCGAGCGCGTCGCCGCCGCGCTGCACGCCGTGCCGCGGCACCTGTTCCTGCCCGAGCAGCGGCCGGAGGCCGCCTACCGCGACGACGCCATCGTGACCAAGCGGGACGAGGCCGGGCAGCCGATCAGCTCCTCCTCCCAGCCCGCCATCATGGCCATCATGCTGGACCAGCTGGACCTGGCCCCCGGCCACCGGGTGCTCGAGATCGGCGCCGGGACCGGCTATAACGCCGCGTTGATCAGCCACATCGTCGGCCCGACAGGCCAGGTGACCAGCGTCGACATCGACCCCGAGCTGGTCGCGGCGGCCCGGGAGCACCTGGCCTCGGCCGGGTTCGGCGACGTCACCGTGGTTGTTGCGGACGGCGCCGGGGGCGACCCGGAGCACGCGCCCTACGACCGGATCATCGCTTCGGTCGGCGTCAGCGACCTGGCCCCGGCCTGGCTGGCGCAGGCCGCCGCGTCGGCCCGGATCGTGGTACCGCTCGACGTGCGCGGCACCCAGCTGTCGGTCGCGTTCGAGCGCGCCGACCCGGCCACCCTCGACGGGCCGTGGACGAGCCGATCGCTCGCGCCGTGCGGGTTCATGCGGATGCGCGGCGTGCTGGCCGGACCCGAACGCGTCGTGCCGCTCGCGCCGGGCTTGTCCCTGCTGCTGCCCGACGGGATACCGGCCGGCGGGATGCTGGCTGACGGGATGCTGGCCGACGGCACGCCGCAGGTGGCCGGGGAAGCCGTGGCCGCCTTGGCGGCCGGGCCAGCCGCGCGGCACCCGACCGGGGTTCGGGCCACCTCGGCGCAGGTGTTCTGGGGGCTGGGCCTGTGGCTGGCGGCCCACGAGCCCCGGTCGTTCCGGCTCACCGAGGAACGGCCGTCCGGGCGGCGCGGCGGGTCCGGGGGCCGGCTCACCGGGGCGCCGTGGCGCGGACCGGGCTGGCACTCCACCCTCGGGCTGCTAGATGGCGACGGCCTGGCCATCCTCACCTGCGCCACGGCTGACCGATCCGGCCTGCTCGCTCTGGACACGGCCGGGTTCGGCCCGGACGCGGCGCGGCTCGCCGCTGACCTCGCTGCGCACGTCCAGGCCTGGGGCGAGGCGGGCCGGCCGGGCATCACGGGCCTGCACGTCGACGCGTACCCGCGGACCTCGGCTGACCAGCCGCAGCCCGCCGACGACGCGCTGATTATGGAGCGACCCGGCACACGGTTCGCGGTGTACCACGACTAGCCTTGGAAAGCGTGACCGACAGCATGGGCAAGCACCTCGAAACCGAGCAGAAGTACGACGCCGCCGCCGACTTCGCCCTGCCCGACCTCAGCGGCCTGGAAGGACGCACGAAGGCGACGGGACGGCAGCGGTACTACCTGAGCGCCACTTACTTCGACACCGAGGAACTCGACCTCATCAAGCACCGGGTCACGCTGCGCCGCCGCGTCGGCGGCCCGGACGAAGGCTGGCACCTCAAGCTGCCGGTGCGCAAGGACACCAGGCAGGAGATCCGCACGCCGCTCAGCGAGGGCGACACCGGAACCGTCCCGGCGCAGCTGGCCGCTGAGGTCCAGGACATCACCGCAGGCCGGCCTCTGCACCCGATTGCCATCCTGGATACCGAACGGACCGTGGTGACACTGGCCGGTCAGGCGGGCGAGCCGCTGGCCGAAGTGGCCGACGACCTTGTGACCGCTGACCGGCTCGACCAGCCCGGGGCGGAGCCCATGAGGTGGCGCGAGATCGAGGTCGAGGCGGTCGAGGGCGCCAAGGTGGGGGGCCTGCTGGAGGCGGTCGGCCAGGCCCTGCGCGAGGCCGGGGCGACACCGTCCCCGTCCGCGTCCAAGCTCGGACGGCTCCTCGGCACCGGCTGAGCCCCGGGTTTCCTGGCCCGGGGCTTCCTTCAGGTGCTCCCCAGGGTTGGTGCGGGCCAGCCAGGTTCGTGGCGATCTCAGAGGGTACTCATAGCGGGTTCTGACCTGCCGGTCGCATGATTCGCATGAGATGGGAGGCCTAGGGAGTTCGCACTAGGTGAGAATTTGGACAAAGGACCCGTGCCTCGCGGGCATACTAGGCACAGATCTGATCATGACGAGTGAGCCTGAGGAACATGGATAACTACAGCCCGGACCCGGGATCCCCCGGGCCGGGATTGTCGGCACCTGGCATTGAGCGGGAGGACGGGGCCCCGGCGCGGGTGCTCGTGGTCGACGACGAGCCGAGCCTGGCCGAGTTGCTGGCCAGCGTGCTGCGGTACGAGGGCTGGACGGTAAAGACCGCGGGTAACGGGGCCGACGCGGTCCGGACCGCGCGCGAGTTCCGCCCCGACGCCGTGGTGCTGGACGTCATGCTCCCCGACTTCAGCGGTATAGAGGTCATGCGCCGGCTCCGGGTCGAGATACCGCAGGTGTGCGTGCTGTTCCTGACCGCGCGGGACGCGGTGGAGGACCGGATAGCGGGCATCACCGCCGGCGGCGACGACTACGTGACCAAGCCGTTCAGCCTGGAGGAAGTGCTGGCCCGGCTGCGCGGCCTGCTGCGCCGGGCCAACCTGACCCGCGTCCACACTGAGGGACTACTCACGGTCGGCGACCTGACCATGGACGAGGACGCTCGCGAGGTCCGCCGGGACGGCGACCTCATCGAGCTGACCGCGACGGAATTCGAGCTGCTCCGGTTCCTCATGCGCAACCCCCGGCGCGTGCTGTCCAAGGCGCAGATCCTGGACCGGGTGTGGAACTACGACTTCGGCGGCCAAGCCCACGTCGTCGAGCTGTACATCAGCTACCTGCGTAAGAAGATCGACGTCGGCCGCGCCCCGCTCATCCACACCGTCCGCGGCGTCGGCTACGTACTGAAGCCGGCGAGCTAATGCCCGCCCGTGCGGTGCGGCCCCACGGCCGGCTGGCACGGTGGGCGGGCGTGCTGTCGTTCCGGACCATTAGCGGCAAGCTCATCGTCGGGCTGATCGTCTTGTTCGGGCTGGCTAGCGTCCTGGTCAGTGTGGTCACGGCCCAGTCACTGAGCAACTCGCTGATGTCGGCGCTTGACGGGCAGTTGCAGACCGCGACCACCGCATGGTCGACCTGCGCGAACATGGCCTACTACCGGAGTAACGGCGGCCGCGCTCCGGGGGCGGGGGGACAAGACTCCGATCAGGCGCCCGGCCCCGGTGACTACGCCAACTGCAGCGGCACCGGGCAAGCCCCCGGCACATTCGAGGCGGTGCTCTCCCCCAGCGGGGCAATCCTCTACCAGAATTACGTGTCCAAGTCGGACACGCTCTCCCCCGCGGATAAGACTACGTTGGCGGACCTCCCGGCCTCAGCTGGGCAGAGCTCGCCTGGCCCGCCCGGTCCGCCTGGTGGCTCGGCGCCCCCTGCGCCGACCCAGGAGCGGACGCTGCTCGGCGTCGAGTTCATGCTTACTAAGGTGCAGGGTCCGGACGGCACCGACCTAGTCACGGGGCTGCCGCTGACCACGGTCAACCAGACGCTCGAGAAGGTGGAGAACACCGAGCACGTGCTGTTCGCGGTGGCGCTGGGGCTGGCGGTGATCCTGGGCGCGGCTCTGGTCCAGTTCTCGCTGCGGCCGCTGCGCCGGGTGGCCGCCACCGCGACCAGGGTGACCGAGCTACCGCTGGACTCGGGCGAGGTGACGCTGCCGGCCGGCGTGCCCGACACCGACCCGCGTACCGAGGTGGGCCAGGTCGGCGCGGCGTTCAACCGGATGCTGTTCCACGTCGAGCGGGCCCTGAGCCGCCGCGCGGCCAGCGAGGCCCGGCTGCGCCGGTTCGCGGCCGACGCCTCACACGAGCTGCGCACTCCCCTGTCCGCGATCCGTGGTTACGCCGAGCTGGCCCTGCGGCACCGCGGCCCCGTGCCCGAGGACGTGACCCACGCGCTGACCCGGGTCCAGTCCGAGTCGGCCCGAATGAGCGTCCTGGTCGACGACCTGCTGCTGCTGGCCCGGCTGGACGCGGGCCGCCCGCTCGAGCGCGAGCCGGTCGACCTGTCCCGGCTGGCCATCGACGTGACCAGCGACGCGCGAGTAGCCCGCCGCGATCACCACTGGCGGCTGGACCTGCCCAGCGACCCGATCCTGGTCCGCGGCGACGAACACCGCCTGCACCAGGTGCTGGCCAACCTGATGAGCAACGCGGGCAAGCACACCCCGCCCGGCTCCACGGTCAGCGTCGCGCTGCACGTCCAGGCGGCTCCCCTGGTTGACTCACCGGTGGCGCCGGACGGCGGGCTGGTGGAGCGGGGCCTCCGGCCGGCCGCACCGTGGGTGGAGCTCAGCATCACCGACGACGGCCCCGGCATTCCCGCCGAGCTGCTCCCGGAGCTGTTCGAGCGCTTCACCCGGGCCGATACGTCGCGGTCGCGGTCGCGCGACCTGGACGCGGCGGGCAAGAGCACCGGGCTGGGCCTGGCCATCGTGGACGCGGTGGTGGCCGCCCACGGCGGCAGCATCACGGTGACCAGCCGCCCCGGCCGGACCAGGTTCGCCATCTGCCTGCCGCTGCTGCCCGAGCCTGCGGACATGGCCGACATAGCGGGCTGACGGTGTGCTAGTTCTAGGTCATGGACGGCGACCAGCAGCGGCTCCTGGCCACGATGCCGCTGCACGCGATCACCTCGACCTACGGCGAAGCGGGACTACGGGGCCGGTTCGCGGTCGAGATCGGGTCCTGGGCCGACGCGGACCGCCGCCGGCTAGAGCGAGCGCTGGACCTGGCCGCCCGGCTGCACGCCGACGACCGCCGGGACACCGAACCGTACGTCAACCACCTGCTGCGGGTGGCGATCCGGATCATGTCGCATTACGGCGTGCACGACGCCGACGTGGTCTGCGCCGCGCTGCTGCACGACGCGGTGGAAGATCACCCCGCCGAGCTGACCGGGGGGCACGCTGACCAGCCGGCCGCGCTCGCTGTGCTGGCCTCGGAGTTCGGCCCGCGGGTGGCCGAGCTGGTCGGCGCGGTGACCAACCCGCCGTACGCGCCGGATCGCGACCAAGACGAGCAGTACCGGGAGCACGTGGCCGACAGCCTGCGCGACAACCCGTGGGCCCGGGTCATCAAGGCCTCGGACTTCACCGACAACGGCGTCGGCCTGATCCACACCACCGGTCCCCGTCTGTACCGGCTGGCGGACAAGTACGCGCCGCTGGTCCCGGTGCTGCGGGACCTCATCGCCCGGCCGGACACGCCGCTGGACGCCGCGGCCAAGGAGCACATCCTGGCTCAGCTCGACCGGGCCGCCGACCGGTTCGCGGCTCTGCGCGGGGATGAGGGCTAGATGCCGGAGTTGCCCGAGGTCGAGACCGCCCGCCGCCTGATCGCCGGCCTGGCCCTGGGGCGGCGCATCGTCGGCGTCGACGACGCCGACACGTTCGTCTGCCGGCCGTACTCCCCCGGCGAGCTGCGCGCCGCGCTGACCGGCCGCACGCTGACCGCGGCGCACCGGCGCGGCAAGACCATGTGGTGCGAGACCTCGGGCCTGGACGGCTCGGCCATCTCCGGCCCGGACCTCGGCATCCACCTGGGCATGAGCGGCCGCATCGTGGTCACCGCCCCGGACGGCTGGGTAGCCGAGGGCGGTGACCCGCCCGGCCGGGACGCGCAGCCGCGCAAGGCCGAGTGGGACCGCTTCACGCTGGAGTTCGCCGACGGCGGTCAGCTGGCCCTGTTCGACAAGCGGCGGCTCGGGCGCATCGTGCTCAACCCCGACATCGGCGCGCTCGGCCCGGACGCGGCCGAGGTCACCCTGGCGGAGTTCCGCACCCTGATGGCCCGGGGGACGATCGCGGTCAAGGGCCGCCTGCTCGACCAGTCCAAGCTGGCCGGGGTGGGCAACCTGCTGGCCGACGAAATCCTGTGGCAGGCCAAGATCTCACCCGCTACGCCGGTCAACCGGCTGCAGCGTAAAGACGTCGAGCGGCTGTACCGGGCGCTGCGGTCGGTGCTGGCCTCCGCGCTGGCCGACGGCGGCGGCGCGCACACCGGCGACGTCATCGCCGCCCGCCGCCCGGGCGGAAGGTGCCCGCGCTGCGGGCACGAGATGGTGCACGGCACGGTCGGCGGCCGCTCAACCTGGTGGTGCTCATGGGAGCAGGCGGCCCGGCCGTGACCGGACCGGCGGTCGCGGGCTCTTGCCGACGGCCGGTAATGGGCGTTCGGCTCCTTCGGGTTTGCGGGCCAGGTAGCCCACGACCTTGATCTCGGCCCGCAGCGGCAAGCCATCCCGTAGCTGCCCCTGAGCCTGCTCGACGGCCGCGCGATGAAACTCAGCCTCGCCGACGTTCTGGATGGCCTCATAAGCCGGCCCGGTAGAGGCCAGTGCCCGCGCGTACACCTCTGGGTCCGCGAACTCCAAGGCGAACGGAACCTCCCAGCGTTCAACATCGCCGAAACCACATGACTCCAGGAGCTGCTCGCCCGCACCCGGCCGGCCCAGTGACACCATCGCCGCCTGGTTGCCGACCTTCTCGGCCGCGGCCAGGCGGAACGGCGCCAGCGCCCATGCTCCCGGGGACACCTTCAGGTGACCCCACACCGTCATCCCGACGCGTCCGCCGGGGCGAAGGACCCGGTGTATCTCGGCCACCGCGCCGGGTGTGGTGGCCCAGATCCCCCGGAAGCTGGTGACGACGTCGAACGACGCCGGGTCCCACGGCAGGGCGTTCATATCGCCGACCCGGATGTCGGCATCCGGGCTCCGGTTCCGGGCCACCGCGACCAGCCGGGCCGAGGCGTCGATCCCGGCGCATGAGGCGCCGCGCAGGCGAGCGAGCTCGATCGCCAGCCCGGACCCGCATGCCACGTCGAGCAGCCGGTCCCCGGCATCGACGCCGAGCCGATGATGCACAGCAACGTACTCCCGGCAGTTGCTTGGCTCGCTAAGGGTCGCGAAGTCCACCGCCTTGCGGCCCCAGCCCTCGTCTACCATCGTCCACTGGGAAGGGTCTGTGCCCGGCCTCGTCATGTTTGTCCCCTCTGTGGTAGTGCCGGTCACTGGCCAGCCAGCAGTGCGGCGATGCGCGCGGCGGCGCGGCCCGCGCCGCCACGCGGCACCCTCCGGTAACCCGGTCGGGTGCCGGATTCCGCCAGTGCGGCTCGCATCGTGGTGGCCAGGTCGTCTGCTGTGGTGGTCGTGTAGTCCATCCGCAGGCCAGCCCGGTAGTGGTTGAGCCGGTGGGTGACGAAGTGCTGCTGTTCCCAGTGACGGCGCAGGGGGAAGTAGATGAATGGCCGCCCGGTGGCGACCAGTTCCATCGTCGTGGACAGCCCGCCTTGCACGATGGCCGCGTCGGCGCACGCCAGGTGCTCGAAGAGATCGGGCACGTAGCCGCGCTTGTCCATGCCCTCGGTGTCCGGCAGCAACCGGGGATCGATACGAGGGCCGGTAACCAGAAGCATCCGCGCATCCGGTACCTGCTTACGTAGCCGCACAAACGCGTCGCAGGTCAGTTCCAGCAGGCCGAGGCCAGCCGCCGTCCCCCCAACCGCCGCCACGAGCAACGGCTGGTGCTGAGGGTGGCCGAGCCGCCCGCGCAACCGGGCACGGTCACGATAGGCAGCGGGGTTGAACGGGAGCACATAGGGGACGGAGGTGAACCACCGGCTTGACCATGACCGTATTCCCGGCAGGCCGGGCCCGAACGAGACATCGGGCAGCTCATCGAAAGAGCCGATGAACATGGACAGGTCACGCAGCCGGGGGAACCGCTCACGCTTTCCGATGGAGTCGGTGTTGTAGTCCGCGCACAACTCGGCTTCCCGCGGGTCGCCGGGGTCGGTTGGCAGGAAGCCGATCACATCAGTCATGAATACGTACGGCGCAATCTTCCGCTCGGGGTTCTCGTGCAGGAAGTAGTCGATTTCCCAGCACTCGTCACCCACCCATAGGTCATAGCTGGTGTCCCTGACCACGTCGTCGAACAGCAGGTAGTTCGCACACAGGATCTCGTCCATCCGGCGGAACGCGTAGAAGGCGGGCAGGTCGTGGTTCGCCGATTCCGACTCCCAGTGCGCCGACTCGCAGACCAGATCGGAGCTCGCCGGGTGGATGATCTCCCCGGCGCCGACGAGTACCTCGGTCACCGGCGGCTGCGCCCACCAGTGGATCTCCAGGTCTGGCACCTGCTGCCGGAGGGCCCGGGCGATGGCCAGGTCCCGCTGGACGTGGCCGAGGCCGATGGGAGAGGAGATCCATAGCGCCCGCCGAGGGCGGCTGTGGGTAACCTGCCAGACGGCCTGCTTGCGCTGCCGGTGGATCACCCTGTCCACAAAGTCACGGATGGCGTGGTTCACCGCAACTGGGTACCGGACATGCGGCGCGTGCCCGCCGCCTTCGATCACGAGCAGCTCAGCGCTCGTCAGCTCGGCGATCCGCCGCGCCCGCTCCGGCGGGACGATCTTGTCCTGGTCACCGCCGATCACGAGCACCGGGCAGGCCAGCGACCGGCAGAGGCGGATCGCCTCCTGCTCATCGGCGACCTGCTGAGGGGCATCGGCATCGCAGAGCAGGGTCTCGGCGTCGGTTTGCATGCCCCACTCGACAAGATCGTCGTAGGGCTTCGTGGAGTGCGGCTCGGTGGTGATCTGGGACATGAAGAACTCGACGTATCCTCGCCAGTCCCGCCGCCAGTAGTGCCGGTTCTCCTTCGCCCACCCATCGGTGGTGTCGAGCACGTCGTCGAAAGAATGTCCGCCTCGTTCCCAGGGGTCGGCTGGCGGGATTGGCAGCGTCGGCGCGATGGCCACGATCCCGGTCACCCGCTGCGGATGAGCCGCCGCGAACAGCAGCGCCCAGGGGAAGCCGCTGCAGAACGCCGCGAGCACCGCCCGCTCGGTGCCGGTCGCGTCGAGCACGGCCGCAGCGTCACTCGCGAAGACGGCGTCGGCGTAGGCCGCCGGCTTCCTGGGCCGGTCGGACCGGCCGTTGCCGCGCGGGTCGAAGGTGATCACACGGTAGTCCCGGGCCAGGAACGGCACCTGCATCTTCCAGTGCCTCGAGTCCACGATCGCCCACGTGGGCAGCAGCAGGATCGTCGGCTGGCCCGTGCCGTGCACCTCGTAATGGATCCGCACGCCTGAATTGACCACGTAACCGGACTCATCGGGTAGTCGTGCGCGCATCAGTTGCACCTCCACCGGGCCGTCCCTCTCTTAATACGCCGGCTGGATGGGAGCGGCTATCGGGGAAAACCATTAGGCATCCATGCCGCATGACTCTTGCCGGACTGGGCACTGACCTGGCCCCGGACGCTTATCACGCCGGGGCGGACAGGTGATGCGTGACGGCCCAGGCCGCCACTTCGGCCCGGCTGCGGGCATCTAGCTTGGACATCACATGGTGCAGGTGGACCTCCGTGGTCTTCTCGGAGATCCCGAGCACCCGGCCGATCTGCCGGTTGGTCCGGCCCGAGGCAACCAGCGCGGCGACTTGCCGCTCCCGCGGGGTAAGCGGCACCTGATGGGAGCGGTCCCGGTCACCGGGTGCGGTGCCCGACGCGACCGCCATGGCAAGATCGGTGGCCTGCTCCATGGGCATGGTCCGGCCAGCGTGTATGAGCGTGTCAGCGTCCTGAGGCCCCAGCGCGCGAGCAAGTACCTGCTCCACCGCCGAACTCCTCGCCTGCTCGGCCTCGGGCGGCCGGGCGGCCACCCGCTCGCGCAGCGCCGCGGCCGCACCGATCAGCCGCGCGGCGCTCTCATAATGCGCCCGTTCACTGGCGACATGGGCGAGCGCCTCCAGACACTGGGCGACGCCCCGAGGGTCGTTGACGTCGGTGTAGATCCGCAGAGCCTCCGCCAGCAGCGGGCACGCTTCTTCCAGTCGGCCCTGCGCGCTCAGCGTCGTGCCAAGCCCCCATGCCGACCATGCGACCGCCCACGGATGGTCCAGTTCACGGAAGTCTCGCAGGCTCGCCCGCAGCAGTTCCGCGGCGCTCCCCAGGTCGCCGTGGTCCCGGGCGAGCAGTCCCAGGTCGTGCCGGGCCCACGCCACGCCCGGCGTGCTACCCCACTCGCGGAATCCCGCCTCGGCCCGCCGATGCCAGTCGGCGGACGCATCCCACTCGCCGCCAGCACGGGCCACGTTCCCCAGGAAGGCGCATGCGATCGCCGCACGGCGCGCATCACCACGCCCCTCGCTGTACTCGAGCGCGCTGAGCAGGTGACCCTTAGCCCGGTCATTGTCCCCCGTCGCCCAGGCCAGGACTCCCGCCGCGATCGGCAGGCCAGCCTGGGCTCCCGCCGTGGCGTCATCGCTGATAGCGGCCGGGTCGTAGCCTTCCGCAGTCAGGGGAAGAACCGCGGCCACTAGCGCCTGGCCATGCTCGAGGTCGCCATGGGTGTAGTGGTACCAGCCCAGCGCAATGGCCAACCAGAGCGCCCAGGAATCCTGCCCCGCGCCCAGGCAGTAATCCAGCGCGGCGCGCAGATCCGCGTGGTGGCGGCCGACCCGTAGGATCCAGGTCCGCTCCTCCGGGAAGCCGATGGAAGACTCGAACTGCGCCGCCAGACCCGCGTAGTGGTCAGCGTGCCTGGCCCGCGTGTCCTCGGCCTCGGCACTGGCCGCCAGCTGCTCCGCCGCATACTCGCGCAAGCTCTCCAGCATCGAGAACTCGGCGGTCTCCTCGTCGCCGGGCAGCCGCCGGATCAGGCTCTTGTCGAGCAGCGACTCCACCATCGCGAGCGCGTCGTCCCCATCCACGGCGCAAACGCTGCCCGCGTCAGCAAGTGTCCAGCCGCCAGCAAACACCGACAGTCTGCGAAACAGCGCGCGCTCGCCGGAGTCGAGCAGGTCATAGCTCCAGGCGATGGCGCTGCGTAGCGCACGCTGCCGGGCTGGCACGTCCCGCGTACTGGAGGCCAGCACCTCCATCCTGCTGCTGAGCCGGAATATCAGCTCCCCGGGCGTCAGGACCTTCAGCCGGGCTGCGGCCAGCTCGATCGCCAGCGGCAGGCCCTCCAGTCGGACGCACGCTCTGGCCAGCAACAAGGCGTTAGCCGGAGTGAGATCAAAGCCCGGGTTGGTCCGGCGCGCGCGATCCAGCAGCAGCGCCACCGACGGATTCGCCGCTAGGCCGCTGAGGTCTGCCACGTCCGCCGACTCGGGCATGGCCAGCGGCGGAACCGGGAACTCCTGCTCGGCGGACAGCCGTAGCCGTTCCCGGCTAGTAGCGAGCACCCGCAGCCGCGGACAGGCCGTGAGCAACCGGCCGACGTCCGGGGCGGCGCCCAGGAGATGCTCGCAGTTATCCAGGACCACGAGTCGCTCCTCGTGGCCCAGCGCAGCAGCCAGCTGGCCGGTCAGATCCGTCCCGCCCCGCGGCTCGATGTCCACCGCCTGGGCCAGCTCGACCATCACCAGCGCCGGATCCCGGACGGAAGCCAGGTCAACGAACACCGGGGCGTATCCGCTGCGCTCGGCGTGAGCCAACGCGCATGCGACGGCGAGACGGGTCTTGCCAATGCCCGGCGGCCCGGTGAGCGTGACTAGCCGGGTCTGCGCGTGTGCGAGCATCCTGGACACAGCCGCCAGCTCGCCGTCCCGACCTACAAACAGGTCGGCAGGCGACGGCAGGCCACTGCGTGATGCCCGCCTCGCGTCTTGCATCCGACTGTCCCACCCATGTCCTCTATCCGTGCAGACACGAGGCCATACCCGAGCATACGACGGCCCGCCGCGCCGCCGCCATCGCTCGCCCAGCGAGGGCTGGGCTGCGCGGCCCGTATGACCCCATGTAGGGGAATTCCCCGATACCGCGATGACAGCCTGCGCCCGTACAAAGGTCCCATGATGACACCCCGCAACCATAGGGCGGTCGGCGTCGTGCCAGAGTCGACCCTCGCCGGGTCGTTCGTCGAGGGGCTGGCCGCTCAGGACTTCGCCGAGCTCGGCGGCGCGCTCGCCGCTGATGCCTGCCTGCGCGCGTTGCTGCCTTCGGGCTTGCGGGAGTGGGCCGGCGCCGAGGCGATCGCCCGGGTGTTCGCCCGCTGGTTCGGTGATACCGAGGATTTCGAGCTCGTCGAGGCGAGTGTCGGCGAGGTGGGGGGCCGGTTGCACCTGCAGTGGCAGCTGCGGCTGCGGGCGCAGCGGCTCGGTGCTGGCTGGTTTACCGTCGAGCAGCAGGCCTACGCCGACACCGACGACAGCGGCCGCATCGCCGGGCTCGATCTGCTCTGCACGGGCTTCCGGCCCGAGGGCGACCATGACTGACATCCTGAGCACCTGGGGCGGCTGGGCACCAGCGATTCGCGACAACCCCTTCAGCCACTTCGCCGAGGCCCGGGCCCAGTGCCCGGTGCAGCGGGTGCGCCTGCCCGGCGGTGACCGGGCCTGGGTCGTGCTGGGCTACGACGCGGCCCGGCGAGCGCTCAATGACCCCTGCATCTCCAAGGACATGCTCGCCGCCCTGCAAGACAACGGCGACGTCGTGGCTGAAGGGCTGCCCGGGCCGGAGTTCTCCCGGCACATGCTCAACGTCGACCCCCCCGACCACACCCGCCTGCGACGGCTTGTGTCCAGGGCCTTCGTGCCTGGGAGGATCGCCGCGCTGGAGCCGGCCATCCAGGCGATAGCCAGCAACCTTCTCCACGAGCTCGACAGCGCCGGTCCTGGCGCCACCGTCGACCTTGTCGAGGGATATGCCTACCCCTTGCCGTTCGAGGTGATCGGCGAGCTGCTCGGCATCCCGGCAGCCGACCGCCCGCGCCTGCACGCCTGGTTCGGTGTGCTGCTGACCGGGTGGGCTGGTGACCCTCCGCCGGAGGCGGTCGAGGCGTCGGACGGCATCGTGGCCTACCTGCGGGAACTGGTCGACGCCAAGCGCCGGAGCCCAGCCGACGATCTCGTCAGCGTCCTGGTCGCCGCCACCGAAGGCGACGCGCTCACCACGCAGGAGCTGCTGTCGAGCCTGTTCCAGCTCGTGGTCGCCGGGCACGACACCACGGCCAGCCTGATCGGCAACGGGGTGGTAGCCCTGCTGGATCACCCCGGCCAGCTCCAGGCGCTGCTGGCCGATCCCGGACGGCTGCCCGCCGCGATCGACGAGCTCATCCGCTTCACCGCCCCGGTCCCGCACGCCACGTTCCGGGTGACGGCCGAGCCGGTGACTATCGGCGGCGTGCAGATCCCGGCCCACGAGCAGGTACTGGTATGCCTGGCGGCGGCCGACCGCGATCCGGGCCGGTTCCCGGCCCCCGACGTGCTCGACGTCGGCCGCGGCGATGGGCCGAACCTCGGGTTCGGCCACGGCATCCACTACTGCCTGGGCGCCCCGCTGGCCCGGCTAGAAGCCAAAGTCGCCTTCGAGACCCTGCTCATCCGCTACCCGGACCTGCGGCTCGCCACCAGCCGAGACGCCCTGGCCTGGGCCCGCGGCGACGGCCTGGTCCTGCGCGGCCTCGTCGCACTCCCCGTCGTTCTCGGTCCGGCCCACGGCCGGGATGACCATGTCCGATCCACCCAACCCAAGGAGACACCGATGACCATCACCGACAACCCGGTCGACAACGGCGTGAACGTCCAGGCCCTGCTCGGGGCCCGCGAGGCGCTGTCCGCCGCGCCGGAAGCGGCCCAGTTCACGTGGCGGGCCAGCTGCACCTGGCGCAAGGGCACCCACAGCCACTCCACCGTGACCGGGTTCACCGGGCTGGGCGCCGAGCAGCAGCACCGCAACACCTACGAGTACGACGTCGACCACCCCGAGTGTTTCGCGTCCGAGGACAACGGCGCTACGCCCGTGGAGGTCGTGCTGGTCAGC
>Ga0302178_10000586_pt1 | contig 32754 bp, 27 predicted proteins | sample I_Palsa_E1_3_FD_198790 | JGI IMG/M metagenome (GOLD analysis project Ga0302178, IMG submission 198790) | Peat permafrost microbial communities from Stordalen Mire near Abisko, Sweden - I_Palsa_E1_3 | ecosystem: Environmental > Terrestrial > Soil > Palsa > Peat permafrost | place: Sweden... | reverse complement strand
GTCGTTCACCGCGACGACCACCCAGAGCGGGGTGTACGCCGGCTACCCGGCGACGTTCACCTATAACTTCCGGGGCAACTTCCACGGCGTAGCCCCCTCCGGGGCGGCACGGGCCGCCGGGACGTTCCGGGAGACGCTCACCTACAACAATGGCACCGCGTATAGCTGCACCTCGAACATCCAGTCGTGGACCGCGACCAGGGACACGCAGCCGGCGCAGACCACGTCACCGCCGCCGGCCGGAAGCTACACGGCAACGAACCCGCAGAACAGCTATCCGATCACGTTCAACGTCGCGTCCAGCCAGGCCAGCCTGCAGGACGTCTCCATCCCCTACGTCTACCTGGACTGCGCGCCGGGCGGCGGCACTGTCACCGAGCCTTTCCAGATCGCGGCAGTCCCGCTCAAGTCCAGCGGGTCGTTCACCGCGACGACCACCCAGAGCGGGGTGTACGCCGGCTACCCGGCGACGTTCACCTATAACTTCCGGGGCAACTTCCACGGCGTAGCCCCCTCCGGGGCGGCACGGGCCGCCGGGACATTCCGGGAGACGCTCACCTACAACAACGGCACCGCGCACACCTGCACATCGAACACCCAGTCGTGGACCGCGACTCAGAACGCGTAGCAGTCCGCCTGTTTCGCCGGTACCGGCGCACCGCCGCCGGTACCGGCGAAACGCAATGCCTCAGGGCTTCTTCCCTCCGCCAAGGGAAGAGTCCCGAGGCATCGGGCTGCACGGGGCCCATGGCGTCGGCCGTGCCCGGCCGCCGCTAACCCGTGCGATGTGAATCTGGGTGGCATCTAACCCGTGCGATGCCACATCGGGCGGGTTAGCTTGAGCCACTGCGGGCCCGGCTCGGCCCTGCTGATATTGCGGCCCCGGCAGCGGCAGCTACTGCGGGCCCGGCAAATACTGCGGGCCCGGCTCGGCCCGGCAAATACTGCGGGCCCGGCCCGGCCTGGCGGCGCAGCTGGCCTATCGGGGGTCGGCCCGGACGGGGCGGCCGGGCAGGGCGCCGGCGACGATGTCGCCGTCTCGCACGACGAAGGCGCCGTTGACCAGGACGTGCCGGATGCCGGTCGATGGGCGGGTGCTGTGGGCGTAGCTGGCCTGGTCGCTGATCGTGGCCGGGTCGAAGACGACGATGTCAGCGTCGCTGCCGCCGTGCAGCCGGCCCTTGCGGCGCATGGCAGGCACGTGGTCCTGCAGCAGCCGGGCCGGCCGCAGGCTGCACTTGCTCAGTGCCTCGGTCAGGCTGAGCGGCCCGTCCCTGCGGGTGAGCAGGCGCAGCGCACGGGAGAACGTCCCGGCTGTGCGCGGATGCGTGATCGCGGCCTCGGGCAGCGGCCAGGTGAGCGGCCCGGGCGCCGGCCCTGTCCAGGTCAGCGGCATGGCGTCGCTGGCGACGATGGCACCGGGGAAGGTGAGCGAGCGCATCAGCAGCTGGCGGTCGCCCGGGTCGTCCTCGTCGAGCAGCTCGATGATTGCCAGACCGCCGGGATCGGCCTGCCTCAGCTCGCGCAGCCGGGCCTCGCTGACGATCCGCTCGCCGGTCGGCGCGTAGGTGAGCGAGGACGGCGACAGACCGCGCTCGCCGAGCCGCTCGGGCGCGAGGAACGCGGCCCCGATGCCGGTCATTCCGGAGCCGTACGGGTAGGCCTCGGTAGTGATGCGCGCCCCGGCTGCCTGCGCCCTGCCGACCAGGTCCAGGACCCTGTCGATGTGCCGCTGCGAGGTGCTGTTGACGTGACAGTAATGCATCTGCGCGCCGGTCTCTCCCGCGGCGCGGACGATCTCCTCCGCGCCGTCAATGCGCGTCCGCGGGGCTATCTCGATCAGGTCCCGCGCATGCGTGAAGGTGGGCACGCCGGCCTCGGCGGCAAGACTGGCGACCTGCAGGTACTCGGCCGGGTCGGTGAGCGGCGCATACCCGGCGAGCACGCCGATGCCCAGCGCCCCGCTCGCCAGGTCAGCCGACAGCCGCGCCAGCAGTGCGGTGATCTCCGCGGGCGCCGCGGGGCGCTGCCAGGCCGGGTTCGCGATGCTGGCCAGGAACGCGGCCATCGTGCCGTCCGGCGCGATCCCGGCAACCGCCTCCATCCGGGCCTGCGCCCAGGATGCGGCGAAGCCGTAGTTGACCGGCCGGCCCTCGGCGGCGGCATTCTGGTAAGCGGCATCCACGGGGGTGACGCCCGCCTCCAGCTCCAGTGCGGTCGTGACACCGTCCAGGCACTGCAGCCGCAGGCCCGGGATGTCGCTCACGTGGCTGTGCAGATCGACGAACCCGGCAGTCACCGCGAGGCCCGCGACATCGTAGTCAGCCCGCCCGGGGCCCAGCCCGGTCCCGATCTCCGCGACCCGGCCCGCCGCAACCGCGACATCGCCCGTAGCGTCAAGGCCCGATTCCGGGTCGATCACGCGCCCCCCGCGCAGCACGATGTCCCAGTCGCTCACCCGGTGCCTCCTCGTCTGCGTCAGCCCGTCGCGGTCGTCAGGTGATGGCCAGCGAGACCGCCAGGGCCTGGCCGACGCTGCGCATCGACGCTGGCGAGAGGGCTCCGAGGTATTCGCCGAGTTCATCCTTGCCGAGCTGCTCGATGCAATCGGCGTTGGCGTACCCGGTCAGCCGATCGGCCGGGGAGAGCTTCACCCAGGTCGGCAGGTCGCGGAAGGTGGTGGTGAGCCTGATCGCGATCACGTCGGAGAGCGGGCGGTTGCGGGAGTTGTTGGACACCACCAGCCACGGCCTAAGGCCGTAGCCCAGGTCGCAGCGGTAGACCTGCCCGCGCTGCGGCGTGACGCTCATGCGAGGGCGTCGCGTTCCTGCCGGGAACGGCGGCGCGCGCGCAGCACGGCGGCCTCCTCGGCCGACTCATGGGGGTAATGGGGGTTGTCGGCAACCGCGGCGGCGTATCCGGCCTCCAGCTTGTCGGCCTGCAGCTGCTACCAGGCGCGGTGAATGGCCTCATGGACCGCGGCAGACCGGATAGCGGAGATGGGCCGGACGAATCTCCGGCTGAACAGCCCGCCCATGCACGCAGCTATACGGGGACGAGCTCTAGATGGATCCCGGCAGCCTCCGCGAGTGCGCGAAGATCGCCGGGGTCGGAGGTGAGGATGTCATCCCCGTCGCCAGCCAGGCAGACCACCGCTGCGTCGATGGCATCGGACTGGCCACTGCGAGCTAGCAAAATCCCGGCCCGGCGACCCAGGCTGTCATCGACCGGCACAACGTCGACCCCTGCCAGCAGCCGGGCGAGCGGTACCTGCCTTCCGTCACCGCCGCGCCAGACTTGCGCGACCACGCCTCCGCAGGTGACCGGAGGCCTGCCCGCCAGGCGCTCGCGCTTGACCAGGGCCACGACATCACGCTCACCGCGCTCAACCGCCACGAACGCTCCCGCATCGAGCACGAGCATCAGGCAGCACCACGGCCTTCCGGTGGGCCGGCCGCCTGGCCAGCAGGCCGGCCCCGGACCACGACGGCCCCAGCCCTCGCCCGGCGGGCGGCATCGCGCATCTCCTGCTCGGTGATCTCGCCGTGCTCGGCTTCATATTCGCTCAGGAACTCATCGAGCGCAGCCAGCCGCCGGTCGTGATCGGCCTTCAGGCGGAGGGCATCATTCACCCAGGCGCTCACACTCTCGGCCCGGCCATGGGTAACCGCCTCGTGGGCTACGGCTATCAGCTCAGCGTCAACGGATGCTGAAAGCCGATCCTTTGTACTCATACGTTTATGCTACATAACTGCCACAGATGTAGCAATCAGCTCCGCGAGAACTGCCCAGGGTCCCGCCGTCACATTGCGACTAGGCCGTCACCTTCCGGTGATGATCGCGGCCATGTTCGGCGTCCCGATGCCGGTTGCCAGGTCAAAGCCGGGGGTCGTGGGGAACAGGCCATTGGTGCCGGGAGTGAGCGGCCCGTTGCCGAACCTGCCGATGTCATGGAAATACCGGCCGGGGTCGGCGTTGTACAGCTGGTACAGCAGCGGGTTGGCGTTGCCGGTGCGACACCCGTTGTAGCTGTCCCGGTCGGCGAGGAGCGCTCCCCACAGCGGCGAGGACAGGCTGGTGCCGCCGATCAGGAACCAGCCGGGGGAATCGGCGCTGCTGTATTCGGAGCAGATGCCGTACCGCGTGCGGGCATTGTCGGTGCAGTACTCGGCGTAGCCCGTGTTCGGGTCGGCGTCGGCCGAGATGTCCGGCTCCTCGCGGCACGGCGTGCCGGCGGTGGCCAGCGCGCAGTGGGTCGAGCCATTGCCGTAGGTGGTGTACGGGTTGGTGACGCCGGCACCGTGCTGATAGAACGGCCGGCCCCACCACTGGCTGGACCCGCCGCCGCCGGAACCGGTCTCTGCGCACCAGAAGAAGCCGCCCTTGCCGTCGTTCGACGCGCTGGGCCCCTGGCTGCCGCACAGGTTGAGGGTGTTCCAGACGGTCTCCACGCCGCGGGGGTAAGCCGGGTGCGGGCTGGTGCGGGGGTTGTCGGACTCCAGCGATGTGCCCCCGACGCTGGTCACCCACGGCTGGGAGGTCGGGTCGAGGACGTTGGCGATCGTGGTGCCGTCGGACCGGATGCAACTGAACGCGCCCGTGTCACCGGCCGAGGAGAACACGCTCTGGCCCTGCATCGCCATCTGCTCGAAGACGACATTCTCGGCCCGGACGTAACCCGCGCTGACGTCGTTCTCGCAGACCGCCCAGCTCGAGCTCACCGTGGCCGCGATGTCCTGGCGGGCGATGGCCGTGTACTCGTCCAGCTCGGTCTGGCCGGTGTAGTCGTTCGGCGCGTTGTACACCAGGAGATGGCTGGCATCGGGCGCGATCGCCAGCTCCATCTCGATGTCGGCGTCCACCTCGACGTCACCGGCGTAGTAGTTGTACTTCGCCGGGCAGGTATCGCCGGCCGGGCAGACCCGGTGCAGCGGACCGCCGTCCACGTTGATGTCGGAGAGCCGCGGCGAGTAGCTGGGCCCGTAGAAGGTGTGCGCCCAGGTGTCGATGTCGGAGCGCTGGTAAGCGGATAGCTCGAACACCGCGGCGTTGACGCCCGCGCCCTTTCCCCGCGGCCCGGCGCTCGGCGCGCTGTAGAGCGAGTTGGTCTGCGACGGGGTCAGGCCGTTGCAGCCGGGCCCGCCGCCGTAGCCGTACGGGAAGCCGACGCCGTGGTTGATGGCCTTGAACAGCTGGGCCTTCGTGAAGTAAGGCGTCTCGCAGCTCGGCGATGACCCGGCCGGCTTCGCGGCCGGATGGCTGATGCTGTCCACATGCGCGATCATCGAGTGCTCGCGGACCGTATTGGACAGGCCGATGACGCCGAGCACGCCGCCGATCAGCGAGCTGGGCAGCTGGACCGCCGAGGAGTTGGAGAAGTACCGGACGCCACGCGGGTCGACGTAACTGCCGAGGGTCGTGCGGAAGGCCGACTCTATCTGCCGGCTCGACCCGGTGGCGCGGATCAGGAACGGCGAGCTCGACTGCCCCACGCTCAGCCCCGTGCCGCGCAGGTAGCTGGCGACCGCGGCGCGCTCGGTGCTGGCCGGCGCGTAGCTGGCATCGAACTGGCCCTTGGCCAGCCAGCGGTGGTACTCGCTGCCGCCCGCGGTGTACATGGCGCGGAGCTGGCCGTTCAGCGTCGCCTCGTCCCGCGGCGCCAGGGCGACCTCGACGGACATGCGCGGGCTGGAGTACGGCCCGAGCCGCTTGTCGGTCGTGGCGGGCATGCTGTTCCTGATCGCTGTGAAGTGCGGCCCGGGCGACGCGGTTGCGGGGGCGGCACTGAGCGCGCCGGTCAGCGCGATGGTCGCCAGCCCGAGCACCGCGACCGCGGCCCCCCGCAGCGGATCGTGGATTAGCCGCATGCCAGCCTCCTTGGCTCGAACGTCCCGCCGCGCTCGCGCTGGTGAGGCGCGTTCGCAGGGCGGATTATGTGCAGCGCTAAGCCTGGTGAGGCAAGGATGGGCTGTCAAGCGGGATGCTCGGAAAGGGCGCACGCAGGGCGGGCTACGGGCCGAGGACCTGGGTGAGGTAGGCGTTGCCGAACCTCCGCTCCGGGTCGAGCTTGTCGCGCAGCGCGGCGAAATCGCCAAATCTCGGATAGGCGCCGCGCAGGTAGCCGGCCGCCCTGGTGTGCAGCTTTCCCCAGTGCGGCCGCCCGCCGACGGCGGTCAGCACCGCCTCCACCTCCCGGAAATAGTCCCGATGCGGCGAGGCGTGGAAGACGTGACAGGCGATGTAGGCGCTGTCCCTGCCGTAGGCGGTGGACAGCCACACGTCGTCGGCGGGCGTCACCCGGACCTCGATCGGGAAGCTGATCCGCCAGTCCCGCCGGGCGAGCAGCGCGCGGATCTCGGCGAGCGCGGCGGCCAGCGCCTCCCGCGGTATCGCGTACTCCTGCTCCTTGAACCGGACCCGGCGCGGGCTGGTGAACACCCGGTAGGAGGCGTCGGTGTAGCGGCGCGCGGACAGGGCCCGCCCGGCCACCGCGTTCACCGGCCTGATCACCGGCGGGAACCAGTGCCCCAGGCGGCAGGCGGCCCCGAACAGCGTGTTGGACAGGAATTCGTCGTCCAGCGCGTGGCGGAACCTGCCCAGCGGCCTGGCCGGACCGGGCACCCGGTTGTTCCGCTTGGTCAGGCATCCCTCCGTGTGCGGGAACCAGTAGAACTCGAAGTGCTCGTTGCCGGCGGTCAGCTCGTCCAGCCTGCCGGTGACCTCGTCCCAGCGCATCGGCTCCTCGCGCGCTTCCAGCAGGAACGCCGGGACCACGCGGAACGTGACCGCCGTGAGCACCCCGAGCGCGCCGAGGCCGATCCGGGCAGCGGCGAACAGCTCCGGGTCCTGCTCGGCAGAGCATGACGCGATCGTGCCGTCGGCCAGCACCAGCTCCAGGCCCGCCACCTGCGCGGCCATGCCGCCGGTGTCCCGGCCGGTGCCGTGCGTGCCGGTCTGGATCGCGCCCGCCACCGTCTGAACCTGAATGTCGCCCATGTTCGCGAGCGCGAGCCCGCGGGAGAGCAGCTCCTCGTTCAGCACCGACAACGGGCAGCCTGCCTCGGCGGTGGCCAGCCCGGCCGGCGCATCGATCGACCTGACGCCGGCCAGCCCGCCGGGGCGCATCAGGATGCCGTCGGTGATCGCAACCGCGGTGAACGAATGGCCGGTGCCGGTCATCCGGACGGTCAGTCCCTGCTCGCCGGCCCGGCGGACGACGGCCGCCACCTCGTCAGCCGACCGGGGCACCACGACCTCGCGCGGCTCCGCGCTCTGGTTGCCCGCCCAGTTCCGCCAGCCAGCGGAGGTACCGGCCATGCCCGGGACCCTACCGGACGAGGCGCCGCCAGCCACGGTTGCCGACTGCCCAGGCGCTGGCAGGGGCAGCAGTAGCGGACTTCTGGGTATTTTGATGGCTTTAATAGGGATCTGGCTTCGGGCTCTTGACGAGGCCGGATATCGTGGTCCTTGCGATGACAGGCTTGCTCCGGCGCGCTGCGCTGCGATCCACCGCGGCCGTAACGCCTGCACTGCATGGCGTCACGGTCTCTGGTCTTGTGCTCGTGATCGCCGTCGGGGCGTATCCGGCCGCCTACGCTGCGCTCCGGCCGCCGGCCGTCACCCATGCCGCCCAGGCCGCGCAGGCCAAGGGAGCGGTCGTCCCGGCCGTCGGCGGCCCGTCCGTCGCCCATGCGGCCCCGGCCGGCGCGACGCCGGCCCGCGCGGACGCGGACGCGCACGGCGCCCACGCCGCGGCGGCCTTCGGGCGGATCACCCTGCCGGACCTGCTCCTGGTCGAGCCGAAGGGGCTCACCCCCGGCCGGATCGCCAGCATCGGCAAGATCGCTCATGTCCGGAACGTGCTGGCCTTCGACGGCGGGCAGATCAGGGCAGGCGGCCGTCCGGTCAACGTGATCGGCGTCAACCCGGGCCAGTTCCGGTCCTGGACGCCGCTGCGGACCGCCTCGGACCAGGGCTTCTGGAATGCCTTGTCCCGGGGCGACTTCGTGGCGTCCGACGCGGCGCGCAAGCGCCTCGGCCTGCGCCCGGGCTCGACCTACCAGCTCCTGGGTGAAAGCCTGCAGCCGGTGACCTTCGGCAAGGCGGCCACCCTCGGCGTGGCCGGCGTCGACCTCGTGGTGAACGCCAGCCTCTCGCGCAAGCTCGGCCTGGTGCACAGCGTCGCGGCGCTGATCAGCGCCCCCGCCGCCGGGCTGGCGTCGCTCACCCGGGCAGTGCGCGCCGCGGCCGGCCGCGGCGCCAGGATCTACAGCCTGCGCCACCAGCAGCTTCCGGTCGCCACGTCAGTTTCCGGGGGGCTGCCGACCACCTACATCGGGCTGTTCCAGCAGTCGGCGGCCAGGTACTGCCCCGGCATGTCGTGGACGATCCTCGCCGCGATCGGCCAGATCGAGAGCGCGGACGGGACCAACGAGGGGCCGTCAACCGCCGGGGCGCTCGGCCCGATGCAGTTCCTGCCGTCCACCTGGCGCATCTGGGGCACCGACGGGTTCGGCCAGACCGGCACGCCGGACATCATGAACCCTTACGACGCCGTGCCGTCGGCGGCCAGGATGCTCTGCGCGGACGGCGCCGCCGGCGGCGGCCATGACCTCTACCAGGCAATTTTCGACTACAACCACGCCGGCTGGTACGTCACGGAAGTACTCGGGCTCGCCGGGGCCTACGCCGCCGACTACCCCTGACGGATCTGACCGCGGCCCCCGCCGGAACGGACCGGGTGCCTGGTTGAATGGGGGCATGCCGCCCTATGACGCCTTCCTGCTCGTCTCCTTCGGGGGCCCGGAGGGTCCCGGCGACGTCATGCCGTTCCTGCGCAACGTCACCCGCGGCCGGAACATACCGGCCGAGCGGCTGGCCGAGGTAGCCGGGCACTACGAGCTGTTCGGCGGGGCCAGCCCGATCAACCAGCAGTGCCGCGATCTGCTTGCCGCGATCGAGAAGGACTTCGCGGCGAACGGGATCGATCTGCCGGTCTACTGGGGAAACCGGAACTGGGATCCCTACCTGGTCGGCACCGTCGCGGAGATGGCGGCCGCCGGCGTCACCCGCGCCATCGCGTTCGTCACTTCTGCCTACAGTTCCTACTCCAGCTGCCGCCAGTACCGCGACGACATCGACCTGGCGCGCGAGCAGGCCGGGCCGGGCGCCCCGGTGATCGACAAGATCCGGCAGTACTTCAACCATCCGGGCTTTATCGAGCCGCTGGCGGCGAGCACGCGGCGCGCAGTCGAGTCGCTGGCACCCTCCGTTCAGAATGACGCTGAGCTGGTGTTCACGGCGCACAGCATCCCGGACGCGATGGCGGCGGCAAGCGGTCCCGGCGGCGGCGCGTACCCGGCGCAGCTCGCCGAGGCGTCCAGGCTGGTCGCCGGTCGGGCCGGCGGCGGGCCGGGCGGCGGCCCCCGGCCCTGGCGGCTCGCGTACTCCAGCCGCAGCGGCCCGCCGTCGCAGCCGTGGCTCGGGCCGGACGTCAATGACTGCCTGGCCGAGCGCGCCCGGGCCGGCGCCCGCGCGGTGGTCCTGGTCCCCGTCGGCTTCGTCTCCGATCACGTGGAGGTCCTGTTCGACCTCGACGTGGAGGCGGCGGCGACCGCGGGCCGGCTCGGCCTGCCGCTGGCCAGGGCGGCCACCCCCGGCACCGACCCCGCCTTCGTCTCGATGATCAGCGAGCTGGTCAGCGAGCGCATCGGCGGCACGCCCCCGGCGGCGCTGGGCACCCTCGGCCCGCTGCGCGATTTTTGCCCGAACGGATGCTGCGCCGCCCGTGCCGACACAGCGCCCGGCGCCGCTGCGGGCCGGCCGTGAGCCTGCCCCGGGCCGGTGAGCTGCTCGAGCTCGCCCGGTCGGTAGCGGCGGAGGCCGGGCAGATGCTCGCCGACCGGCGACCGGCCGGCCGCCCCGCGGTGCTGGCGACCAAGTCGAGCCCGACCGACGTGGTGACCGCGATGGACCGGGCCGCCGAGACGCTGATCAGGACCAAGATCCTGACGGAGCGCCCGGGCGACGCGATTCTCGGCGAGGAGGGCGGCGAGTCCGGCCACGGCCAGGTCCGCTGGATCGTGGACCCGCTGGACGGGACGGTGAATTACCTGTACGGCCTGCCGGACTGGGGGGTCAGCGTGGCCGTCGAGGTCAACGGCGTGGTGCTGGCCGGGGCCGTGGTGGTGCCGCCGCGCGGCGAGCAGTTCTGCGCGATGCTCGGCGCCGGCGCGTGGCTCTGGTGCGGCGGCGGGGCCCCGGCGGCGCTGCGCTGCAACGCCGGCGTGCCGCTGGGCCAGGCGCTGATCGCTACCGGGTTCGGCTACGAGGCGGCCAGCCGCCGGATCCAGGGTGAGGTGGTGGCGGCGCTGCTGCCCCGGGTGCGGGATATCCGCCGCGGCGGGTCGGCCGCCGTCGACCTCTGCTCGCTCGCCGCCGGCCGGGTCGACGGCTACTACGAGAGCGGCGTGAACCACTGGGACACCGCGGCCGGCGGCCTCATCGCCGCCGAGGCCGGAGCGCGGATGGAGGGCCTGGCGGGCAGGCCGGCCAGCACGTCGATGACGCTCGCCGCCGGGCCCGGTCTCTTCACCGAGTTGCAGGACCTGCTCACCGCCCTGCACGACGAGCGAGGCGAGTAATCCCCTACTTTCTGGTCAGGGTGCCGGTGGCGGCGACCCTGGACGGGCCCTTGAAGTAGAACTTCAGCGAGCCGTCGGCCTCCTGGGTCAGCGTGAGCACGCCGTTCAGGCAGTTGCCTGCCACGATCTGCTGGTTCAGCTTCAGCACGCTGCCCGTCGACGCGCCCAGCGTGAGATCGCCCGAGCAGACGAACGAGGTGCCGGAGTAGGTGATCGTGCCGTCCGGCGAGTTCCCGCTGAGCTTGACGTCGGTGGCGATGCTGTCGCTGCCCTGCCGCACGGATCCGGACCAGGTGCCTGCCACCGAGGCCGGGAGGGTGAGCGTGGGGGCCGGCGACGGGGTCGTGCTTGCGGAGTCGGAGGGGGAGGCGGCACCTGACGCGGGCCGGCTGTCCGAGGCGCGCCTGGGCGAGGCGTCGGCGTGCTGCAGGACGCGGACGGCCGCCACGATCGCCAGCACGCACACCAGGGCGGCCGCAACCCAGCCGATCGACCTGGACCGCCGCCGCCGGGCGGCCGACGGGTGCCGGGCGCTGATCGTCGGCTGGGCCGGCGCGCGCATCGCGGCCCTGGCCGCCCGCCGGGATCCCTCGGCCAGCACTCCGGCCGGCGGATTGTCGTGGCCGAGCAGGCGCACGACCACCTGCCGGGCGCCCGGCCGGGTGGCGGGCTCGGGCGCGACGCAGCTTGCCACCACGCCGCGCAGCGGTTCTCGCAGGGCCTCCAGGTCCCTGGCCGAGGACGGGCTCCTGCCGGTCGCGGCGAACAGGACCGTGCGCGCCCACGCGTGCATGTCGGCGGCGGGAGTCGCCGCGCCGTAGGGCGGGGTGATCGCGAAGCCGATCACGCGCGGTCCCTCGACGGCGAGCACGACGTGGCCAGGCCCGAACTCGCCGTGCACGAGCCCGGCCTGATGCACGGCGGCCAGGCCGGTCGCCATGCCGATGGCCAGCGCCTCAAGCGCGGCGCGCCCGCGCGGCCCGTCGGACGCGACCACCTCGGACAGCAGCGGTCCCGGGACGTACTCGCTCACCAGATAGGCCTGGACGCCCTCTACCCCGGCGTCCAGGATGCGCGCGACGCAGAACGGCGGCACCTGGCGGGCCGCCCTGGCCTCGGCGGTGAACCGGTCCCTGGCCGCGCCGTCGGCGGTGAACCGGTCCCTGGCCGCGCCGTCGGCGGTGCGCTCGCCGGCCAGCAGCGTGATCGTCACCCGGTCGCCTTCGGTCGTCCTGCCGAGGTAGGCGGGGCTGCCGCTGGGTATGCCAGTGATGCGACCGGTCAGCCGGTAGCGCCCGACGCGCTTGGGGTCGTCGGGGCGCAATGGCTCGACCTGGGGCATGCGTCCTCTCCGCGGGGTGGGGCAGGCGCGGCACGATCTGCGGTTCGTACCATACGCACACTCTGCTGACGGGCCGTAGTGATCGAGTAAGTTACTCGCTGATAAAGCTGCCTGTCACGCGGCCAAGCCGGGTCCGCGGGACGACACGAATCTTGCGTAGCGGCGCGCTACGTGCGACCGGGGCCGCGGCGTGACAGAATTCGCCGCCGGAATCGGGCACAACGACGGCCTTCCGAGCGTTACATCCGCGCGACGAGGCGCAAGACATGGAGGGGTACGGGCCAGATGGCTACTGATTATGACAGCCCGAGGAAGACGGACGACGAGCTTACCGAGGACAGCCTGCAGGAACTTCAGGCACGGCGGATGGACAAGTCGTCGTCGACGATCGACGTTGATCCTGATGACGTAGCTGAATCACTTGAGCTGCCAGGGGCGGACCTGTCGAATGAGGAACTCTCGTTCCGGGTGATCCCGCGCCAGGCAGACGAGTTCACCTGCTCGAGCTGTTTCCTGGTGCACCACCGCAGCCAGCTTGCCCAGACCAAGGGCACGCTGCTGGTCTGCCGGGAGTGCGCGGCCTAAGGCAACCCGTCAGAAGGCCGCGAGGCCGGGAGGGCCGGAGAATGCACGCCGACGTGGTTTTCACCGGCGGCCCCGCGTACACCGCTGACCAGGCCGGGCGCCTGCTGATCCCGGTCGCCCCGGCGGGCGCCGCCAGCGGTGCCCCTGCCGCTGCATCGGCGTCCGCTGCGCCGGCGTCCGGCGCCGCCCTCCTGGCCGCCGGGCCGGTCGACGTGGCCGTGGTCGGCGGCAGGATCGTCGCCGTCGAGGCGGCGGGGAGCCGGCGGATCCGTGATCTGACCGGCCCGGCCACCGAGGTCATCGACCTGGCCGGCCGGGCGCTGCTGCCGGGGTTTCAGGACGCGCACGTGCATCCCGCGTTCGCCGGCGTGACGATGGCCAGCTGCAACCTGATCGGCGCGGCCACGCTGGACGAGGCGCTGGCCCGGATCAGGTCCTACTGCGAGTCCCGTCCCGGCCAGGCATGGATCGCCGGGGCCGGCTGGCGGATGGAGTGGTTCCCCGGCGGCACGCCCGGCCGCGAGCTACTCGACCAGGTCACCGGCGGCCGGCCGGCCTTCCTGATCAACCGGGACGTGCACGGCGCGTGGGCGAGCACCCGCGCGCTCGAGCTGGCCGGAATCGACGCCCGCACCCCGGATCCGCCGGACGGCCGGATCGAGCGCGAGCCCGGCGGCGGGCCGCAGGGCTCATTGCACGAGGGCGCCGTCACCCTGGTCGCCCGGCACGTCCCGCCGGTATCTGTCGAGGACCGGCTGGCCGGCCTGCTGCTGGCCCAGGCGCATCTGCACGCCCGGGGGATCACCGCCTGGCAGGACGCCATCGTCGGGGAGTACCTCGGCTCGGCCGACCCGCTGCCGGTCTACCTGGCGGCCGCGCGGAGCGGGCAGCTCACGGCCCGGGTCCGGGGCGCGCTGTGGTGGGACCGCCATCGCGGCGCCGGGCAGATCACCGACTTGCTCGGCCGCCGGGAGCAGGGCCGGGCGGGGAGGTTCAGCACAGGCACGGTCAAGATCATGCAGGACGGAGTCGCGGAGAACTTCACCGCCGGGCTGATCGAGCCCTACCACGACGCGTGCGGCTGCCAGACAGCCAGCACCGGCCTGTCCTACGTCGACCCGGCGGAGCTGCGCGAGATCGTCACCCGGCTGGACGCCGAGCGGTTCCAGGTGCACTTCCACGCGATCGGGGACCGCGCCGTCCGCGAGTCCCTCGACGCCGTCGAGGCGGCACTCGCCGCGAACGGCGCGAGCGAGCACCGGCACCACATCGCGCACCTGCAACTGATACATCCCGCCGATATACCCCGTTTCGCATCATTGGGAGTAACGGCAAACATGCAGGCACTGTGGGCAGCGCACGAGCCGCAGATGGACGAGCTGACCATCCCGTTCATCGGAGCCCGGCGGGCCGGGCGGCAGTACCTGTTCGGGGACCTGCTCAGGTCCGGCGCGCGGCTGGCGGCGGGCAGCGACTGGTCGGTGAGCAGCGCGAACCCGCTGCGCGCGGTCCATGTCGCGGTCAACAGGGCGCTGCCGGGAGCCAGCGGGGACGAGGCGGAGCCGTTCCTGCCGGAGCAGCGGCTGAGCCTGGCCGAGGCGCTGGGCGCGTACACCATCGGCTCCGCCTACGTGAACCACCTCGACGGGGAGACCGGCGCCATCGAGCCCGGCAGGCTGGCCGACCTCGTGGTACTCGACCGGGATCCGTTCGCCGGCCCGGCGGCGGATATCGCCGCCACCCGGGTACTGGCCACCTACGTCGAGGGCGAGCGCGTCTTCGCCGCCGCTGACCTGTGACAGGAGATGACCGGTGGCGGAGATCGCCGTTGAGCCAGGAGGAGTCTCGAGTCAGGAGGAGTGCTGATGAGGACAGTGCCACTCGGCCGCGGCGGGCCGCTGGTGTCCAGGGCCGGGCTGGGCCTGATGGCCATGTCCGGCATCTACGGTCCGGCTGACGACGCGGAGAGCATCGCGACCATCCGCGCGGCGCTTGACGCCGGGATCACGCTGCTGGACACCGGAGATTTCTACGGCATGGGCCACAACGAGATGCTGCTGGCCGACGCGCTGCGCGGAGTCGACCGCGGCAGTGTCTTCATCCAGGTGAAGTTCGGCGGCCAGCGGGATCCGGGCGGCGCCTTCATCGGCCATGACGCCAGCCCGGTGATGGTGAAGAACTCGCTCGCCTACACGCTGCGGCGGCTGCGCACCGACTACGTGGACCTGTACCAGCCGGCCAGGCTGGACCACCGGGTGCCGATCGAGGACACGGCCGGCGCCATCGCGGAAATGATCGAGGCCGGTTATGTCCGTTATCTCGGGCTGTCCGAAATGGGCGCGGACACGATCCGCCGCGCGCACGCGGTCTGCCCGGTGACCGCGCTGCAGATCGAGTACTCGCTGATGAGCCGGGGCATCGAGGACGCGATCCTGCCTGCCGTCCGGGAGCTGGGCATCGGCGTCACCGCCTACGGGATCCTGTCCCGAGGCCTGCTGTCGGCGGCGAGCGCGCGCGAGATCGGCGCCGGTGACCCGAGGTCCCGGTTCCCCCGGTTCCAGGGCGAGAACCTGCGGCGCAACCTCGACCTGCTCGCCGCGCTTGAGAAGATCAGCCGCGACCGGGGCGTGACGACGGCGCAGCTGGCGATCGCGTGGGTGGCGTCCCGCGGCGATGACATCGTCCCGTTGATCGGCACGAAGCGGCGGGACCGGCTGGCCGAGGCGCTGGGCGCGCTCGAGCTGAGGCTGACCCCGGCGGAGCTCGCCGCCATCGAGGCGGCCGTGCCGGCCGGCCAGGTGGCCGGCGACCGTTATGACGCGGGCGGGATGGCCTCGCTGGACAGTGAGAGGCCATAGTCGTCCCGGCGCGAGTTGTCCCGGCGCGAGTTGTCCCGGCGCGAGTTGTCCCGGCGCGGTGCCGGAGGGCAGAATCGGCCAGATGCGACGCCATGATTCCCCGGGCGGCCGCGGCGCGGCGGATGGATCGGCGCCGGACACCGCGGCCCGCGGCCCGGGCGGCGGTAATGCCGATCTGCTGCGGCGGCTGGAGGCCCTGCGGGCCAGCCATCCGTCGTCGCCGGACTACGGCGAAGGGGACGCGGAGCCATCGGGGACGCCAGACGGGCTCGCGGGTGATCCAGCGGCCGCCAACGAGTCAGCCGCCGCCGACGAGTCAGCCGCGGACGAGTCAGCGGCGGACGAGTCAGCCACGCAGAGCGCGCGCGACGCCGGGGCGGACGACCAAGCCGCGGCGGACGACCAAGCCGGGGCGGATGACGAGGCCGCGGCGGATGGGCGCGGCCTGGGCGGGCCGCGCGGCCTCGGTCCCGGCTCGCTCGGCGGGCACGGGCGCCGGGCACTCGGGCCGCCCGGGCCGCTGCACAGCCGTGAGCCTTACCAGCCCTGGTTCTCCTCCGGCGAGCCGGCCGAGCCGTGGTTCACCGCGGATCCGGGTGATCCTCCCGGCTGAGCGTCGCCGGGTCGGGCTCCTGGCGCGGCAGCGAGACCTCGGCGCTCACGTCGGCGGCCAGCCGGACGGTGTCGCCGTCGGCGAGCCGCACGCCGATGCCGGGGAGCACCCGGTCGCCGTTGACGAAGGTCCCGTTCGTCGAGTGGTCATCGCGGATGGTCGCGTGGCCCGCGTCGTCGACAGTGACCGTCGCGTGCCGCCTCGACACGTTCTCGTGACTGGCGAAGGCGGCCGCGACCAGGGAATCCTCAGGATCACGGCCGAGCACCAGGGAGGTCCCCGCGGGGACCTCCACATTGCCGGTCGGGAAGGCGAGCCGCAGCACGGCCGGCGAGATCGGGCCTTTCGCGTCGTCCGGGCTGAGATATTCCTGCATGACGGTCACCGAGACGGGAGGATCGTCATCCCGCTCGCGCGCTCGCGGCAGGTTCGCGCCGCACGTGAAGCAGATGAGGTCGTCCGGCTTGATCTCGGCTGCGCAGACGGGGCAGGTCAGGGTAGCCATCACATCCTCCATGGCGGAGCTGGGAGCTCCACGGCGGAGCTGGGAACTCGGGGTCACGGCTGCTTGAGCCTAACGCGCGGCGGCACGATCTCGTGCCCGCGCCAGACCTTAGCAGCGCCGCTGGCGATTCCGCTGGCCACGCCGCGACGCTGGCCACGCCGCGACGCTGGCCACGCCGCGACGCTGGCCACGCCGCGACGCGGGCTGGCTACCGGGCGACGCGGCCTGGCTACCGGGCGTCATCCGTGTCGGCGTGGGCTACCCTGTCCCGCGTAGCCGACATAACATTCAATTTCGACGCGGATTGCCGGTCACCGGCCTAACGTATCTCGTTAAATTCTGGCAAGCAGATCTGACTGATCGCGGGGGGCAAGGCAGTCTTTCCGGACAATCGGCAAGCTTTCCGGAGAGCCGGCCAGGCCGAGGCGGGATCGTGGCAGCGCAATTACGGATGGTGATACGCAAGGTGACCTGTTCAGACAGCCTGGCGAGCGACCCGGAGCCGGTGCCCATGGATGCCGGTCTCGGGTAGCGGGCCGTGGATAGCAGGGAGCCGGCCGACGGGCTGGTGGGTTCGCAAGGCGAGCGGGTGGTATCGGGGGCGGTGCCCCGGCTCGCCGATGGTTTCAGTGCCAGGCTGGAGACGGCGCCTGGCCTTGGGACGGCGCTGGTTCCAGGCGCTGCGGTAGTGCTGGTGCCTGCTACGGCCGCCCCGGAGGGCTCGCGCGACTGGCTAGGGTCGTGCGGCAAGACCCAGCTCGCCGTGTACTTCGCTGAGTCGCTGTGGCAGTCCCGGCGGGTGGACCTGCTGGTCTGGGTCAATGCCACTAGCCGGGCGTCCGTGCTGTCCAGCTACGTGGCCGCGGCGGTGGCGTCGATGGGCACCGATCCAGCGGGTGACGCCGAGTCGGTCGCCGCCCGCTTCGTGAGCTGGCTCGGCGAGACCGGCCGGCCCTGGCTGGTGGTGCTCGACGATATCTCCGACTTGGCGGATCTGGACGGGCTCTGGCCCGAGGGTCCGACGGGCAGGGTACTGATCACGACCATGAACTCCGCGGCCTTCGCGGACCAGAGCCCGGCGCTGGTCCTCCCGGTCGGCGTTTTCAGCCCTCGCGAGGCGCTGAGCTACCTGATGGGCCGGCTCACCGCGGACCCGGACCAGCGCCTCGGCGCGATAGACCTCGTCGGCGATCTTGGCTGTGAGCCGCTCGCGCTCACACAGGCCAGCGCCGTGATCGCGAGCTCGACGATGTCCTGCCGTGATTATCGAGGCTATTTCGCGCGCAGGCGCGATCACCTGGCGGCCGCTGCCGGCGGCAGCCTGCGGGCCGCCGGGGTCACCTGGACGTTCTGCTTCGAGCAGGCTGACCACTTGTCGCCGGGCGGCATCGCCCGGTCCCTGCTGCCGATCGCGGCGCTCCTTGACGGCCACGGGATTCCCGGTGCGATCTTCGCCACGGCGGCGGCGCGCGAGTACCTCGCGGCGGACGGCGCGGGCGGCTCGGTGGACCGGGAGCACGCGCGGTCCGCGCTGCTCCTGCTGGAGCGAGCGGGACTGCTGTCCATCGACCTGGCAGGCGCGCCGCCGGCGATCCGGATGAGCCCGGCGGTTCAGGCGGCGATCAGGGACGTGCTGCCCGCCGACACGCTGGAGCGGGCGACCAGGGCGGCGGCGGACGCGCTGCTTGAGGTGTGGCCGGAGGACGACGCGCGGGCGTGGCTGGCCGGCGGGCTACGGTCATGCGCGGCAAGCCTGCAGAAGGCCGCCGGGGACTTGCTGTGGGCGGACGGCTGTCACCCGCTGCTGCTGCGCGCCGGGCGGAGCCTGGGAGGCGCGCGCCTGACCGGCCCGGCGGTCACCTACTGGCGGGAGCTTGGCACGGTCAGCGACCGGATCCTCGGGCCGGACCACCCGGACACCGTGGTGGCCGGCGAGCAGCTGGCCGAGGCCTACCTGACGGCCGGGCAGGCCGCGGACGCGGTTCCGTGGTTCGAGTGGGTTCTCGGCGACCGGGTCCGCGCGCTCGGGCCGGATAGTCCCGGCACCCTCGCGGCCCGGCGCAGGCTCGGCCACGCCCAGGTGGCCGCGAGCCAGCCAGCGGAGGCGGTCACCGTGCTGGAAGGGGCCGTCAGCGACTACGAGCGCGTCCTCGGGCCTCACCACCTCGACACGCTCGGCGCCCAGGATGAGCTCGCCGCCGCGTATTACGCCGCCGGGCGGTTCAGTGACGCGAGCCAGCTGTACCGGCGCACGCTGGCCGACCGCGAGCGCCTGCAGGGATCCCGGCATCCCGAGGCCATGACCACCCGCGAGAAGCTGGCCGACGCCTACCTGGCCGAGGGCCGCATGAAGGATGCCCTCTCGCAGTACAAGCGCGCCCTCGCCGACCGTGAGCGCGTACTTGGCCGCGACCACCTGGACACGATCTCTACCCGCGGCAGCCTCGGCTCCGCCTACCACGCGGCGGGCCGGATGGGCTCGGCGCTGCAGCTCTTCGAGCAGACCCACACTGGTTACGAGCGGGTTCTGGGCGCCGACCATCCCGATACCCTCGCCTGCGGCGCGAATCTGGCGAGCGCCTACTACGCCGTGGGCCGGCTGACCGACGCGACGACGCTGCTCCGCGATACCGTCGCGCGCTGTGACCGGGTACTGCCAGCCGAGAACCCGCTGCGGCAGACCGTGCGGGAAACCCTGACGAATATCGCCGGGGGATAACCGGCGCGCGCTGCGGATGACAGGCCCGCGCTGCGGATGACAGGCCCGCGCTGCGGATGACAGGCCCGCGCTGCGGATGAGAGGCCCGCGGCGGTGGTGCCGCAGCGGTGGTGCCGGGGTGGTGGTGCCGCGGCGGTGGTGCCGCGGTTGCCAGCGGGGCCGACGTGGGCGGGGATCGCCGCGAGGCCGCCAGTTTGATCCGATATGATGCCAGTTTGACCCGGTAAGGGAAACGCTGCCTTCGGGACCGCGAACTGGTGGAGGATTCTCAATGTCGGCTGTCGCCGGGCTGATCTCGGACAGCGTCAGCGCGCATGTCACTCGGCGCTGGCAGGCCATCGATCCGCTACTGCCCTCGTCAGAGGCTCCGCGGTCCGGCTGCAGCGCCGAGCTCGTCGTCGCCGGGGCCGGCGGGCAGCCCGCTGCCGTCGGGACATGCCAGCACTGGGAGGGCGAGCCCGAGTCGCTGGACCTGACCTGGGGCGCGGCACGCAGATTTGAGCTCACCGCGCAGATAACCGGCCCGGACGTCGCAGACGCGCTGGACCGGCTGCTGTCCCAGTGGCGGGATCATCTGGCTGACGTGCCAGCCGCCGACGGCAGCGACACGGCGGCAATCGTTACCTGGGCCAGCCGTGACATCGGCGGCGTCGGGACCCTGCTGCGGCACGGGCTCGCACCGCTGAACGTCATCGCGGCGCGCCCGACAATCCGCTCCGCCGGGCCCGCGGACAGGCCGGCGGACGGGCCCGCAGACAGGCCGGCGGACGGAGCCGGGTGGCGGGCCAGCGGCTCGGGCCGGGCCGCGGGAAGCGCGCCGGAGGGCCTGCGGATCCGGCGGGCCGGGCCCGCGGACATCGACGCCGTCGTTCGCCTGGGCCTGGAGGTCATCCGGTTCGACGCGCACTTCGGCGGCGTGATCGAGCGGCCGGGGACGGCCGATGCGCTGCGCCGCGAGGCCGCCGGGCTGCTCGCCGGGCCGGAGCCCTGGACCTGGCTGGCCGAGCGCGACGGCGCCGCGATCGGCATGCTGGCCGCCGAGCGGCCAGAAGCCGCTGGCTGGATCGCCCCGATGGCGCGCCCCGAGCCCGTTGCCTACCTGATGCTGATGTTCGTGCAGCCCGGTGAGCGCCGCGGCGGCGTCGGCGCCGCGCTGGCGGCGCGGATGCACCGCGAGGTCGAGGCGGACGGCGTGCCCGTCACGCTGCTGCACTACGAGCAGGCCAACCCGTTGTCAGCGCCGTTCTGGGGCCAGCAGGGATACCGGCCGCTGTGGACCTCCTGGCAGGCCAGGCCAGCCCGGGCGCTCCGCTAGCGCGCCGGTCAGGTAGTCAGGCAGCTCACGACAACCATCAGCGTCGCTGGGACTCCAGCTATCAGCGTCGCTGGGACTCCGCTGCGGTAACAGCGACAGCAGAGTCCCAGCCACGCTGCTGGTCCTTCGCCAGTCCGCTGAGGTCACCGTAGCCGGAGCCGCACCACCCGCTGCGAACAGGAATCAGCACCTCCCGATGACGGCCCGTTGGCACCACGCCAGAACCCGGCCCGCCACTTGGCCGGCACTCTAGCCGGACGCGCCCGGCCGGGCGTGGGCCGGCCGGGCGTGGGCCGGCCGGGCAGGTGATGCGACGTGCGTGAGCATCACGGCGTCAGGTCAGTGCACTCAGGCGGTACTCCGATGTCCGCTCACAGTGCTCCGCGGCTCGCTCTCCCGTGGGATCTGGAAAAACCGCGACTTCAGGATGAACCGCGCGGAGAACATCAGCGCCACGCCGACGCCGATGATGCCGACCAGCGTCCATTTCTCCGCCAGGGTGACCTCGGTCTGCAGGTACCTCACCAGGATCCAGCCGAGGAATCCGGCGGCAGCCAGCGGGAGGATGCCGAGCACCAGCGTGTCCCAGGCGCGGCCGAAGAGGCGGCGCCGGTAATAGACGATGGTGGCGAGCGCGGTGAAGATGTAAAACACGGAGAACAGCACGCCGGTCACGTCGATCACGTTCTCGAAGGCGTTCTGGATCGAGGTGACCAGCAGGTAGATCCAGGTGATCGCGATGAGGAGCAGGCCGACGATAACGCTGGCGATGGCGGGGGTGGAGTACCGGCGGGACACGTTGGCGAGGAACCCAGGCAGCGCGCGGTAGCTCGCCATCCCGTAGACGATCCGGGAGCTGAGCACGATGCCGGTGCCGGTGGTGGCGATCACCGACAGGGCGATGGAGAGTGCCATCACCTTGGCCCAGTTGCCGCCGCCCATCGCCTGAGCGATGGTGATGAGCGGGGAGTCCGAGTTGTTCAGCGTTTTGAACGGCACCACGCCCTGCAGGCCCACCTGCGCGAGGGTGTAGATGACGGCCAGTAGCGCTACGGCCATGATGGCAGCCCTGCCAGGGTTGACCCGGCGGTGCTTTACTTCCTCATTGACGTACAGGGTCCCGTCCCAGCCGCCGTAGATGAAGACCGCGATCAGGAACCCCGCCACCGCGCTGCCGTGCCCCCCGATGCCGCTCAGGCTGAACCAGCCGCTGCTGATCGGGACGGTGCCGGCGTGGTGGTCCAGCACCCAGACCAGGCCCGCGATAGCGAACCCGATCAGGATCAGGTACTCGACGAGCGCCATGCTGACCTGGACCCGCGCGGTGATGCGGATGCCGACGACCGCGATCACGAGCATGATGAGGCCGACCACGGTGACGATGCCGATCCATGCCCAGGTACTGGTGGAGCTGGATCCGAAGATTTGCAGGACCGCTGGTCCGAGCAGAAGGATCTCGAAGACAGTTCCGACGATATAGGCAACGATCATGAACCAGCCGATTATGAAGCCCAGGTAGGGGCTGATCGCCCGGCCGACCCACTCGAACGTGGCGCCGCAGTTGGCGTTCCACAGGTTCAGCCGGCGGTAGGAGTTGGCGATGATGAGCATCGGGATCGCCATGATGATGAGGTTCGGTCCGCTGCCGTAGGCGGTCGCGCCGACGAGAACGGCCAGCGAGCCGCCGACGGTCGCCGCCGGGGCGGACGAGGCCATGCCGATGACTGTGTCCTGCGCCACGCCGATCGCATTGGGCTCAAGCCGGGCCGGGGGCAGCGCGGCGGTGCCCGCTGCGGCAGCAGGTGCGGATTGTTCCGTCATCTGTTCTCCTATCGTGCCGACCCGCGTGCATGAGATGTTCAGTCGGGTGGCGAAAGGGGCCTCGTTCAATAGCCGGAGGACTACGCGCGCGCTAAGTGCCCCAGGTGCCCCCGGCGCCCAGCGGCGTGCAGGCGACGGCCCGGGAAGCCCCGCAGGCAACGGCCCGAGAAGCAGAGGCTGTCGTCCGCTGGCGCTACCTTCAGGTTTGCCACCCGCGAGATCATAGCGAGCATTTCCGGCATCATGCGACAAGCATGCCGAAAATTTCCGCCGCATAACGGATTGCCGATCACCTGCTAACCAGGGCCTGCACGGCAGCCGACGGGTTCTCCCGGCAAGTAGCCTGGCAGCTGGGCGTCGCCGTCGCGGAGGCCAGCTAGCGGAGGCCAGCTAGCGGAGGCCAGTTATCTGCAAGGGGGCAGGAATGATCAGCTACCGGCTGGATGACGAGCAGGAGCAGCTCCGCCTCACCGTTGCCCAGTTTGCCAGGGAGGTGGTCGCGCCGGTCATCGGCGGCTACTACGAGCGGGCCGAGTTCCCGTACGAGATCGTCGCGAGAATGGGCAAGCTAGGCCTGTTCGGCCTGCCGTTTCCCGAGGAGTACGGCGGGATGGGGGGCGATTACTTCGCGCTCTGCCTCGCGCTGCACGAGCTCGCGCGGGCCGATTCGTCAGTGGCCATCACGCTCGAGGCGGGCGTGGCGCTCGGTGCCATGCCGATCTACCGCTTCGGCGACGCCGGCCAGCGCGCTCGCTGGCTGCCCGAGCTGTGCCAGGGCGAGCGGCTGGCCGCGTTCGGCCTGACCGAGCCGGGCGGCGGGTCTGACATTCCCGGAGGCATGCGGACTACGGCGCGGCTTGACCGCGGCGAGTGGGTAATCGACGGATCGAAGGCCTTCATTACCAACGCGGGCACGTCGATCACCTCGCTGATTACCGCGCTCGCGATCACCGGCGGCTCGGATGGCCACCGGGAGATCTCCGCGATCATCGTGCCGTCAGGTACCCCGGGGCTCACCGTGGGCCCGGAGTACTCGAAGGTCGGCTGGTGCGCGTCGGACACCAGGGAGCTGGCGTTCGACACGTGCCGGGTGCCGGAGGCCAACCTGCTCGGCGAGCGGGGCCGCGGCTACGCGCAGTTCCTTGCCGCGCTGGACGAGGGACGTGTCGCGATCGCGGCGCTGTCGGCGGGGCTTGCCGAGGGCTGCGTCGATGAGTGCCTGCGTTACGTCGGCGAGCGGGCGGCGTTCGGTCACCGGCTTGGCTATTACCAGGGTATCCAGTTCAAGATCGCTGACATGGAGGCGAGGGCGCAGATAGCGAGGATTATGTGGTACGACGCCGCGGCCCGGCTGGTGGCTGGCGAGCCCTTTAAGAAGCAGGCAGCGGTCGCGAAGCTGACCGCGTCGAACGCCGCGATGGACAACGCGCGCGACGCGACGCAGATATTCGGCGGGTACGGGTTCATGAACGAGTTTCCCGTCGCGAGGTTCTACCGGGACGCCAAGGTCCTGGAGATCGGCGAGGGCACCTCGGAGGTCCAGCGGATGGTCATCGCACGCGAACTCGGGCTCGGCGGCGGCGGCAGCCGGTAGACGGCAGCCGGTAGACGGCAGGCGGTGGCCGGTAGACGGCAGGCGGTGGCCGGCAGCCGGTAGCCGAAATCCTTGGGCCTGGCTTATCAGAATGGCCGGTCATCCCGGAGTCGTACATCTGCCAGGGCGATCCGCCGCAGCAGGCATACGCCCGGGAATGTCGGGTATATCCCAACGATGACTATGGCAGTGACCTTGGTAACCGCCATCGTGCCCATGCCAGCCGAACCGGGCAGGATGGCCGTGGCGTTATGCCGATTTTGATCGTCCATATGGGTATTGAGATGCACTGGCCGGTTACGGGTTAGAGTTGGGGCGGCCTCGCTGTAACGCTGCGCACGCAGGACATCTGCCGGGAAGGGGTGCCATGTCGGTTCCGCTCGGGTCCCCGCATGCCGGTTGGCTCCTAACGGTCCTCGAGGCGGAGTGCCCCGATCCGGACGAGACCGAGCCGTACCCGTATCAGCCCGGGCGCGGTAACTCGCGCCCGGCCTCAGCCATCAACCGGATGTGAGCGGCATGCTGAGCGAAATCTTGCTGGCGGCCCTCGTGCTGCTGGTCGCCGCCGTCGTGGCGACCGACGTATTCGTTACGTCTGGCGAGGGCATGGACGAGCCAGCCGAGGCGCAGGCCGGAGCGGAGACCGGCGGCATCAGCGCCAGGGAGATGCAGCTCGAGCCGGCCGGTACCGGGCTGTCCGCTACGGCGGATGCCGGCCCGGCCCGGCGCCCGCCCGAGGGCGCCGATCCGCCGCCCGGCGACTACCAGCGCGCTGGCGGCCTGCCGGCCCCGTCGGCCAGATACTCCCGGAGCGCGCTGAAGAACTGGCGCGTCCGCTCGCGGCTCTTCCTTCTCGTCAGCATTCCCACCGCTACCGCAGTCGCCTTCGGCGTCATCCGCATCTATTCCTCCGTCCACAGCGCCTCGATAGTCTCCAGCAGCAGCTCGCAGCACGACAAGGCCATCACGTCGGTGATCATCGACAGCGCCGTGGTGCTCCTCGTCCTCGCGATCGCGCTGGTCTCCACCGTCGTCGTCGGCCGGTCCATGGTCCGGCCGCTGCGCAAGCTGCGGGCCGGAGCGCTCGAGGTGGCCGGGCAGCGGCTGCCGGAGGCGGTGCGCCGGATGAGCGGGACCGACGGTGAGGACGTCTCGCTGGACGTGGAACCCATCGACGTGGATTCCTCGGACGAGATCGGCGAGGTGGCGCGCGCCTTCGACCAGGTGCACAGGGAGGCGCTCCGGCTGGCCGCGAACGAGGCCGCGCTCCGCGGCAACGTCAACGCGATGTTCGTGAACCTGTCGCGCCGCACCCAGTCCCTGGTGGAACGCCAGATCCGCCTGATCGACGATCTCGAGCTCGGCGAGCAGGACGCGGAGCGCCTGGCGAGCCTGTTCCAGATGGACCACCTCGCCACCCGGATGCGCCGTAACTCGGAGAACCTGCTGGTGCTCGCGGGCCATGACATATCCAGGCGGTGGAATCAGCCGGTCGTGCTGGTGGACGTGCTCCGTGCGGCGGTCTCCGAGATCGAGCAGTATGACCGCGTCACGCTGAACGTGCAGCCCGGGATCGCGGTGCGGGGACAGGCAGTCAACGACGTCGTCCACCTGCTGTCGGAGCTGGCAGAGAACGCGACATCGTTCTCCTCCGCGGACACCCCGGTCACCGTCGCTGGCCACCTGCTGAGCAGCGGCGGCGTCCTGCTCGATATCACCGACCAGGGCGTGGGCATGGGCGCCGAGGAGATGGCGCGGGCCAACTGGCGCCTCGATAATCCGCCGGTGGTGGATGTCGCGGTCTCGCGCCGGATGGGCCTGTTCGTGGTGGCGCGGCTGGCTGCCAGGCACGGCATCAGGGTCAGGCTCCGCCCGGCGGCCTCGGGCGGCCTGACCTCGCTGGTGTGGCTGCCCGACGAGGCGGTAACGCACGAGGTCGACGGCAATTCGCCCGGGCTGGGCCGGTCCGGGCCGGACGCCGCCGCCGACTCGCTCGCCGCGGCTAGCTTCAGCACGGCCGGGTTCGCCACCGCGGCGCCGGCACCGGCCAGTTCCGCGGCCGGCGTGTTCAGCACGGCCGAATGGGGGAGCGGCGAGCGTTCCGCCGCGGCGGAGGCGGTCAGCGCCGCCAGGGCGCCAAGATTCGCGCCACTGCGCCCCGAGTCCGATGACACCGGCGGCTTCCGCACGCGGCGGGTGCCCGGCGCGGGGCCCATGCCGGGCGCTACGACTGGCCCCATGGCTGCGTTCCGTACCAGCCCGCAGCCAGCATCGGACGCGGCTGCCGTGCAGCCCGCGGCCGGCTCGGCCGCCACTGTCGACAATCCTCCGGCGGGCGCGGGCCAGGAATCGCCGTTCGGCAATGGCGCGGGCCTGTTCGGCGGGACCGTCGCGGAGACATCCGGCCGGACAGTCGAGGAGACATCCGGCGGCACGGGCTCCGGCATTTTCGGCGGTGCGGGCACGGATATGTTCGGCGGGGCTGGTGCGGCGATATTCACCGCAAGGGGCGCCGGCCTGCTCGGCGGGACCGGCGCGGAGGCGCCCGGCCAGGCGGGCACGGGAGCGCCCGGGACCGACGCGGGCCTGCCCGGCGGTCCGGACGCGGATATCGCCGGCCGGACGGACGCCGAGGCGCCCGGCGAGCCGGGCGCGGGCCTGTTCGGCGGGACAGTCGCGGAGGCGCCCCGCGAGGCAGACGCGTTCGCGCCGGGACCAGACGGCTTCGGCGCTGCGCCTGAACCTGAGGCCGCCGGGCCCGCTGTCGCGGACGAGGACCCGTTCGCCCAGCGCGTCGACGGGTTTGGCGTCATCCCGGAGCCGGTACTAGGCGCGCCTACCGCGAGCAGCGTGGCCGACCGCGTGACGATCGCGAGCGACAACCTCTCGGCTATGGGCTGGTCGCCAGGCTCGTCGGTGCATGGCGGCGTGGTGGTGCCGCCCAGCGAGTCTCAGGGCGAGGCAAGCCGGCTCCCGATCTTCGAGGCGGTGGAGTCTGACTGGTTCCGGCGAGGACGGCACGCTGTCGCCGGGCCAGGGCAGGAAGAGGAGCAGCCGGAAAGCTGGACCTCGCAGGTGGATGAGGGCTGGCGCGCCGCGGAGCTGGCCAGCGCGCCGTCCTCGGCGGGCCTCACCCCGGCCGGCCTGCCGAAGCGCGTGCCGAAGGCGAACCTGGTGCCCGGAGCCGTCGGACATGAGCCTGCCGCGGCGCCAGTGGCCGCCCGCTCTGCCGCGGCGACCAGGGAGCGCTTCGCGAGCTTCCAGCGAGGTGTCAGGGAAGGCCGCGCTGCGACGCGCGGTGGCGACGATGCCGCCGATGGAGAGGACGAGGGTGGCTTGTGAGACGCGGCCTGACGGCATTGACGCGGCCATGCTGAGGCCAGCGCCGCGGCCGCGCCGGAAGGCTGGTGCGCTTAACCCTGCCGCGCTGCCGGCGGGTGCACCAGAGGCAGGTCATCAAAGGAAGGAGCGCGGGTGAGTCCACTAGTGCGCCCGGCGCAGGACCTGAGCTGGCTTATCACGAACTTCGTCGAGCGAGTTCCGTCCGTCGCGCACGCGATCGTCGTCTCATCCGACGGACTTCCGATGGCGTTCTCGCACGGATTCCCGGCGGATCGGGTCGACCAGCTCGCGGCGGTGACATCCGGCCTGACCAGCCTGACTCAGGGTGCTGCCCGGGTATTCGAGGGCGGCGCCGTCACCCAGACTGTCGTGGAAATGCGGCGCGGCCTGCTGATCGTGATGGCGATCAGCGACGGGTCGAGCCTCGCCGTGCTCGCCGCCGCTGACTGTGACATGGGCCTCGTGGCCTACGAGATGGCGCTGCTCGTCGAGCGAGTGGGAAGTGCCCTCACGCCGGAAGTGCGTAGCGCCCAGCCGCCGGAATGGCCGGGGAATGGTGCACAGTGACAGGAGACGCCAGTGCCCGGCTCAGCCAGGAATGACTGGAAGCCAGCTGACGGCAGATTTCCCCCGGGGCAGGCCGACAAGCAGCCCGCTGCGAGGAGCGATCCGCCAGCAGGCGGCGGCGCAGGTGGCCGCCCGGATCCGAGTCAGCAGGACTCGCATCCCTACCGGACCGCCGAGGCGCTCGGTAGTCCGCTAGTCCGGCCTTATGCGGTGACCGGCGGCCGGACGAAGCCCAGGTATCAGCTGCAGATCGAGGCGATGGTCGCGGCTTCGCATTACGAGACGCGCGACCTGTCCGTGCTCAGCCCGGAATGCCAGGCCATCCTCGGGTTCTGCCGGGACTGGCGATCTGTCGCCGAGATTTCCGCGGTGCTCCGGATGCCATTGGGCGTGGCGCGTGTCCTCATCGCCGACATGGCCGTCCAGGGCCTGGTCCGGGTCCACCAGACAGACCATGCGCACGGGCGCCCGGATCTCAACTTGCTCGAAAGGGTTCTCAGTGGACTTCGCAAGCTATAAGACCGGCCCGGCGGAGGTGGCCGAGTCGGCCATGACATCCGTCAAGATAGTCGTGGCGGGCGGCTTCGGCGTGGGCAAGACCACCTTTGTCGGCTCAGTATCGGAGATCACCCCGCTGACCACCGAGGCCGTCATGACATCGGTCAGTGACGGTGTCGATGATCTTTCCCATACCCCGGACAAGACCACCACCACCGTCGCCATGGACTTTGGCAGGGTGACCCTTGACGCCGGGCTGATCCTCTACCTGTTCGGCACGCCTGGCCAGCATCGGTTCTGGTTCATGTGGGACGACCTCATCCAGGGCGCGATCGGCGCGGTCGTCCTCGTGGACACGCGGAGGCTGGCTGACTCCTTTCCCGCCGTGGACTATTTCGAGTCTGCTGGCCTGCCCTTCATCGTGGCCGTCAACGGATTCAACGGCGAGTTCCCGCATGCTGTCGGCGACGTCCTCGACGCGCTCTCGGTCAGCCCGCGGGTTCCTATCGTGCAGTGCGACGCCCGGGACAGGAAGTCGACGAAGGCGGCCCTGATTGCGCTGGTAGAGCATGCGATGGCGATGCAGCTGAGTGTCAGGTAGAACTGATCGTCCGGTAAACGCGGATTTCGCGGCCGGTCCCGTGGCAGAGCGCCGCGCAGGCTCCCGGCACTCCGGCGGCGTTCTCATGGCGGCGTGGTCAGGCCGCGGCAGGCATCTGCTGTAGTTTGTTCACGCGGCTTCGCGGGGCGGTAGCTCAGCTGGTCAGAGCAGCGGACTCATAATCCGCCGGTCGTGGGTTCGAGCCCCACCCGCCCCACTCAATCAAGGCGCCGGTCAACGCGCTGTGACCTGCGGATACGTCTCATCTTCTCGATCGTTGCTGACGGGAGCTTGTGCGGTTGTGCGCGACAGGAAGCCGGTTCATGCGGGTCGCTGTGCCAAATACGTGCCAAAGTTGAAGATCATCAAAGGCCGTTCAAGCAGTCCTGACGCCGTGGCGCAGGAAACTGCGCCGGTAATGGGGAAGATGCCGGGTCAGTCCTGTCGGAGCGCTTCGGCGATTCGGCGCTTGGCCAGCTCGTCCTGGCCGACGACGCACTTGGCGTAGATGCGGAGCAGGACATCCACGCTGTGCCGGGCCCACTCGGCAACCTGCGTGGGGTAGACGCCGCCGTTCAGCCACGTGGACAGGCAAGCGTGCCGCAGGTCGTAGGGCCGCCGGGCCAGCGGCGACGCTTGCTCCGCGGCCGTGAGGGCATCCTGGCGGGCTTTGATCCAGGCACGCCGGTAGGTGACGGTGGCCAGCTCACCGCCCCGCACGCCGCTGAACAAGCGACCGTCGACGGCCGCGCCAAACCGGGCAAGGTGGTCCTGCAGCAGCATTGCCAGCTCGGGATGGGCCGGGACGATCCGGCTGTCGCCCTCGGCGCGGTGCTTGAGCTGCCGTCGCTCCCGCGCGCTGCCGTCGTCGGTCCAATCGCGGCCTGCATCTGGAGCCGCGTTGCGAAGATGCAGTTCGGCCCAGTCGTCGGCTTGCGCCGGGGGCGGCAGAGTCAGGCAGTCCAGGGTGAGGCTGACGGCCTCCTCCGGGCGGAGACCGGCGTAGTACATCAGCCCGAAGAAGGCAACAAGCCGAGGCCCGCTCGGCTGCTGGGCCCGGACCGCTGCCAGCAGCGCCCGCGCCTGACGCGGGTTCACCACGCACCGCCGATCCACCTGTCCGGACGCGCGAGGAGCGGTCCATTTCAGGACCCGGATCGGATTGGAGTCAAGCAGGCCGAGTTCGACTGCGTAGTCCATGGAGTTCGCCAGGATCGTGCGGTGGCGCCGGGCGGTACTCGCGGCCGCGGTCTTGCCGTCCAGCCTGGCGGTGGCCTGCTCCAGCAGCTTGCGCGCAGTCGCCGCGTTGGTCAGCGCCGATGTCCTTCCGGTACTTGGCCGACGCCAGCTTCCACGTCATGTCCACGTAGGCGCAAACGAACTCGTACCACGTGGTGTCGTGCCGGTCCCGTTCCCAGGCCAACGGCCTGCCGGTCGCCAGGCTGAACACCTCACCCCTACGGGCGGCGGTCAGGATGGCGCTACGGAAGCTGTCGGCCTGCGCAGCGTTGCGGAAGCCTTCTTTGCAAAGCCTGGGGCCGACCTTCCACCGGACCCGGTAGGTGGTGACCTGGCGGCCCTTGTAGACCTTGGTCTGGTAGACCCGGACGTCGTAGGTCGTGCTGTCGCTCATCAGGCGGCTTCCTCACGGGAGGCCAGCCAGCGCTGGTACTCCGACCGGCGGACGCGCAGGCTGCCGTTCGGCAGCGTGATGCACCGAGGTGCCCGGTTCTTTGCCCGCCATTCGTAGAAGGTTCTGCGGCTGATGTCGAGATCGGCGCACACCTCAGCGATGGTGAGCTTGTCCCGCTCCCGAGTACCGCGGCCCCGCTCAGCGCCGAGCATGTCGTAACCTCCGCGCTGCCAGGCCGCACCGGCTACCTGGCGCACACCGCCAGACTGACCGGCACAGCCGCTCGTCCATGGTGTTTCTCCTTCCGTGAAGAGCACTGGGAGCGCATGGCCCCGCTTGGTTGCATGCGCCTTCGGATGCAAGCACTGGCCCTCTGCGGGATCCTCGAAATGGCCTAGCTCGATCCAGCTTGCGTAAGGCTGAATGCCAAGAGCTCGCCATGGTGTTCGGGGATGAAAACCCCGGAATGGTGCGGACCGCCTCCGCACGGAAATGATCTTCTATATCTCGCCGACGCCCTGGGTATTCAACCCGGCGCCTTCGGCAACCCTCGCCGCTCCGCCCACCACTGTGCAACAACCGTCGGAACCGTGCAAGTGCCGGCAGCTCGATACGCGGCGCCCGCCAGCGACCGCTATTGTCCGTAGGCGTCCGCAGGAGACCGTTACCGTCCGATGGGTATCCTCAGCGGCAAGACAAATGTGATGTAAATCACATCGTCAGCTACGGATGCGGCCTCCCAGGACAACCTTGTCGGTCCCAGCCCGCATGCTGGACTGGTGAGCAAGTCGAGGCGCAAGCCGGTGCCGAGAGCCAGGAACGCTCAGCCGGATCGGCGCGATCAGGCACCCGCAAGGCCGCCTGCTCCTCCGAAGCGAGTCATCCAGCTGTCTGATGCCGAGTTGCTGGAGCAAATCAGGCAGGTCCGTATCGAGCGAGACGATGCCGAGACAGAGCTAGCGATGCTCATCGACACTGCCGTCAGCCAGGGAATCGGCTGGCCGCAGATCGCCTCCCATCTCGGCGTGACCAGGCAGGCAGCCCGTCAGCAATACCAGCGCCGCCATTTCTGTGATGTAAGCCACCAGGGCCATGTCGCGTAGCTCAGCAGCAAGGTGTAAAGCATCAGATGGCACTCGTGAACATCTGTTGTCGAGACCTGACCAGCATCATTGCCCGCTAGATGCGCCCTGAACAGGCAAGACTGCGAAGATCGCTGCTCCGACAACGCCCGTTGTCGGAGCTGTGACAACTTTCTCTACAGTTTTTCAAGGGCGCGCGGTGCGCGCCGGGATGCTAGCTCGCGCGTGACCTTCGACCTGGAACGCGCGCACCGGGACCGGGTGCGATGACGGCAGACACAGTCGGGACGGGCGCGAAGCGCCCGCAGGGGATCCTCACCGTAAACGGGCTGGCCGCTCCGCCTTTGCACCTGCGGCACACGGCGGGCGGCCGCCCGAGCGTGACCCCGGGCACCGGCCGTCACCGGCTGGCCGCCGCAACGCCCGACGACCGCGCACCAGGCAGGGGACGGGCCATCCTCCCGGCGCACCAGCATGAAGCCTCGAAAGCCCGCCCTCAAGAGCGGCGCCTGCGGCGCCATCCCTGCGGGATGCCTGCGGCACTCTTGACCGCGGCCTTCCTCGGATCAGATCGCGCCAGTCGGGAGGATGCAGCGGGAGTGGACCTGACCGAAACCCTTCGGCATGACAGGGTCGGCGCGGGGCTGGGCGTTACTGACTGGCTAACTTCCGGATGTTCCTAGCTCCCGGATATTCGTGCTCTCCTGGTGAGCGGCATCGGCCTCGGCTGTCCTGCCCAGCACTGAGAGAACGTCACCGAGGTTGTCCAGCGAGTTGGCGAGGTCGGGGCGGTAGCGGTCCGGGGTGGCGGCGGCCAGCTCCCGGCGGATGGCGACGGCTTCCTCGGTGACCGGCAGCGCGTCGGCCGGGCGGCCCAGCTCCGAGAACCGGACGCCGAGGTTGGTCAGCGAGCGGGCGAGGTCGGGGCGGTAGCGGTCCGGGCTGGCGGCGGCCAGCTCCCGGCGGATGGTGACGGCTTCCTCGGTGACCGGCAGGGCCTCGGCCGGTCGGCCCAGCTCCGAGAACCAGATGCCGA
>Ga0302178_10000585_pt1 | contig 32765 bp, 32 predicted proteins | sample I_Palsa_E1_3_FD_198790 | JGI IMG/M metagenome (GOLD analysis project Ga0302178, IMG submission 198790) | Peat permafrost microbial communities from Stordalen Mire near Abisko, Sweden - I_Palsa_E1_3 | ecosystem: Environmental > Terrestrial > Soil > Palsa > Peat permafrost | place: Sweden... | reverse complement strand
AGATTCCCATCGCACTCCTCACAAGCTGCTTGAAGATAAGCGAATAATGCCTTATTTTTTAACACAGTGGTACTAGGACCTTCTTGCTTCGAGCGGTCGTGAGCCTTGGAAAGTATTTTCTGAAATGTGAGCGTTTCGACGATGCGGTGGAGACTTTGCAGCCGTATCTGCCTCATTTGATGGAAAGCACGGTCGATTCGGAAATCGAAGATGCGAGAGAGTTGCACGACGCCCTGACGTCCCGCAACTCGGAGGGCAACAACGCCCTTCGTGCAGCCCGTGTCGCCATTAAAAAAACGCCGGTATCTGTCGATTCAAACGACTTGTGCGGACGTACGTATTAACGTTCCTCTCGCCGGTTTAGCGTTAGCGAGATAGACGACCATGTTGCACGTTAAACACTAACGCGAATCTAAAATTAACTAGGAGACTAACGGTGTCATTGGAAAATACGTCGCAGAGCGCGACCATTGAGGTTGGGGGCATTGAAATGCCACATGGGAAGCTTGCCCAGGAGGCGTATGAGACGACCCGGGCGCTACTGCCGGACGTATTGAACAATCATGCGCAACGTGTGTACGTGTTTGCCGCATTGGCCGCGAAGCGACGTGCAATTCAGTTGGACGGCGAGTTACTGTATGTTGCCGCAAGGTTTTCGAATGTCGGTCTCGCTGCGGCATACGCCGATTCGAAACGACGATACGAAGTCGACAGCGCTGACGCAATTTTGGCGTTTCTTGGCCGAAACCACGTTGCCGACGCGATCGCACAAGAGGCATGGCACGCGGTGGCGCTGCACACCTCATTCGGAATCGCGGACGAAGCTTCTCTGCTAGCCGCATCGCTTGCCGCTGGCATACGTGCTGACCTGTTCGGAGATGACGGAGCAGCGCTGTCCCGGGAGTCGGAACAGGAGATCTTCGATACTTTTCCGCGTGGAGAGAAATTTAAGGAGCGTTTCATTGACGCTATTGGACAGGGCATTGCACACCGACCTTCTTCGACGTTCGGATCGGTCAATGGAGACATCCTAGAGAGGCTGGATCCGGACTTCTGCCGCATCAATTATTGCGGATTAATTTTGGGCGCGAAGTGGGACGACTGAGATTCGGTGCATGGTGCCACCGAGCCGGCTGCGGTGAGCCAGATTCGGTGGCGTGTGGCGTAATGTCGTACAGAAAATATGAAAATCTTCGCAGTCGATATATTAAGAACGATTAAGGGCTTCAGCAGGGACTCCATGAAGCGTGTTCGATAGACTTCGATGAAGTTCCCTTGCAGATCAGATAAGAGCGACACGTCTTCGTAGATTGCTCTTCCAAGACTCCGCGCCTGAAGGCCGGAGCGTTCCCTCCTAAGGATCATCATGACTTCCCATGCTTCTGACTCGACACCGGCCGAGGTGGTCTTCTTCAACGGCAAAATCGCGACGCAGGACGAAAGGCGTTCATTTGTTGACTCGCTAGCTGTCGCGAATGGTCGTGTCATAGCTTCCGGGCCGCGCGACGTTGTTATGCATCATGCAAGCCGCGAGACACGCAAGATTGACCTAAACGGGCGCACTGTCATTCCGGGTCTCAACGATTCCCACTTGCACATTATTCGCGGCGGTCTGAACTTCAATATGGAGTTGCGATGGGATGGCGTGCCATCGCTCGCCGACGCGCTCAACATGCTACGCAAGCAAGTGGCCCGTACTCCGGCGCCGCAGTGGGTCCGGGTGATAGGCGGCTGGAATGAATTCCAGTTCGCTGAGCGCCGCGGGCCGAGCCTTGAGGAAATTAACGCGATCGCACCGGACACGCCGGTTTTCATTCTGCACCTGTATGACAGCGCGCTACTGAATGCGGCGGCGCTGCGCGCGGTCGGGTACACGAAAGATACGGCTAATCCCCCGGGCGGGGAGATTCAGCGCGACAAGCGCGGCAATCCAACGGGCATGCTGATTGCACGACCCAACGCGGGACTGTTGTACGCGACGTTAGCGAAGGGTCCTAAGCTCGCACCAGACGACCAGCGCAATTCATCGCGCCACTTTATGCGCGAGTTGAACCGGCTCGGTGTGACGAGCGCAATCGATGCGGGCGGAGGCTACCAAGCCTACCCGGATGATTATGCCGTCATTATGGACATGGCGAAGAACAACGAGCTGACGGTGCGTATAGCGTACAACCTGTTCACGCAGAACGCGAAAAAGGAAATCGAAGACTTCGCAAAGTGGGTGAAGATGACGAAGCCCGGCGACGGTGACGACTTCCTGCGCATGAACGGGGCGGGCGAAATGCTGGTGTTTTCGGCCGCCGACTTCGAAGATTTTCTCGAGCCCCGTCCGGACCTGCCGGATACGCTCGAAGCGGAACTGGAAGCCGTCGTCAAAGTGTTGGTGGCGAACCGCTGGCCATTCCGTCTACACGCGACGTACGACGAGTCGATCGAACGTTTCCTGACTGTATTCGAGCGTGTGAACGCCCAGATTCCATTCGATGGGCTCCGCTGGTTTTTTGATCATTGCGAGACCATCACGCCGAAGAACATCGACCGTGTACACGCGCTCGGCGGTGGCATTGCGGTCCAGCACCGGATGGCATTTCAGGGCGAGTATTTCATTCAGCGGTATGGCGAGGAGGCGGTTAAACGCACGCCTCCTATCCGCCAGATGCTGGACGCTGGTCTTCCCGTCGGTGCAGGCACGGACGCTACACGTGTCGCGAGCTTTAACCCGTTTGTCTCGCTGTACTGGATGGTGTCGGGCAAAACAGTCGGCGGCACCGCGATGTATTCAAGGGAAAACAAGCTCGATCGAATGGAGGCGTTGCGCCTCTATACGGTGGGTAGCGCGTGGTTTTCGAGCGAGGAGGAACGCAAGGGCGCGCTGGTTCCCGGTCAGTTTGCGGACTTCGCAGTGCTCAGCGAAGACTACTTTTCTATCGAGGAGAGCCACATCAAGTTCCTGACTTCGGCAATGACAGTGGTTGGCGGAAAGATCGTGTACGCGGACGACGAATTCTCTTCACTTGCACCGGCCGATTTGCCGGTCAGTCCATCGTGGTCACCGGTGGCGGAATTTGGTGGCTACAGCCGTTACAAGCCTACTGCCACGGCCTGTGTGGATGGCTGTGTGAATCTCTGCGGCGTGCATGCACACGCGCACGGCTGGGCGTGGCGCAAGAACGTGCCAGTTAGCGATTCGAATGGGTTCTGGGGCGCATTAGGTTGTAGCTGTTTCGCGTTCTGAACGCGAATGGTGGACATTGAAAGGACAGGCAGAATGGGCTACATCATTTCACTCGGCGTCGGGTTCGGTGTCGGACTTCTTTACTGGTTGCTAAAGGTGCAGTCGCCGGCGCCACCGTTGATCGCCCTGGCTGGCCTGCTTGGCATGGTACTCGGCGAGCACGCGATACCAGCAGTCAAGGCGCAGTTTTTAGCGCAGACGCCGACTAGTCAAGTTGCAGATCAAATGAAGAGCAGTGCTGCCAAAAAAGTGGTGACTCCCGGCCCGACCAAAGAGGGCGACTGAAGTTGCCGGCGCGCAATTTCTCGTGGCAGGGGAGAGTTCGACCATGAACACGATGAAGCAATCCTCGCAGCTTGAGCAAGAGGACAGGTATGTCAATCAACTACAGGTAACGGTAATGAGTCACCAAATTTTCAGTTCCCTCCGGCGTGTGCGTCCAGTTGCGCTCTTCTGGGCTGCACTACTGATGGGTCTTTCTCTTGTTACGCCCGCATTCGCGGATGCTGGTCTGTCGGCTCCGGGCAACGGCAAAGCGGCGCTACTGGAAAGGCAGCCTGATGTTTCGGTAGGTGCACAATACGACACGACCCACGTGTATGTTGCTTCGACAGATCTCGATGCATTTGTCACCAGCTTCCTCGCGACGTTCGGGGGAAAGGCGTCCCCTCGAGCAGTTTTCACAGTGACACCGACGCCGAGTAAGACGGCTTCCCAGTATGTGCAGACGCCGGTCGGCATGTTGTCGGTGTTCGGCTTCGAGACGCCCATTCCTTACCCGTTCGGCAATGAACGAACGGGCTATCTAGTGACTGATATCTATCAGGCCGTGAAAGCGGCGCGCGCGGCAGGTGCCGACATTCTGGTCGAACCTTTCGACGATCCAATAGGAAAGGACGCGGTCATCCAATGGCCGGGTGGCGTGACGATGCAACTCTATTGGCACACAAGGGCGCCCGACTATGCCCCGCTAGAAACCGTGCCCGATAACCGTGTATATCTATCGCGTTACGAAGCAGACAACTTTGTGCGTCGGTGGGTGCGCTTCTCGCACGGTAAGGTGGTGTCGGACGATCCTCTGGTGGATGCCGGAGTAATTGGGCGACCGGGCGAGACTGTGCGCGTAGTCCGGATCAACTCGGGCTTCGGCCGCATGGTTGTGTTCGTCACGGACGGCAAGCTGCCATTCCCGTTCGGGCGTGAAACGACCGGCTATGCCGTCTCCGATCTGGCCCGCGCACTGGAGAGCGCACAATCGGCCGATGCTAAGGTACTGAGTCAGCCGTATAGCACTCAATCGGGCAAGACGGCGATGGTCGAATTCCCAGGTGGGTACATCGCTGAACTGCATGACCGCCAATAGAGCGCGAACGAACGCGGCAAGTAAGCAGCGCAAGTCACTGAGAGGATTCCGGCTGCACGCTATACAAGTCTTGCTGATGAGCACGGGCCTTGCGGCGTCACTGCCAACTTTGGCATTTGACAGGGAAGCGAGTGACGCCGCCGATACCGGCACGACAACCGTTTCGGCGGCGACATTTGGCGTGGCGGATAGTTCGTGCGCGCGGCCTGCGATCATGTTCAATCGCTGGCAGGAGAACTGGTCGACGTTGGCGAATTCCTGTGTGCCAAGGCAACCGTTCGATTCCCTAAAATACATTCCGCTGTTCGGCAACCCTGATGCTTATATCTCGCTCGGAATGGTCCTGCGTGAGCGGTTGGAGATCAACGATGCACCGCTCTTCGGTCTCGGCGCAGGTGGTGATAACACGTACTTGTTGCAACGTCTGGAGGTCCACGCTGATGTTCACCTTGGCTCCCATGTGCAACTCTTTACGCAATTCGAAGACGCACGCCCCTTCGGCGAGAACAACGTCACGCCGGTCGATAAAAACCCGCTCGACTTACGGCAGGCGTTCGTCGCAGTCATAGAACCGCTAGGGCTGGGCACGTTCAAGTTTCGGGTTGGTCGCCAGGAAATGGCTTTCGATCTGCAACGATTCGTCTCGGTGCGCGATGGCCCCAATGTCCGCCAGGCTTTCGACGCGGTCTGGACTGACTATGAAACCGGTCCATGGCGTTGGATTGCCTACGCGACCCAACCGGTGCAGTATCGCGATACCTCGGATTTCGACGATGTTTCCAATCGCAACCTGACCTTCAGCGGCGTGCGAGTGGAGCGCAAACGCGTCGGACCTGGTGACCTGTCGGCCTATTACTCGCGATACAACCGCAGCAATGCGGACTTTCTTGACGCCACCGGCGATGAACATCGTGATGTGTTCGACGCCCGCTATGCCGGCAATGGCGATCATATCGACTGGGACGTGGAAGGGATGTATCAGTCGGGCCAGGTGGGCGACAAGACGATCGGTGCGTGGGCGGTCGGCTCACTCGCGGGATATGCGCTGACATCCGTGCCGTGGACACCGCGGTTTGGCATTCAGGTGGACGCGGCATCGGGCGACAGCCATCCCGGAGACGGGCGCATCGGCACGTTCAACCCGCTATTCCCAAATGGCTACTATTTTGCTTTGTCCGGCTATAGCGGTTACACGAACCTGATACACATTAAGCCCTCGCTGGCGCTCAAGCCCAACGGCAGGTTGACGTTACTCGTGGGTGTGGGCCTGCAATGGCGCGAGACGACCGAGGATGCGGTGTACCAGCAAGGGTTGGTGGCTGTGCCGGGTACGGCGGGGCACGGCAGTCCATGGACTGGTTACTACACGCAAGTGCGGGCCGACTGGGCGGTTACTGCGAATTTGGATGCGGCGCTGGAAGCGGTGCATTTTCAGGTCGGGCCGTCGCTACGCGAACTGGACGCAAGAAATGCCGACTATGTAGGGGCCGAACTCAAATTCGACTGGTGACCTCATTTTGGAAATATTGCAAGCATCGGATATTCCCATGGTGTTGACAGTCGTCGCATATCTGTCCATTTCTCAAGAGGCGTCTTACCGGATAACTGCTGCCTCGCTGTGCTCTTGTCGCTTCAGCACGATTAATAAGAATTCAACGCACACCGAACGCGTCGTGGTTAGGCTTTTTCAAATGAGTACGACAATCGACCGAGATGAAAGCATGAATCGCATTCAGACTAGGTGGACGTCCCGGCTAGACGCATGGGGGACGTTGTTCTTGAACTTGGTAGAGAGTGTTTGGGGCGCTGGAGAACCGTCAGTTGCGCCACAGGTTAAAGCTCAAGCGCCGGGTTTTTGCCGGATCATGCTCGGCGGCCTCGAGGTGACCGCGCTACTCGACGGCACCCATCCGTTTCCAATCGACACGGTGGTGGCAGGGGTGTCGAAGACTGAAATCGCTCGCGATCTCAGGAGTGACTTTCCGCAGCAGCCGGACGCTTCCGAACGCAATCGTGCGGGTGAACAAGCTTGAGGCCTTGTGCAGGCGTGCTGTTGCGGAGATTCGCGAGGTGACTTTGCATGGCATTTTCAGCGTCCCGGTGCTGGCGGAACAGTCAAAATTTTTGAACGATAGGTTCGGATTTTTTCGGTTATACATCATGTTCTCTTGGTCTAGACTGCGGGAATCTAATCCTGAGCGCTTTCCTTGGCGGTTAATTCCCCGTTGTTCCTCTAGCCCGGCGTCCCGAATACTCACGCAATGATTAGCATTGGACCGCTCCAGGTGGATCTCGCGCGCCGAGAACTCTTTCGCGATGGTGAGCTCGTGCGGCTAGGCAGCCGCGCATTCGACATGCTGGCTGCGCTGATTGCAGCAAACGGCAAAATGGTGTCGAAGGACGAGATTCTGAGGTTAGTATGGCCCGACACCGTCGTCGAGGTGAACAATCTCCAGGTGCAGGTGTCCGCGCTGCGCAAAGCATTGGGAGAAAGTCGCGACCTCATCAGGACCGTGTCGGGACGAGGCTACAGGCTGGTGATGTCCGATTCATCGGCGGTGCAGGCCAAAACCGGCGATGACGACGAGGTCGATTCTACGCGGGACGCTCTGCCACGCCGCAGGGTTGCCAACAACCTGCCCTCCAATTTCGGGCCACTGATCGGACGCGAGCAGGCAATGGACGATATCGCGCTCGCCCTGGCTTCGACGCGCCATGTCACGCTGGTCGGTTCCGGCGGCATCGGCAAGACCCGCCTCGCGATCGAGGTCGCACGTCGTTTGATTCCGCTTTATTCCGACGGTGTCTACCTCGTCTCGCTCGCGTCTACATCGTGTGCGGACAGTGTGCTCGCCATGTTCGCCGCGAGCATCGGCGTAAGCGAAGCGCCTGCGCTGCTTACGCTCTCGCGAGTGAGCGCTGAGTTGAGGGAACGGCGTGTATTGGTGATACTTGACAATTGTGAGCACGTGCTCGGCGCAGCCGCGGAGCTTGCCGAGACGCTTCTGAGTTCGAATCTGGCCGCGAGTATTCTCGCGACCAGCCGGGAGCCGCTTCGAGTGGTCGACGAACGATTGTATTGGGTCGCTTCGCTAGACGTGCCTAATCATGACGATCAAAGCCAGGAAGTATTGCAGCGCAGTGCCGTTACGTTATTCCTGACACGCGCGCATGCGGTGGACGCGCGTTTTTCCTCCGACGAGAGAAGTATCCATCTCACCGGTATGATCTGCCGGCGACTCGACGGTATTCCGCTAGCAATCGAACTGGCGGCAGCGCGAGCGGCAATTCTCGGTATTGAAACGCTAGCGGACCGTCTCGACGACCGCTTTGATATGCTGACAGGTGGTAGTCGCACCGCTTTGCCGAGGCATCAGACCTTAAAGGCAACCCTTGACTGGAGCCATGCATTGCTCGACGGAGTCGAACGCACGACGCTACGCGGGCTCGGCATCTTCGTCAATAGCTTCACGTTGGAAGCTGCGATCGCGGTGGTCATCAACGGTGCGGTTCGCGAATCCGAAGTCATCGCTGCGGTGTCAGGACTCGTCGAAAAGTCGCTGGTGGCGACAAGCGTTGAGCACGACAAAGCACGCTTCCGCCTGCTGGAAACAACGCGCGCCTATGCGCTACAGAAGCTCGACGACAATGGTGAACGGCACCTTGTCGCGCTCAGTCACGCCCGATTTTTCACGGGTCTACTGGAGAGGGTGTCGTTCACCCCGGCCACTTCGGCGAGTGGCCTAGCCGGACCACGAGTGCGGGGGACTTGCGAGTTTCTTGACGACTTGCGCGCGGCGCTTAACTGGGCATTGTCTCCGAATGGCGATAAGGCACTAGGCGTGACGCTAGCTGTGAAAGTAGCCTCGTTGCTCTATGAATTATCGCTGGTCAAAGAATGTTGCGTCTGGGCGCGGCGTGCGCTCGATACCGTGGTCATGACTCATCGAGACTCGCGTTCGAGCCACCACTTGCGTGCGCGCATGCAATTGCTGGCGGCGCTCGGCGCGGCGCACGTCTACGTGAACGGACCGAACCGCGAAACGTTCAGCATCTGGCCTGAAGTACTTGCGCTTGCAATAGCGCTAGGCGACCAGGCGTTTGAAGCCCGCGCATTGTGGGGGATGTGGAACGCATGCCAATCGTTCGGTGCGGCCCGCAACGCGCTGTCGTACGCGCACCGTTTTGCCTCGTTTGCGTCGGAGAGAGGCGACGTAAGTGGCATGATGCTCGGCTACCGCCTATTAGGCATCGCTGCACATTACGCGGGCGATCAGCAGCAGGCGCGGTTGTCGCTCGAGCACTTTCTGAGCGAGATAGACGGCTTTCAGCACCGTTTGCCGCTGGGACAGTCGATCGATCAGCGTGTGGTCGGACGTGCAACGCTGGCACGCGTGCTCTGGTTGCAGGGCTTACGCGATCAGGCGCTGGCCCTCGCGGAGGATTGCGTCGCCGACGCATGCATTCAGGATCAGGCGATCGTTACCTGTTACGTGTTGATCGAGGCAGAGATTCCGCTGGCCTTGCTGTCGGGCAAGCGAGAGAGGGCGGCCAAGGCGATTGCATTGTTGCAAAATGTGTCGGGACGCGCCGGTCTTTGCGTGTCGCAAGCGTGCTGCAGTTGTTTCGATGAATATCTGCGGTCGTTGGACGAAACCGGGCCAGAACGGCTACATGCCTTCCGGATGGCGTTGAACCAGCTGGCCTTGCTCGAGTACGGCGCGCCGCGCGCCATGTTTGCCGCGCAGTACGCGCTCGCGCTCGGCCGCGCAGGGCAATGCGAACAGGGTATCGCCACCATCATGCAGGCGTTGACGCAGTGCGACGAGAACGGCGACCGCTGGTTTGCGGCCGAACTCCGGCGTGTCCATGGTGACCTCCTCCTGGCTGCGTATGAAAACGAGCTCCCAGTGGATAGCTTGGCGATGGAGGCTGAAACCTATTTTGTTGCGGCATACGAGGAATCGTTGGCGCAAGGCTCCCATTCATTGCAGTTGCGCGCCGCGACTAGCCTTGGTCGCCTCTGGCATGCACAAGGCCGGATCGCAGAAGCGATAAAACTGCTCGACACGGCGTGCACGAGGTTGACGGAAGGTTTCGATTCAAGCGACTTCGAAGCCGCGAGTCAGATGCTGCGGATCGCGATCGAAGCGCGTGAATTGGGCGAGATCTCGATCGAATCAGAAACGTTTGGGGAGGCAGACGCGAGCGTGAATTCAACGTGAGTTTCTTTCGAGAACATAAGGCCCGACGAGATTAGCCACACGACTTCAAACTAGATTCAATATGCCGACATACCTCGACACCCCAACTCTCGTTGACCTCGCGTATGCTGCGGAGCTGCGCAGCAAACCCCCATGCATGTGCACTAAAACGTTGTTGAATGGCTGGGAGTCGCAGCCGATTTCGCTCGACGAATCACGATTCCGGGAGATCGGTACGCTTCGCGAGCATAACGACACGGAACCGACTTTCGAGGAATTTCTACCCGGCAACGTGAATTATTGGTCCGCCGACGCACCAATTGCGCCGCAGTACTATCCCTACAATCGTTGCTCTGTCTGGCAATGCGAGTTATGCGGCCGCTTGTACTTGCGCTATACCGAGGGGGGTGGGTATTTCGTCGACCGCAGAATTCGTGCTTTGCAGTCGCGATTGATTACGGACGTGTCTTCCTGACCGTTTGGGCGACTATTGGTAAGTCGGCGGAATACGCCTTCCTTCCCGACCTACGATTGCTACCAATGCACGTTCACATTCGAGACTATCGGACTGCGGCAGTCTGCTCTCATAAAGTACGCGGCCTATGACCACGTACCCTGCCCGCCGTGTTAGTGGCCTTCCTCTTCAACGAGCAGGCGGTTGTCCACTGTATGTACTTGTGGGACACCCTTGGCCGCATTCTCTGCAAGCTGAATCTGGGCGGTATCAGGTACCGTGCCCGCGAGTGTGACGAGGTCACCCTTAACCAGAATGGCGATGTTGCTCGAGACGAGGCCCTTGGTCGCGGTCAGTGCGTGACGGACAGACTTCGACGTCTGGCGGTTTTGTAGCCGCTGGACCTTCTTGTCAGAAGAGGCTGGTGCCGATGCGCCGGAACTGTCTGCGGTTGTCTGGGCGTGAGCGATGCCCGAAAGAAGTGACGCGACGACCACGCCAGTACCAATGAAAAATCGAATCTGCATAGCTATTTCCCCAATCACAAACTGTTTTCAGAAGGTCTGCTCCATCGTCTCCATCTTTGAGTCGAATGTGCGGACTCGCTGATCATAGACCGGCTTCTCATCGACCGTCCTTAAATGTTGTTAATTGGCTGAAGCGTGACGCGTCGTGGACGAACGCTGAATCATTCATGTTTCCCAGTCTGGGAATTCAGGAAATGCGATCAAGAAGTCGCGGCGTTTTCAGAACGTTTAAGTTCGATCCAGAGACGCCGGTCGGGTCGACGGCTATGCTTGGAGTCTACGCAGACACTCATTGAGTCTGTGGACCGTAATTTTTCAAAATTCGACTATTTATCAGGATACCTTCATGGCTAAAGAATTGTTGACCCCCGATTCATGTGTGCTCGCTCTTATCGACTACCAGCCACAAATGTTTTTTGGTACAACGTCGCACGACAGAATGGTCATTTTGCAAAACGTACAGGTAGTCGCGAAAGCAGCGAAGCTCTTTAACGTGCCAACGGTTCTAAGCACCGTCGCTGCAAAGAGCTTCAGTGGTGACATGTTGCCGGAAGTGCAATCCGTGTTCCCGAATTATGTGCCCATCGATCGTACGTCGATGAATGCATGGGAGGACGTCAACTTTCGGAAGGCGATCGAGAATACGGGGAAGAAGAAGGTGGTTCTCGCCGGGTTGTGGACCGAGGCTTGCGTTTCGTTTCCGACAGTTCAGTTGATCAACGAGGGCTACGACGTCTATGTGCCCACCGACAGTTGCGGCGATGTGAGCATTGAGGCACATGAACGCGCCGTTCAGCGGGCGATTCAGGCGGGCGCCGTACCGATGACATCGCTGCAGTTCATGTTTGAGTTGCAGCGCGACTGGGGCCGCTCACAGACTTACGAAGGGTGCATGGAGATTCTAAAGTCACACAGCGCCTATGGCATCGGCGTTCGATATGCGAAGGCCATTTTGGGTGCACAGGAAGGTTAGTACGAGCTGGCTCATCAGTCGCTAGGATCGGATCATTGGATACACCGATTGGCCGGCAGCTGTAATGTACGGCGTCATCTCTCGTATGCCAGCTCTGCCGATGCGGGGACGAATGATTTGCTCGTGGCTGAATCGCTTCTGTATGAAATTCTCCTTCTCGGGTGGTGAAGGAGTTTTGGACAACGGCGCCCATTGGACCCGGTCTCCTCCGACTGGGCCCAATGGGCGCTTTCTTTTGACGGCAACGTGCGTTGAACGGGGGGAAAATAAATAAGTCGGATGAATATCATTGGCGGTCGACTGTGCGTTGGCTTCGGGCTTGTCATGGTGCTGTTGGTGGTGTTGATCGTGGTCGGGCTCATTCGCCTGTTGCAGCCGAAGTCAGAAATCTGGCACAACTGCTCTGCAGTCGCCGCCAAGGAAGTTAAAATCTTGATTGCCGACTCGGTGGGAAAAGTCGATGCAGGCAGCAAACAGGCGACCGTGGCAGGCACTACGATGAACGAGATCGTGGCCAGCGTTCAGCGCGTCACCTACATCATGGGCGAGATAACCGCCCCACCGAGGAGCAGAGCGCCGGCATTGAACGGATTAACAAAGCCATGCCAGATGGACGAAGTGACGCAGCAAAATGCGGCGCTGGCGGAACGAGCCGCGGCAGCCGCCGAATCCCTCCAGGGGCAGGTAGGCAATCTGGCGCAGGTGGTCGGTGTGTTCAAGCTGGACGGTGCGCGTACCGTGGAGACGGCAGACATGGCGCCTGACTTCGGGCCGTCCCGGTTAGGTGTCATGCAGCTTGTCGGGACGGCCGCCCCTGAAGCCACGATCACTGCCCCCGCTGCGAAGATCAGGATATATGCCAACGTCGAATAGGCTGGCGAGGAGAAGTGGGAGCAGTTTTAGGCAAAGCCGGTACGTACGGATGTAGGCGTATAGCGTCGGTCACCGCTTTTAGTATTGAGCAGCGCGTCGCAGTTGGGCACCTGCGCGAGGAATACCCAAGACCCCTGCCGAACTAGTGGATCACAATTCAGTGAGATCGTGCAATTTTCGCATAGCGTATCGGAGCCAGTCGAACAGGGTGCGCTCGGTATCAGCCTGTGCCGGCGGCACGGCACCAAACCTGCTGAGGCTGTCCTGCTGCTGCGACAGGACGTCGCACATGTGCCGCCCGAGATCGGGCCGGCGCTGCAGTATTGGAGTGAGATCTTCCTTGCCGAGTCGGTGGATCACGGTATCAGTTAAGGCAGTGATTGTTGCCCGAAAAGGAATCCCCGCGAGCACGCTCGCTTCGCCCACGGCGTCACCCGGTCCAAGCCTCGCATATTCTGCGGGTCCAAGGGTGCCCTCGACGTTCGCCGTGACAACTCCTGATTCAATAATCAACAAATAATCGGAGATCGCGTTGGCCGAGGCAATGACTTGGCCGCGGTGGTAGGTGCAGCGGGACATCTTGCTTGACAGGATTGCAAGCTCTTCACTTGGCAAGCTTCCGAATAGTTCTACGCTTGCCAACAGACGTTGCATTCTGTCTGTCTCGGGACGTAGCGGGTCGGCAGCATTCAGAGGCCGAAGATCAATGCCAGCGGCACTCAGGTGCCGGTAGCAAAGGTCATATAGGTCGTTAATGACAGACTCTTTCCTGTCGAGGTCGTCGATATAGACCATCACTTCGTATTGGATAAAATCCGTCTTGGCTAACTTAACCACAGCGTAGGGTTTCGGGAAATCGCGTACAGGCGTCAGCCCTATTATCGCTCGCTTCAACGCATTCAGGACGAAAGCGGGCCGTGCGTCCGGGGAAATCTCAAGCGCAATCGAGACGCCATGCAATCCGGGTGGCCGGCTACTATTCACAATATTGGTCTTTGCCGCTACGCTGTTGGGGACGATCACAATATTGCCTTCAGCGTTGAGCAGATGGGTTGCGCGCCAGTTCATTTCCTTGACCGTGCCTTCGATTCCGTCAAGGCGGACCCAGTTACCGATGTGGTAGGGCTCGGTCGTGTTAAGTACAATCCCGGCAAACAGGTCACTTAAGGTGCTTTGTATCGCAAGCCCGAGCACGATTGCGAGTGCGCCCGAAGTTGCGGCCAGTCCACGCACCGAAATATTCAGCACGAACGCAAGCGACGCGACTAGGGCTGCAAGAAAAACGACCGCTCCAAGGACATCCTGGAACAGGCGTTCCTTGTGCCAGCTGCGTGACGCAAATATGGCGTCGAGAGCCATGGTCACGATCCTTGCGCCGTTGAGCCACCACAGAATCTCCAGTACTTGGGCTGGAACATGGAGCAACAGCGTTGAGGACCACGGCGCGGGTGCAAATGGACTCATGCCTGAGTCAAATAATAGCCAACTGAACAAGACGAAAACCACTAGGCGAAGCACCAGGCGAAGGGTGTCGTGTCGCAAAAAAACGCCACGCCACAAGGCAAAGTCCACGGCGATCAGTGCGAAGCCGAATATTAGTGGATCTTTCACGAATTGCTTCCCTGATAAGCGAGGGGAGTAGGGGGGCGGCTGTCGGAGAATTGACTGTTGATAGTCTCGCTCTGGACGACATCAATGTCGATCGACTAAGCATAGAGGATAGCGCTTCGTAAAATTTATTAAATTATTTGAAGGGACGTAGCTCAGATGCGTTAAGAGTAACCATGAAAAAACCACTTGGAACCTTGCCGTATTTTTAAGAATAATTAACAGGAAAATCAGCACCTTATTTTTAGTTTAGTTTTACTATTTACTCCACCAAACGACCTCGGGACAAGTATCGGCACTTCGTTTGAGGCGCACGCAAGGGACTAGCATTGCCCGGCGCACGCTGAGGTCAGAGAAGCGGCGAAGAATCCGTCTCACGCTTCGGTTGCGACGGAATCTGGACACCTCAATGTTAGATGGAGGTCGGATGCGTGCATACCGCGAATGAGTTTGTTGCAAGTGTGCCTCGGAACTAAAGGCGCCCGCTGTCTCTTGCGCTACGGCGATCTCAGACCAATCGAGTATTCAGGCGCTTGGTGGAATTGATGACTTGGGGCGTCAGGAATTGACCGGCCTATCACCAAAGATTCTACGAGAGGGTTTGTGTGTTGTCTCGTAGGCTTTCAATGACGCGGTTTTTGCAACCGCAACTTTTGCATAGGGAACAAAAATGACCTCAGCGATAAACGCGAAAGCACCTTCGAATTTGCGCCGCAATATGTTGATGGCGGGCGCGGGAGCATTTGCCACTGCCACTTTCTCGGGTTTCTCACAGGCTGCAGTCACGACGCCTAGCAAAGGGACCGGCAAGCACGTTGCCCACACGGCGCGCACCATGAACTACATCACCGTCAGCGACGACACGCAGATTTTTTACAAGGACTGGGGCTCAGGCCGACCCGTCGTGTTCTCCCATGGATGGCCGCTCGACGGCGACGCGTGGGATCCGCAGATGCTGTTCCTGATGCAGAAAGGCTATCGCGTAGTGGCGCACGACAGGCGTGGGCACGGACGCTCAAGTCAGCCCGGACGCGGCAACGATATGGATACGTATGCTGACGATCTCGCTGCTGTCATTGAGGCGCTCGATCTGAAGGATGCGATGCTTGTCGGCCACTCCACCGGCGGTGGCGAGATTTCACATTATGTCGGACGTCATGGCACCAAACGTGTGGCGAAGATGGTCCTGATCAGTGCCGTGCCTCCGCTCATGGTTAAAACTGAAGCAAACCCGACGGGGCTCCCGATTTCGGTCTTCGACGGTATTCGCGCCGGCACGGCCAACAACCGCTCGCAGTTCCTGAAGGATCTTGCGCTACCATTTTATGGCTATAACCGGCCCAACGCGAAAGTTGAGCAAGGCGTGATCGACGAGTTCTGGCGCGAGGGAATGTTGGGTTCGGTACTCGGTCTGTACGACTGCATCAAGCAGTTTTCAGAGGTTGACTATACCGCCGACCTCCAGAAAATCGATGTCCCGACGCTTATCCTGCAGGGCGATGATGACCAGATCGTCCCATTGGACGACTCGGGACGTAAGTCGGTGAAGATCATCAAAGACGCAAAGCTCAAGGTGTACCCGGGCGCGCCTCACGGTATGTGCACGACTGAATCGGATCAGGTCAACGCAGATCTACTGGCGTTCCTTGAAACCTAAGTCGGGACGAATCACCCAACTGCTTAGTGGATTTTTTGGAACGACCCTAACGTTCATCGTGGCGGAGTACTCATGCGTCTACGCGTCCAGGAAACCGATCGAGCGATGCAGTAGCGCGGTCCGAAGGGTCGGTAAGAGAAAACACACGGCTTCCGAACGAGTGCAAGACGAAAGACAGTGCGTACGATTCGGACAGTACTTCGCCAACACTAAGCAAAGGGGCGGTTGTAACGAGGATTGCGACAATCGGTGTCGTCGTGTTGTGTTCGCTCGGAGTGTTCGTCCATGAAGGCGGCTGGCTATCGTCAGACCGGCCGACTCAGGGTCGGATTGTCGCTGCGTTCCGAAATATCAACCGTAGTCATCCGGGCTTTCGGCGCACGCACGCGAAAGGACCGTGCGCGACTGGCAGGTTCGACAGCAATGGGAATGCGACTTCCCTGTCGAGGGCGACGCTCGTCGCGTGAGGCAGGATGCCGGTGGTCGGCTGATTCGCGTTCGCAAGCGGAATGCCGTTTGTGTCCGAGCTGCCCACGGGAGTTCGGAGCCTTGCACCGCGTTTTCGTACCCTTGGAGCCGAGGAGTGGCGCTTGGGCATGATCGATATACCAGTCTTCCCCTTTAAATAGATTCAGCCGTTCTACGATCGGTTGCTGGCGTCCAGGCCCAATCTTGCCACAGGCAGGCCGGAGCCTGAAAAGATGCGGGTGTTTGCGGCTACGCACGCGGATTTCATCGTGGCCTTGACGCTCATCAGCAAGCGGACCGTGTTTTCTGGATCTACCGACGACACTTTCATTTCTCTGAGCACGTTTCGCTTCGTTAATACTATTGGCGTCTCCTAACCGGTGGATTGGTCCGTGGTGCCGGTTCGGCCGCTGGTTGCGACAGAGGGGTCTCGCCCGTCTGGGGAAAGGAATGGGGTGTTGGGTGCCTTGATCGCGGAGCATCTGGTTCAGTGGCGACTGTTGATCATCGTCGGGCGACCGGGCGACCCGACGAACGATCCCACCTTACCGGGGCCGGTCACACGTCAGCGTATTGAGGCGGGAACGGCAAGCGTGGCCCGCGCCCCTGATTCCGATGCCGACAACATAATCACGAACAAAGCTGATGAAGCGCATGTCAGATTCCTTCCCGAAGAGATGTTCACGTCGGATGGATGGTTGCCGGCACGCACTCGCGGCGATCCCACGCTTACGATTTTCAGCCTGCGGACCAATGCGAATGGTGTTCGCCGGCCGGTTCGCAAGCATCGGAGTAGCTAGATTTGCCGATGCCACCCAAGGGAAACACGGCGGTTTGACGCCGCACCGCTCGAACAGCGTCGGAATTGTTACTAGCCGCCTCCTTCCTCCTCGAGGATCAGCCGGTTGCTAACAGTGTGCACTTGCGGGACGGTCCTGGCTGCGGTCTCGGCGAGCTGGATTTGGGAGTCATCAGGTACTGTGCCAACAAGCGTAACGACATCACCTTTTACGAGAACGGCGATATTGCTTGAGACGAGTCCCTTGGTAGCCGTTAGTGCGTGACGGACTGCTTTCGATGTCTGTCGATTCTGGGCCCGTACGGCCTTCTTGTCGGTGGCGGTCGGCGCCGGGGTGTTGGTTGTATCAGGGCTGGTCTGGGCGTACGCGGAACAAGAGAGTAATGCCGCGGCCAGGGCGCCGGCGCGAATGAAATGGGCGATGCACATCGAAATTTCCTCAATCGGTTATTTTCTTGGTTGATCCTTCGACTGTTCCCTTCAAGAGTGGGACCAGTCGGATGAGCTGATCATAGTCAAGTCTGGAAACACGAGTCCTTAAACGTTGTTAATCGAGCTAAACGTCCAGTGGCCGAGATTCAGCCTTCGCCGGGACGGGGTGACAGCCGCGGGAAGGGGAGTGGACGCGAATGCGGCCGGAACGGAGGTACAGAGACGGCGGAAAGAAGCGACCATGTTCGGAAATGTCACCTTTCGATGAACGCTAGGATATCGACGTTGACGTCATTTTCCATGGTTTTCGGCAGACCGTGAGGAGCACCGGCGTAGATCTTTAACGTCGAGTTTTCGACAAGTTTAGGGGCTCTCGTCGACGAAAGTTCGAGTGGAACAATCTGATCGTCGTCACCTTGAATGAACAACGTTGGGATGTTGAAGTGCTTCAGATCTTCCGTGAAGTCGGTTTCTGAGAGCGGCCTACCTAAAGTTGTTGTCGCCGCACAAGACAGGCGTACCGCCTTTTGAATACAGTCAAACCGGCGCCACCGCATTTTATAGCGGACGCGTTGTCACGCCTGCGGCACAGATAGACCTTGACCGCTGCGCTGCATGTCATCGATCCGACGTCTGCAACCCATATCATCCTTTCGGGCGTTTCGATGCCCCGCAACGCGAACTGCTCCCTCCGCAGTCACCATGGGCCCTTACACATCGGTTCTCGATGATCATCAGGTTGCGGTGCTGGTTACTTTTGTGTAAACGGGCCGGGGGAATCGAGGCGCTGGCGCCACGGCAAAGCAGGTCGCAAAGGTGCGCAACCTGTCCAGGCCGATAAACCCGCAAGGATGGACGGCGGAGACGCTTTAAAAACCGGATGCGCGTCCGTACGGGATCTCAACCGGAGTGATGCCTGGTCTCGGAGGGCGGGCGTGAGCTTGTTTTTTGTCGCGATCAGGTCGCGGTCAACCAGGTCGCTATCGCGGCAGTCATTAAACGCGATTCAGAACTATTAAGTCGAGTATCAGAACATTTATCCGCGTTCCGCAATAACCTTCACTAGGTCAGGAGGCCGCGCGGAGTCTACAAGTCCGACGCCCGTTCGAAAGCGGAAGGTCACCGATCAAAGGCGAGTACTTGCTCACAAGTACTGTGCAGGTTGAAACGAAAGCCCGATAAAGGCATATCCGGCTCAAGCCGTGAGAGATCCAGCAATGAATGCGTCGACACCAGCGGTGACCCTGGCAGAACGGGTGTTTTTTAACGGCAAGATCGCCACGCAGGACCAACGCCGTTCTTTCGTGACCGCGCTTGCTGTCGCGGACGGCAAGATTGTCGCCTCAGGCTCCGAGCAGGAGGTGATGCGCCATGCGCACGACAAGACTGAGCGCATCGACTTGCAGGGTCGAACGGTGATCCCCGGGCTGAACGACTCGCACCTGCACGTGATTCGCGGCGGTCTCAACTTCAATATGGAGTTGCGTTGGGACGGCGTGCCTTCACTTCAAGAAGCTCTGGAGATATTGCGCCGTCAGGTGGCGCGGACGCCAGCGCCGCAGTGGGTGAGGGTCATTGGAGGCTGGAACGAATTCCAGTTTGTCGAGAAGCGAGGCCCGAGCCTCGAGGAAATCAATTCAATCGCGCCGGATACGCCAGTGTTCATCCTGCATCTCTACGACAGTGCGTTGCTGAACGGTGCAGCACTGCGCGCGGTCGGTTATACGCGCGACACGCCCAATCCTCCGGGTGGTGAGATCCAGCGTGACAAGCGGGGTAATCCGACTGGTATGCTGATTGCGCGTCCGAATGCGGGTTTGCTTTACGCGACGCTAGCGAAGGGTCCGAAGTTGCCATTCGACGATCAGGTCAATTCGACACGTCAGTTTATGCGTGAATTGAATCGACTAGGCGTCACCAGCGCGATCGATGCGGGCGGCGGCTACCAGGCTTATCCGGACGACTACGGGGTGATTATGCATCTGGCGAAACGCGGTGAATTGACCGTACGGATAGCATATAACCTCTTTACGCAGAACGCGAAGAAAGAGATCGACGACTTTGCCCAGTGGGTGAAATTGGCGAAACCGGGAGATGGCGACGACTTTCTACGCGTGAACGGCGCAGGTGAAATGTTGGTATTCTCCGCTGCCGATTTCGAGGATTTTCTTGAGCCTCGTCCCGATCTGCCTGACTCACTCGAAGGCGAGCTGGAAGCAGTGGTGCGACTGCTGGTACAGAACCGTTGGCCATTTCGGTTGCATGCCACCTATGATGAATCGATCGATCGTTTTCTGAGCGTTTTCGAACGTGTCAACCGTGGCACCCCGTTCGACGGGCTGCGCTGGTTCTTCGACCATTGCGAAACCATCACATCACGCAATATCGAGCGTATTGCTGCTCTAGGTGGCGGAATTGCTGTGCAGCACCGAATGGCGTTTCAGGGTGAGTACTTCATCGCGCGTTACGGCGTCGAGGCGGCGGCACGCACGCCGCCAATTCGCGAGATGCTCGCGGCTGGTCTGCCGGTCGGAGCCGGCACAGACGCCACCCGCGTGGCGAGCTATAACCCATTCGTTGCTTTGTACTGGTTGGTCTCGGGGTGCACGGTCGGCGGCACGAGGATGTATGCGCAGCAGGATCGGCTCGACAGAATGGAGGCGCTGCGCCGCTACACCGTCGGCAGCGCCTGGTTCTCCAGCGATGAAATGCGTAAGGGCACGCTCGTGAACGGTATGTTGGCCGACTTCGCCGTGTTGAGCGATGACTACTTCACGATGGACGAAGACCAGATCAAGAACCTGGAGGCGGTGATGACCGTAGTGAATGGTCGCATTGTTTACGGCGTCAGGGAATTCACGCCATTTGCGCCTCCGCCGTTGCCGGTCAGCCCGTCGTGGTCACCGGTAGCGGAATTCGGAGGATATCGCCCATACCGTGTGGTGGGCATGACGCAGCGGGCCTGCGGGGACGGTTGTGCAACATTGTGCGGTGTGCACGGCCACGCTCACGGCTTCGCCTGGCGCAGTCCGGTGCCTGCCGGTGACCTCAACGCGTTCTGGGGTGCCTTGGGTTGCGGTTGCTTCGCATTTTAAAGCACCAGATAACGCCGCGCCGCTTGGTTAGTCGGGTTAGCGCGACATGGAACGCAACAGGAGATAAGAGATGCCATATCTCATTTCGTTTGGAGCTGGTCTTGCGGTCGGCTTGCTTTACTGGCTTGTGCGTGTGCACTCGCCCGCTCCCCCATTGATCGCTCTCGCGGGATTGCTCGGCATCGTCATAGGTGAAGCGGCGGTGCCATTTGTACAGGCGCAATTCTGGCATTCTGCGTCGCAGGCCAGCGTCGCGCCAAGACCTAGCGAGCCTCGCTCCGAGCACGCGGTCGATTCGCGAAACGAGACCTGAGAGACACGCTCGGTCCGCCGGAAAGATTAGATCAGTGAGATGGAAAGAAGTAAATGTATCACGGGGATTCTTCAAGCGAGCCGATTGCAGCGCAACAATCTGAGTTAGTACATACTGAGGAGTATTGAGTGAGCGATTTCAAACCGTTTCCTATGCGACACGTTTCGTCGATCGTGCGATTGTCGCTAGGAATCATGTTCTCAGTCGCCGCACTGGTCTTTACCGGCCATGCTAACGCCAGCTCAGGCGACGATGTACATGCGGCAACAGCGGCGAGCGTCGCGGTTGGGCCGCAATATGACACGACACATGTCTATGTTTCGAATGACGATATCGATGCGTTCGTCAACAGCTTCATCGCAACGTTTGGCGGTTTTGCGTCTCCGCGGGCGGTGTTCACTGTGACGCCCACGCCGAGCAAGACGGCATCGCAGTACATACGCACACCTGTCGGCATGCTATCGGTCTTCGCGTTCCAGACGCCGATTCCTTACCCATTCGGAAGCGAGCGCACGGGCTATCTCGTCACCGACATGGATGCAGCAGTGCGCGCCGCCCGTGCGGCAGGCGCGGACGTTATTGTCGACACCTTCGACGATCCGATCGGCAAGGATGCGGTGATCCAGTGGCCTGGGGGACTGACGATGCAGCTTTACTGGCACACGAAGCCGCCGGTGTACGAGCCTTTAGTCACAGTACCAGACAACCGCGTATATCTTTCGGCCCGCTCTGTCGATGAGTTTGTGCGACGATTTCTTCGCTTTTCGCACGGCAAGGTCATTTCCGATGACCGCAAGACGGACGGCGTAGAGATTGGCATGTCTGGCCAGACCGTACGACGGGTGAGGATTCAGTCAGGCTTTGGAAACATGTTGATCTTCGTCACGGACGGCAAGGTGCCCTGGCCATATGGTCGTGAGTTCACGGGCTATCAGGTGACCGATGTGGACGCGACGTTGACCAAAGCCCAAGGCGCCGGGGTCAAGATTCTGTCGCCTCCAGTAAGTAGCGCCTATGGGCGCACGGCGATGGTCGAGTTTCCCGGCGGCTACATTGCTGAGATCCACGGGGCGGCGAAGTAATCGGGATATGCATGGCTGCCTGAAAGCTTTTTCGTCGTCACCCCGCGGCGTGTCGATGGCGGCACACACGCGGCTGCAGTAGTTACATTTTTGCAGCATTTCCCACGCGACCGGTCCTGCCCGAACAACGGTACCGGCTTTCACCTCGCACATATAGGAGCACATTCCATGAACTACGTTACCACCAAGGACGGCGCAAAGATCTACTACAAGGACTGGGGCACGGGCCAGCCTATAATGTTTTCACATGGCTGGCCGCTCTGCGCGGACGCTTGGGATGTGCAGATGCTGTTTCTGCTGCAAAAGGGCTATCGCGTGATTGCACATGATCGCCGTGGTCATGGCCGCTCCAGCCAGACTGGAACTGGCAACGAAATGGACACGTATGCGGACGATCTCGCGGCCGTCATAGATTCCCTCGATCTAAAGGACGCTGTGCTGGTCGGCCATTCCACTGGCGGCGGAGAAATTTCGCATTATGTGGGCCGCCATGGCACGAAGCGGGTCGCAAAGATGGTCCTCATCAGTGCCGTGCCACCCCTCATGCTGAAAACGGAGGCTAATCCGGGCGGGGTGCCGCGTGAGGTGTTCGACGGTATTCGCACCAGCACAGCGGACGATCGCTCGCAATTCTTCAAGGATCTGGCGCTCCCGTTCTACGGCTATAACCGCCCCAATGCGAAGACCAAGCAAGGCGTGATCGACGAGTTCTGGCGCGAAGGGATGCTCGGCTCGGTGCTCGGTTTGTACGAATGCATCAAGCAGTTCTCCGAGGTCGACTACACCGCGGATCTCGAGAAAATTGACGTGCCAACGCTGATCCTGCAGGGCGATGACGATCAGATCGTGCCGCTGGATAACTCGGGGCGTAAATCGGTAAAAATCATCAAGAACGCCTCCCTCAAGGTTTATCCCGGTGCAGCGCACGGCATGTGCACGACCGAAGCCAATAAGGTGAACGCAGATCTTCTGGAGTTCATCAAGTCCTAAGCAGCAAAGCTTCTGCTGGCTGGGCCGTCGGCGTTCTAGCGGCCGGCCCAGCCTCAGGCATCCCGCGGCTTTCTCCGGCTATTCATTCCGGCCTCAAACGTGGCGGCTACGAACGTTTCATGACCGACTATAAGCGGGAAGCCACAACCCCGAAGGGTGGCCGACGCAGTCGCGGCGTGAGCGAGAGGCGCATGCAAGGAACCTTGCTCGGTGGCGTATATCCCGTCCTTTCCCTCGCGTCTGGCGTTGCTTGCAGCGCTGTGGTCCTGCGGCCATGTGCTATCGGCCAATGCCGCGGGCTCGACTGACGACGCGCCTTCCGTGTCCTGCGACGTCACCCGCCCGGCGATTCTCTTTAACCGCTGGCAGGAGGACTGGTCAGTGTTGAGCAATCCATGTGTGCCGGACCGGCCGCTTGATGGCCTGAAGTACATTCCGCTTGGTGCAGACCCGGCCAACTATCTGTCGTTCGGTTTGAATCTGCGCGAACGCTTTGAGTTGAACAACGCCGCACTGTTCGGTCTGGGCAGCGGTCGCGACGATTCCTATGTCATCCAGCGCACGGAGATTCACGTCGATGCGCGCTTCGAATCACACTTGCAGATCTTCGTACAGTTCGAGGATGCGCGGCCCTTCGGCAAGAATACAGTCTCGCCAGTGGACCGGGACGTGCTCGATCTCGAGCAGGCCTTCGTCGCCTATACCAGCCCGCTGGCGGGGGGCGAGTTCAAATTCCGGATCGGCCGGCAGGAGATGGCATTCGACCTGCAGAGGTTTGTATCTGTGCGCGATGGCCCGAACGTTCGTCAGGCGTTCGACGCAGTCTGGGCCGATTGGGAATTTCAGAAATGGCGCTTTATCGCCTATGTGACCCAGCCGGTGCAGTATCGTGACGATCAGCCGTTTGACGATACGTCGAATAAACATCTGACCTTCAGCGGCGTGCGCGTCGAGCGCCATGATATCGGTCCAGGTGACCTATCCGCTTATTACTCGAGCTACGATCGCAGCAACGCACAGTACCTGGATGCAACCGGCCCGGAACATCGAGATGTCTTCGATGTGCGTTATGCAGGAAGCCGTCAGCACATCGACTGGGACATCGAATCGATGCTACAGGCGGGGCATGTTGGAAACGACACGATCCAGGCCTGGGCGTTTGGCTCGATCGCGGGCTACACATTCGCTGGATTTCCGGGAACTCCGCGAGTTGCATTGCAACTTGACGGTGCTTCGGGCGACCGTCATCCTGGTGACGGGCGCATCGGAACCTTCAATGCACTGTTTCCGAACGGGTATTACTTCACACTCGCTGGCTATACCGGCTATAGCAATCTGATTCACCTGAAGCCATCGTTGACTCTTAAGCCAAACTCCGCTGTGACGGTGCTGGCCGCGATCGGATTCCAGTGGCGAGAAACCACGGCGGATGCCGTCTATCAACAGGGCGGCGTCGCGGTGCCAAATACCGCCGGTCACGGCGACGCGTGGACCGGCATGTATACCCAGGTTCGCGTAGACTGGAAGGTCAACGCCAACGTTTCGGCCGCTATTGAGGCCGTGCATTTTGAGGTGGGTGATTCGCTGCGTGCACTGGGAGCACACAACGCCGACTACATCGGTGTCGAAGGAAAGTTTAGCTGGTGAAACACAATTGGTCACACAGAATTTCGCCTGCCAATAAAAATGTATTAAACGATAAAAATTGGAGCAGCACCGCTGAAATCTCGCTTAATGCAAAGAATACTTGTGTTCAACGCGATCACTTTGTCCATGAGTCGCAGGATAAAGGACTTTTTAGGATTCGATGTTGTAGCGTATTAGGGTGGCGTGTCGTGTCAGTCAGTGAAATATTCCGCGCGAATGCGCCAGACCGCACAGCCGAAACGCCGCGGGCTTCCAGATTGCTCCGGCTCGTTTTCAAACGTTATCCCGAAGGCAGGATGAGATGGAACAAGTCAACCCGTGGACCCATGTTGTATCACTCCTGTCGCATCTCGCCAGCGAAGGCTACGTCGTCGACGGCGAGCCCTGGCGCGCTGTCTGCTGGCAGCGGCCGGCACATAGAGGAAAGCTAAGCGAGCCGGACCCCGCAAGGTCAATTGGTGGTTCCGGCGGGCGAATCACTGCGATCGAGACGCAGGACGGTACGTCAGCATTGGTTTCGTGGTGTGATCCGACTATGTGTCATTACGTAGACCAGACATGGACACGGGTCATTGCTCGTACTTGTGGATACTGTGCGTTGACTGGTCAGCGGATCCAAAGAGGCGACCTGGTTTTCAAGCCGCGAGGACGGGGTCGACACCGTCCCGTCAACTGCGATGAGATGATTTTGGCTGCGGCACTCGCGCCGTGATACCGGTGTGCCTGTGCGTGGCGTCGCTTGGCCGCAGCCCGTCCATCCAGATACTCTCCTGGATTCAGAACTCTAAATTCGACGTCAAGCTAAGGGGCTGACTAGTATCGAGTTGGGCCTTCAATGTGCTGTTACCGAGTATTCGGAGGCGCGAAGCAATTGTGGGATCCGTCCTGACTTTTCAGGCGAGCTATGGAGCCTGACGTGTAGGGGTTAGCTTGGGCGTTTTCGTGGCTGGCCGAGACGTCGTGCATCTGGTCAGGCAGGCGACGTAACAGGCGCGCATCGATCTAGTTATTAGGTTTCAGAAGCCTTAAGTCTGTCACAAGGACTTTGACGACCAACACGTCTATTCTGTTCAGGATCGCGTAGTTTCATAGCGCGAACACAGGCGTTTTCGCGCCAGATTTTGTAACCCATTCAGGAGCTGTCATGGCCAAAGAATTATTGACTCCAGACTCATGCGTTGTCGCGCTTATCGACTACCAACCGCAGATGTTCTTCGGGACCACGTCGCATGACAGGACGGTAATTTTGCAAAACGTACAGGCGGTAGCGAAGGCAGCAAAACTATTCAAGGTACCCACAATACTGAGCACTGTCGCGGCGAAGAGCTTTAGCGGTGATATGCTGCCGGAAGTCCAATCGGTGTTCCCTGACTTTGCCCCCATTGATCGCACCTCGATGAATGCCTGGGAAGATGCGAATTTCCGGAAAGCGATCGAAGGTGCGGGGAAGAAGAAGGTCGTGATCGCGGGATTGTGGACTGAAGCTTGTGTTTCGTTTCCGACCGTTCAGATGATAAACGAAGGCTATGAGATCTATGTCCCTACCGACAGTTGTGGTGATGTCAGCGTGGAGGCGCATGAGCGCGCAGTTCAACGAATTGTGCAGGCAGGTGCCGTGCCGATGACGTCCTTGCAATTCATGTTCGAATTGCAACGTGACTGGGGGCGTTCGGAGACATACGAAGGGTGCATGGATATTCTCAAGGCACATAGCTCGTACGGTATTGGTGTGCGCTATGCAAAGGCGATTCTGGGTGCGCATGCGAGTGAGGCAGGTTAATAACGGGACCGCATGAAGCCCGCGCTCCCGTGCGCTAGCTAAATTAAGAGGTTTTAAGAGTCGATCGAGCAAAAACTATTCATAATTGAAACCGAGTGTGCTAACAAGATTCCGAGAAGGTAACCGGGGACCGACAGGACTGGAGACGCCCTGTCGGTTCGCGTCGTGCGCGCATCGGTTGAGCAGGTTGACCAACTGAACAGGAAGGAAGAAAAAATGCCTGGGAGCATAACCGGACTTAAGATCCCGAACAGCCGCATGGCTCGAGCCGCCAGGAACCTCATACGGGACGCCGAGCCTGAACTCCTTTACAACCACTCTCACCGGGTCTTCGCATTCGGTTGCTTGACCGCGACGCGATTGGGGTTGATCGTGGACCTCGAGTTGCTCTATATCGGCGCTCTGTTTCATCGAGTGGGTCTCACCGAAAAATATCGTAGCTCGCATTTGAGATTTGAGATAGATGGTGCAAACGCGGCGGCGCAATTTTTGACCTCATATGGCGTGCAAGAACTGAGCGTGCAAGAAGTGTGGGATGCGATTGCACTCCACACGACTCCTGGGATTGCCATACATAAGTCGCCGCTCGTCGCGCTTTTGACCAGAGGGGTGGAGACCGATACGATCGGGCTTCACGTAGGTGACTTTACTGATGAGCAGAAGCAACAGGTCATTGCGGCATACAGCCGAGGCGATCGGTTCAAGGAACGGATCATCGAGGTACTCGGCGACGGTATGTTGCATCGACCGGAGACGACCTTCGGAACTGTAAATGCAGACATTCTCGACCGCGTCGATCCCAATTATCGACGTAAGAACCTTTGCGGTTTGATACTCGGATCTTCGGCGTTCGATTGACATGGCCAGAACCCATCCTGTTAGCCGGTACTCCCAATAGGAAAATTCAACATGCGCCTCCCTCCAATCGCCCCTCAAGATATGTCCGCTGAGCAGCAACTGCTATATGAGGACATGAAATCAGGAGTAGCCGCTAAATATTCACTGTTTAAGACAATGCGCGATGACGGGGCCTTCTTGGGCCCGTGGAATGCCTGGCTTCATGAGCCGCAGGTGGGTGCTGCATTCTGGAACACAACCAAGGCTATGACGCGTTTTAAGGTTATCCCGGAGCGGGTCCGTCAGATTCTAATCCTAGTTGTCGGAAGTCACTTCGACGCCGGATATGAACAATATGCTCATGCCGCGGTCGCGCGACAGAACGGGCTAAGTGACCAGTTCATATCGACACTGGTTTCGGGTAGCAGGCCTGAGGGAATGACAGACGAAGAGGGCATCGGATACGACGTCGCTCATGTACTTAGTGGTGGGCGACGACTTCCAGACGACACCTACGTACGAGCTTTGGCCTTGTTTGGACAAAAAGGAACCAACGAGTTGATCTACCTCGTCGCTCACTATTGCTTTGTGTCTGTAACGCTCAATGGATTCGATGTTCCCGTTCCCCGTGATTAGTGGCGGATACGCCCCGTGTAATCAATGACCGCCAAGTAGAAAAATGGTAACGGTCAACGTTAGAGCGGAGATCAGGTAAGGCATGAGCATGACGACCACCAGTACTGCTACAAGGGTGGCGTGGCTCGCCAGTTCGGCGGCCTTTATCTTCGAAGTATAGAGAAATAGTGAGAAGGGCAGAGCATAGTCAACAAGCATCGTATTTATCGATGAAAGAGGCATACGACCTAGATTGACCTTATCAGCAAAGAATCCGGCCCCCATCGAGACGAAGAAAGGGATCAACGCGGAGGCGATCTGATAGGTCATAAGCGATTACATCAATTGAGCGAAACAGGGCCGCCGATATGGCTGCGTATCCCGGTGGAGGGAGCGTCAGGTACAGAAGATAGCGACTTGTCACTCAATGTCATTGGGTCGGTCTTAAAACAACTTAATTTGCTTTGTGTTTTGTTTCCCCGCTATACGCGAATCCGACCTTACACGGACTTGCGAGTGGTGCTGCGATTCGTAGGGACTGTCGTTCGTTAGCTATGTTTTTTGTGGACGCAAGCACGAGCGGACAAGCAATGCGCGTGGGTTGGAATCGAGCGATGTTATCGCGTTCTGGATTGACCCCTTGTTTGGGCATCGCAGCACAGGTAATTCAGTCCGAGATTCGCTTGCAGGTCGCGGTGGGCGTCCTTTCGTTTTTCTGGTTTGATAATAGGAATCCGAAACGTTGTGCAAGATCCGCACATTCGTGAAAAGCGCCGCTCATATTGTTCATCGCCCAGAGTGTCCAGGTGGCTGCCAGTGTCTGATATATCTCATCGAGTTGCTCGGAGGACTGATCCGGGCGATGGTCGACCACGGTGCGAGTTTCAAGATGCTGAAGGGCGCGTGTCAGGTTCTGACGACACTCTGTGACAAGCGAGCGGTCAGTCCAATACGGTAAGGCAGCTGTCGTGAGTTCGATTCCTAAGGTGGTGTTCCCGCGCTCCGAGAAGCACCACCGAAGTGCTGCGCGGAGATCTTTGACATGCGTTTCAACTTGCACCATATATGTGTCGGTTGTTGGCTGATCCGATTTCCCTGTCGCGGACTGCAGGAGGTCGCGGAAGTACTGCGCGTGGCGTTCGAGGAAGACTGCTGCTTCGTGACTTTCTAACAGCTTTTCCATAGCATAGGCGCGAGTCATCTCGAATAGCCTATAGCTGGTTTCTGCGTTGCGCGTGGCGGATGATACAAGCGATTTTGATACCAAATTAACGACGAAATCAAGTACTTCCGCCGCTGGAATGCTGGGCGTCGCCACCACGGCAATCGCTGCTTCCAGTGAGAATTGGGCCGAAAATACGCTCAATCGCGTCAACACCGTTTGTTCGTCGGCGGGCAGCAAGTCGTAGCTCCAGCCTAAGGTGGCGGCCAGGGTTCGTTGTCTCGCTTGCGAGGTGCGGCTACCGGCCGTCAAGATATCGAAGGCGTGCTCTAGTCCCGCCCACACTCCGGCTAGACCAAAAACGTCCACGCGAGCAGCCGCGAGCTCGATTGCTAGAGGTATGCCGTCCAATCGCCGACAGATGTTTGCCTTCATGGACGCACTACTCGGATCTGCGGAGTAAGGTACCTGTCCGCGGCTCAGTCGGGCCTCTAAAAGCTGCACTGCGCTGTACTCCGCGATCGATTGTTGATCTTCATCAGCAGCGACGGGTACTTCCAGTGCTGAAACCTGATAGATTTGTTCACCTTCGACACGCAAAGCCTCGCGACTGGTCGCGATCAATTGGAGCGAAGGTGTCGCTCGAAGCAGCGCATCCACGAGGCTTGCACTTGCCTGAATTAGGTGTTCGCAGTTATCGAGGATCAGCAAGGATCGTTTTTTCCTCAAGAATTCTGAAAGCTGTTCGATCGAAATCTGACCGTCGATTGGAGTGAACCCCATGGCTGATGCAATGGTTATCGGCAAAAACTCGTCTCGCGATATCTGCGCCAATTCAGCTATGCAGACACGGTCATACGTGCCGTCCGACAGGTGTCTGGCCAACTCGACGGCCAGTCTGGTTTTACCTATCCCTCCCGCGCCGACCAGCGTGATTAGCCGCGATCTAGCGGCGAGAGTCATAAGTTCTTCCAGCGCGGAGTTTCGGCCAATCAGTCGGGACAGAGTGGCTGGCAAACTGACCATGCCTAGTGTGGCCGAATCGACAAGCTCGCCCCGGCGCGATTCAATAAACCGATATCCGCGGCCAGCGACCGTGCTGATGGCTAGGCGGTCTGGGCCCAATGCTCGGCACAAGGAGGACACGGCCGCCTCAAGCGTGTTTTCGTCGGCCTCACGGCGAGGCCAAACGAGAGATATTAACTCCTGCTTGCTGACAACCTCGCCCTTCCTTTCGATGAGACATAGAAGCACATCGAATGCTCGGCTGCCTAAGAGAATAACGCGACCGGCGCGCGTCAATTGTCGATGCGCGAGTGAGAGTTCGCAGCTTCCGATGGTGATTGTCTTTAGCGATTCAGTATTCATGTTTAAACCGGTACTTTTCCGGCGACATCTGCCTGTGTTGCATCGTTCGGTCGTGCGTTGTCGGCACACTTCCTGTTAGATTCTTCATCCAGACGAGGGTACACTCGATTCATGGGGCTCAGTTGCGAATGCGAGCGACGTTTGTGCATTCGCAGAATGTGTACTCAGTAGCGGTGGGACAGGAAGTGATAGCCAATGGGCTTGGTGGGCTATTTGTTTTACCCGCGGCGGCAGGAGACGACCGGTTAGAAACGCTATTCTTGAGCCGTTTACCTATGTGGATGATGGGTACCTGCATCGAGGGCACGCCTTTTCAGAGTTTGAAAGGCGAATGTATGCGACTGGCCGCCGTGTCCACGGGTCCTAATTGACGGACGTCAACGCTGTAGCGGCCCGGCTCCCCGTGCCCGATCGAGACTGGGCTAAACAAATGCGGAGAGTTGCGTGCCCGACACTGGAATCTTCGTTGGTGTTCGTCGCGCAAAACCCTCTAGACAGACCGAAGGAACAGCGAAGTCGTTCGTTATCGGCGGCGGTATCTATGTGTCGTTTTCGTAGCCGTTCGCTATTCCGTTCGCCGATGCAGCGCGATTATTGAAACGAATCGTACTATCGCGCTGGTTCAGTGTAGCATTTTATAGTCAATATCCCGTGGCGCAGCGGACGCCGATGCTTGCGCGCCTACCGTGGCAGTCAATCAGGTGGGTGGTGTCACTCTCCTTGCCTTCGATTAGGTGCAGCGATATGTGGGTACTGCATCACTTGAGCACCATTAAGCACATTTGACGTCTAACTGCACTGGGGATGTGATATGGCCGTCGAGACAACGCCACCGGCTGTTCAGGATTTCTCTTTCGGCCGAACTCAGGTTTCCCGAAGCCGACGCGAACTGATCCACCACGGCAAAATCGTACCGCTTCCCGAGCGTCCTTTCGATTTGCTCCTGGCCCTGGTTGACGCGCGCGGATCGACCGTGAGCAAGGACCGGATGATGGCATTGTTGTGGCCGGGACGGGTCGTTGAAGAGAACACACTTGAGGCACAAGTCTCCGTTTTACGCCGCGCGCTGGGTGAAGATCGAGCTTGGATCCGTACCATCTCCGGCAAGGGTTATCAATTCACCGGCGACGTTACTGACGATAGGTCGGCCATCGTGAATCCACATCACTCGTCGTCGCCGATGATTGGGCTTCCAGCCGTTATGTCTGAACTGATAGGCCGGAATCCAGTTCTGCTTGAGATTGTCGACCTTGCTAAATCTCATCGCCTGATCACCCTTGTCGGCGTGGGCGGAGTAGGTAAAACGCGGCTTGCAATTGAGGCGGCTCGGTCACTCGCGCCGCGTTTTTCAGATGGAGTTTGTCTAGTCGATCTCGCTCCGACCAAATCTCCGGAGTTTTTGCCCATGACGATTGCCCGGGCACTGGGATTTCCTCCTGGCGAAGGAACGCCGTCGCTCGAAAGGATTTCCCCTGTGCTTCAAGATCGTCAGATATTGATCTTGTTCGACAACTGTGAACATATCGTCGACTGCGCGGCACGTATGGTTGAAACGATACTACGATCCATTCCGGACGCCGTGGTCATAGCGACGAGTCGCGAAGCGCTCCGGCTGCCCGGCGAGTGCATATATCGCGTGCCCTCCCTCGATGTTCCTCTCGACGATGACGCGTATGAGATCGAGGACTATGGCGCAACCCTGCTCTTTAAGGAACGAAGTGGTTCACAGTCATTTCACCATGCTGATCCGAGAGACGTTCGCTCCATAATCGCACGAATCTGTCGCCAGTTGGACGGTATTCCTCTCGCGATCGAGCTTGCTGCCGCGTACGTGGCGGTTCTAGGGATTGAAGGCCTGGCATCGCGGCTAGACAGCCGATTTCAGTTGCTGACACGTGGATCGCGCGTTGCCTCTCCACGCCAGCAGACGATGCGTGCGACGCTGGATTGGAGCTATGACTTGTTGTCCATACACGAGCAGACCGCGCTCCAACGTCTGAGCATATTCGCAGGTCCGTTTTCGATCGAGTCGGCCCAATCCGTAGCAAGCACTGACGACATGTCACCGGGAGCCGTCCGAGATTGCGTTGTGAGTCTCATCGACAAATCACTTATAACGCTAGATGTCAAAGCATTCCAGGTCCGTTACCGCCTGCTCGAGACTACTAGTACCACTGTGTTAAAAAATAAGGCATTATTCGCTTATCTTCAAGCAGCTTGTGAGGAGTGCGATGGGAATCTCAACGGAACGGTTCGAGGAATACGTGTCGCTGATTGCGCAGA